>JACCDZ011858590.1_pt1 | contig 10829 bp, 8 predicted proteins | sample 7449551 | NCBI WGS metagenome assembly JACCDZ01 (sample SAMN15323452, study PRJNA562643) | freshwater metagenome | isolation source: river surface water | place: USA:Blue River Watershed | collected 2017-08-18
AACTGCAACGACATGCCGTATGAACGCTGTCGATCACGCCCAGGATCGTCCGAGCGAGTCCGTCGTGAGTTGTCGATGGAGAACGCATCAAAGCCGTTATCCTGATCCACAGCGAGCACAGACCAATCCGCTTGCCATTGCGGTGCGAAGCGATGCGTGCTGCGCCAGCGCAAGGTGTCCTCTGACAAACCGTTGGTGTCGTCGCGACCCAAGAATTCGTTATCGCGTGCGCCATCGGCGCGATAACGCTGGGCGGCAATACGCCAGGCAGACTCCGAACCGAGTGCGCCGCCCGCAACGAGCCCCAGTGACGCCACACCGGCCTCGCCCCAACTGGCCTCCCAACGCTGCTGCTGCTCGTCGGTCGGTTTTTGGCTACGCACGTGGAGCAAGCCCGCTAACGCATTGGCGCCGAAGGTGGTTCCTTGAGGCCCCCGCAGTACTTCGATCTGCTCGAGATCGAGCAGCATCGCCGGCATGCCGATTCCCGAGAAGTCCATTCCATCGATCAAAAATCCAACCGACGGGTTCGGAGCGCCTTGCCATTGATCCGTCTCGCCGATTCCACGCAATTGAAAATAGCGAGGCCGAGAACTGCCCGACGCCCAATTCAGGTTCGGCACCAGCGGCAAGACATCTTGCAGATGCTGCAAGCCAGCCTCCTTCAGCGTAGCTCGATCGAGCACGGTGACGCTGGCTGGAACTTCCAGAGACGCCGCCGGCCGCAGAGTTGCAGTCACGATGACCTCTTCAAGAACCGGCTCGGACTCGGCCGCCGACACCGCTGCGACGGGCGCGAGAACGACGAGAACAAAAAAGACCAAAACAAAACGCGACAGACGAAATGGATACACCTGCTCCCTCCGCCGGTACTAACCGGATCAGGTTCAACGGGTTCGCCGCCCCATGCGACGTCTCAGGCCCAAAGGCCACCCCAAGGTAAGCGGTTATTTTGCTTGAAAATCAGCCAGTTGCAAGTGCTGGATGCAGTCGGCGACCGACTTGCCTACAATCGCGCCCCTTGCGTCAGCCAATGGGGCCCTCGCCCGATGGGAGGCAGATCATGTCGAGAACCGTACAGGTCTTTCAGGTCGACGCGTTCACGCGGCAACTTTTCACCGGTAACCCTGCAGGTGTCGTGCTTGGCGCCGAGGTATTGAGCGACGAGGAGATGCTTGCCATCGCCCGCGAGCTCAACAACGGTGACACCGCGTTCGTACTGCCGCCCGAGAGTGACGATCACGATCTGCGCGTGCGATTTTTCACACCGCGCACCGAATCCGCCTTCGTCGGTCACGCCACCATCGCGACCCACTACGTTCTCTCGCGTGATGCCGCACCACATCCGGGACGAGCTCGTCAAAAGCAGAAAGCCGGACGGGTCGACGTCGAAATCCGCGGCTCAGGCGCAGACCGCCGTATCGCCGTTCGACAGCCCGCGCCCCCGTTAGGTCGTGAGCTGAATGAACGTGAGCGACTTGCCGTGCTCGATGCCCTCGCACTCTCGAGTGCCGATCTCGATCCGCGCTGCGAGATGCGTATCGTCGGTGGCGCGGGCAATCGACTGCTCATCGGTGTGCGCGGCACTCAGCAATTGAAGCAGATGAAACCGGACTTTGGCCGTCTGACGACGCTCTCGGCACAGCTCGGCGCATCGGGACACTTCGTGTTCACGACCGAATCGGGGCAAGCGGACTGCCTCACGCTGTCACGCATGTTTTGTCCGGCTATCGGCATTCCCGAAGATCCGGTCAGTGGTAACGCACACGGACTGCTCGGCGCTTACCTCTTGCACCACGGACTTCTGGAACGCAACGGCGATAAAGTCGAGTTCTCAGGCGCTCAAGGCCAATTTCAAAACCGCCCTGGTCGAGTCGACGTTGAGTTGGAGTTCGAGGATGGTCGTCTCGCGGGCGTGTGGATCGTGGGCAGTGCGGCGATGGTCTTTGAAACCACCATCACTCTGCCCTGACGTTCAACGAATGACGTAATCTTGCAATCGAGTGTAGCCTCGTTTTTCACCGCTCAGGAGACCACGACATGAGAAACTCACTCTTGCTGGCGATCGGACTCTGCGTTGTATCGATGGCACCACTGGCTGCGGCCTCGCCGTTGTGCGCAACGAGCGAACAACGATCCCTTATCCAAGCGGCGATGGCTGATCCGGCTAAACCCGCACCCTACCGAGTCGCGGCGAAACTCTCGTTGCCGGAGGCAACCGTCCAGAGCGCGTTGGCGCCGGCGAGTTACGGAGTCGATGCGAGCGTTTTCCGCAGTGTCTGGACCAGCCTCACGGCATGGGACGAAGCTGTCACTGTCGTCATGAAAGGCGGCCATATCTTTGAAACACATGGCCGTATACCCGAGGGAGAACCCTCGAAGCGCAGTCAATTTTTCAATCTGAAATCGGAAGCCGAGGGCATGCATGGCCATTTGCGTCCTGACCTGCTGTCGGCAATCTACGTAATGGAACTCGCCATCGGCGACGAAACGCAGCGTGGTGTGTTGTTCTACGACAAGCAGGGTGACATCGCTTTCGGCGTTTATTTGCCCGGTGAGGGACACACGCCGACAACGGCGACGCTGCAGCAGTTTGCGGCAACGCGCAGTTTGATCGAGAAGCAGCCGGCGCTCTGCCGCTAAGTCGCAGCGCCTAGCTCAGCGCAGCATCTCGTCGACGATCGAGTCGACACCGTAACGAACCGGGTCCGATGCGGGCAGACTGAAACGCTGCGCGAGTTCGCTCAGCAAACGGCGCGCCGCGTCATCGGCCAGCGCTGAAGTGTTGATCGCCATGCCGACAAAACGAGCGGCGGGATTCATCATTCGCGCACAGCGCAAATGCAACTCGAAGCAGTCCTCTAGCGTCGGGACAGGCCAGTGCGGCAAACCGCGCAGGTGTTGGCGGGTTGGCTCATGACACATGACCAACGCATCGGGCGTCGCGCCATGCAGTAATCCGAGACTGACTCCCGAGTATGACGGGTGAAAGAGCGACCCCTGCCCCTCGATCAGATCCCAGTGATCAGGCGTATTCGCTGGACAGAGCTGCTCGACGGAACCGGCGACGAAATCCGACACCACCGCGTCGACTGGAACACCGCCGCCCGCGATCATGATGCCGGTCTGTCCGGTCGCGCGAAAATCAGCCGGCACACCTCGGTCGCGCAACGCGCGCTCCAAAGCCAGCGTCGTGTACATCTTGCCAACCGAACAGTCGGTGCCGACGGCGAGTAGACGGCGCCCGCTGCGAGGCAACGCGTTGGCGATCGGGTATTGCGCGGGTTCCCGCACTTCGATGATGCGAGCGCCGGATCGCGCTGCAGCCTCGCGAATGGGGGCGATACTCCCAAGACGGGTATGCAGACCGTTACAAAGGTCGTAACCAAGTTCCAGCGCACGCACGAGCACCGAAATCCAGCTCTCGGCAATGGTGCCGCCTCGATTCGCCACCCCGATGAGCAGGGTACGTGCACCGCGACGACGCCCTTCCTCCAAGTCGATTTCATCGATAGGCAACTTGGGAACACAACCGGGCAAACGCAACTGACCGACGCACTCCTCGGGCCGCCATTGCCACACGCCGATCGCGGTCTTGGCGGCAAGATCATCGTGAGCATCACCGAGGAACAGCAAATACGGCTTGTGGATGATCATCGCAACGCCTCCGTCAACACGAGCGATACGTCGGCAATCCATTTTTGAGCCGCGTTATCGGGCGAGTAGTCTATCTGCGGCAGACCATCGATCGTAATGGCAATCGCCACGCGCCCGTGGGGGGTATAGACGATCCCGACATCACTACGCAGCGCATCGAGTGAGCCCGACTTGCTCGCCACCCGAAACTGATCGATTTTGCGTCCAATTCCATCCTTGTATTGCTGCCGCTCGAGCATCTGCAGAACGAGTCGCGAGGAATCGCCGTCGACCACTTTCCCCTGCTCAAGCAACTCCAACAAGCGAACCATTTCTCGCGGCGTCGAGACACCGATACCGAAACGTTGGTTCTCGGGACGACCGCCTTCGCGCGTCCACCCCTGTGCCGGCTTGAGCTGATTCCCATCCCCTCGAATCTTGCGCATCACTCGAGTCCGCTCGAAACCGAGTGACGCCAAATATTCGTTCACTGGATCGCCACCGACTCGATCGAGGATGAGATTGGTGGCCGTGTTGTCACTGACGATGATCATCAGCGTCGTCGCATCGCGCAGCGAGATCGACTCACCGTCGCTGAAATCCGCGAGCACGCCCGACCCCGAGACCTTGTCTTCGGCGCGAATGGTCAACCGATCAGACCAAGCGTATTTACCATCGGCCACGAACTGGGCGACTGCACAGGCGATCGGTAATTTGATCGTACTGGCGGTACGTACCGGCTCGTCCGCATGGATGGCAACTTCACGCCCTGAGTCGAGATTGCGGGCGTAGAGCGAGACTCGCCCATCGAACAGGTTGGACATCTCACGCAAACGCGCTTCATGCTCATAGTCAGACGCCGGGAACGAACAAACACCCAAGACCAACAGGAACGCGGTAACGATCGACCGGACCTTCATGTCGCGCTCCGAGGCTGCGTATCGCGAGACTTGCCGATCGGCAGCAACGCAACGCCGAGACACAAGCCTAAACCCAGCGGAAACAACCACGGGAATGCGACCAACTTACCGCTGTCAACCAAACCGAATATCGATGCATTGTCGATCACGAGCACCCCGACGATCGATGCCACGACGCCGAGTGCCGGTTGACGGATGTAACGCTTGGGAATGAACAAAGCCATCAAGAACAAGCCCAGCATCGACCCATAGGTATAGGCCGTCATGGCGAATGCGAGTGGAATGAGTCGCTCGTCAGTTCCGCCGAGCATGATGGCAAATCCACCGAGCGCGACACCCCAGAACGCGACGAGAAGACGTGACAACCACACTGCATCAGCATCGGCCAGAGTCCCTCGGCGATGCCCATCATGGAACATCGTGAGACTGGTCTCGGCTAATGCCGACAAGACCGGACTCGACATGGCAGCGGCAAAGAGTGCAGCCACCATGAAGCCGCGTAATCCACTCGGCAACTCGGAAAGAATGAACGCAGGAAAAATCCGATCGGTGTTCTCAGCCACCATTCCGGCAAAAGCCGGGTCGATCGCCTCGCGACCGTAAAAACCCCACAGCGCCACACCCACCAACAGAAACAGTACGACTACTCCCTCACCAATGTTGCTGGCATAGAGCGCGCGGCGAGCCTCGGTCACAGATCGACAACACAACATGCGTTGCGTGTTCAACTGATCGGTACCGTAGGCCGCCAGATTCTGAAATGGCATTGCGAAGACGCCGGCCCAGAACGTGAAGCTCACGAGCGGATCGGTCGAAAAGTCGAAGATGCGGGTTTTTCCAGCGTCATCCGCTGCACTCATCAGCGCGCTGAACCCACCCGGATACTCTGCAGCGACATACCAAACGGCAATCAAACCACCCGCGATCAACATGATGAACTGGACGACATCGGTCCACACGACGGCCCTTACGCCGCCGAGCCAAGTGCTGACCACGGCCACGCCGACACTCAGCATCACGCACCACGTGAAATCGAGGCCCGTCAGCAGCTCCAGAACCAGCGAGACCGCAAAGATGCGGACGCCTTGCCCCAGAATGGCCCCGACGAAGAACAGCAACGCCGACAACTGACCGAAGCGCGAGCCCAGCCGATCGCGGATGTAATCGTAGGGACTGGCATACGAACCTGCGTAAAGCTTGGGCATGATCCAGTGACCGAAGATCCACTTCGAGATGAACCCGGCGACACAGAACTGCAGATAGCGGAAATCCCCGCCGTCGGCGAATACCAACGCAGGGACACCGATGAAAGTCACGCCACTGACCGTTGTAGAGATGATCGATGCCGACACGGCATACCAAGGCAAACTACGCGAGCCGAGGAAGTACTCGTGAACGTTGGATTGGCGACCGCTCAGGCGATGCCCAATCAAAGTGACGAGCGCAAAGTAAGCGCCCACCACCAACCAATCGAGGATGCCGAAGTACGTCATACGCGCGGCAATCTGCGGCCAGACCCCTCACCCGGATAAACGCGTCCGTTGGCGCCCGGGTAGGCATAGCCGTTGATCAGCACGCGACGCGAAAACTGTGATTCGTTCGATGTGCTGCCATGCACAGCATAGGGACCGAAAAAAAGCACTGAGCCACTCTCTCCGGTGACCGTGATTGCCGCCGACTCGTCGAACTGCGCAGCCTCCGCTGCAGGATCCATCGGGGTGCCGTAGTCGTAGTGCGAGGAGAAGATGCGTCCCTCGGCATCACCTCGAACCGATTCGCGCGGAATGAACTTGAGCGGCCCGTTTTTCTCCGTCATGTCGTCGATCAGCGTGATCGTCTGCACATAGGAGCCCCGACCGTTCAAATCCTTCCAGGTACCAGGGCCCTTATCGCGGTGCTGAATATCCTGGTGCCAATCGAATGAGACGCCATCACCGGGCATCTTGAAGTGCGCCTGACACAGCAGTTGCTCGCAATGATCACTGCCGAGCAACTGCAGAGCAGGCTCAACCAATCGGCTATCAGCCGACAAATCCAGCAACGTGGACTCCGCTCCACCAGCCCAAACCACGCGCTTGACGATCACATCACCCTGCGGCGGAGCTTCCAAGACGAAATACGCACCGGCGTGATTTTGGGTCGTGCGCAATTGCTGTGCTGTGACATACAAACGCTCGAAGGCCTCACGGGCACGACTCATCTCGCTCGAGGAGAACAGCGCGGGAACCACCACCCAGCCGCGATCGAAGAATGCTGCAACCTGTTCAGCCGACAATTTCATCTCGATGAGCCCTCGACTCCATAGATCAAAAACTCCCGCCGCGACTGTCGCCACTCGTTCTCGACCGTCCGCCAGGAATCCACGACGACATCGACCGAAAGACCGGATCGAAGCTGCCCGACGATCTGACGTCCGAACAAGCCCGCGATCCGATCAAGCTCGAATTCACTCGGGTACAACCGATGCAGGGCGTGGGCCAGCTCGACGCCGAGTCGTACCGGTTTCAAGGCGGCACGATCCGTCACGACGAAGAACACACCATGACACAGTTCGCCGGCAAACTTACTGCTCGTCGGCGTGAAACTGACCGGGTAGACACGTAAGCCCGATATGTTTCTCGCATTGAGTTGACGAGCGAGCTCGGTTGCATCGATCCACGGTGCACCAATGAGCTGGAATGGAGTGTCGGTACCGCGACCCACTGAGACGTTTGCTCCTTCGATCGTGGCAACTCCCGGGTAGAGGCTCGTCGAGACGAGATTGCGAAGATTTGGGGAGGGATTGACCCAGCGAAGACCCGACTCGTCGAACCAGCTGCGACGATCCCATCCCTGCACGGGGATCACCGTCAGCGCTGCCGACGTTTTGCGGTTGAAGTAGCGAGCAAGCTCGCCGATCGTCAAACCATGTCGAATCGGCATTGGTTGATAAGCCGTAAACGACAACTCCGCGGAATCGAGACTTGGGCCCTCGATACTCACGCCATCGATGGGGTTGATTCGATCCAGCACGATTACAGGCAGCTTACGGGCTGCAGCAGCTTCGAGCATGTAAGCCATACTGGTGGCGTACGTATAGAAGCGCGCACCGACATCTTGCAAGTCGATCACGATGACATCGAGATTGGCCAACATCGCGTCGGTCGGTCGACGAGTTTCCCCATAGAGCGAGTGAATGACGAGACCCGTCTTCGCATCGCGCGACGAAGGCACCTTTTCATCCAGCTCGCCCCGAATGCCATGCTCAGGGCTGAACAATGCGGCTAACGTCACGCCATCCGCTTGCGCCAGTAGGTCGATAGTCGTCAACCCGTCGTGCGAGCGGCCCGTCTGATTGGTTAGCAGTCCGACTCGTTTGCCCTGCAGCGGCGCAAATCCACTCGCCCTGAGCACATCGATACCTTGCCGTACGTCGCCAACACTCACGGCACGCGCGACTGGCGAAGTTGGAAACTCCGGCGAAGCGTAACGCTGCGCACGCCATCGATCGACGGGTTCGCTCGCAGAAAACTCCGCCGCCACGATCGTGGCGACCTTGGATCGCACTGGCGTCGCATCGCCCTTGCCATCGGGATGCACCCGGTTGGTCAGCAGCACGACATAGGTTCGACTGACTGGATCGATCCAGATCGACGTGCCCGTAAAGCCCGTATGACCAAAAGATCCGATCGGATATAGGTCACCGCGATTGGCCGAGTAACTGCTGTCAATGTCCCAGCCGAGCCCACGCTGCACATTCAAATTCGGCGGCGTTGCCGTCGATGTCATGCGGACTACGCCCGCGGGCGACAGCACACGTCGTCCATCCAGTTCGCCACCGCGCAGCAACATGCGCGCGAATCTCGACAGATCTTCGGCGGAACCGAACAAACCCGCATGACCTGCCACGCCACCCATACGACGGGCCGTCGGATCGTGCACGATGCCTTGCAGCAATATTTGATTCGGGCCATCGCATGGCCAACCGTAGGCAGTACAGAACTGGGTCGGCGCGATCACATCGCGTCGCGCCTCTATCGGTGTGAATCCGGCCGATGTCATGCGCATCGGATCGAGAATCCGCTGCTGCACGAATGTCTGCAGCGGTTGACCTGCGACTCTCGCTACGATTTCACCCAGGACGATGTAGCCGATATCGCTATAGACGAAGCGCTCACCGGGCGCCGACTGCGGGAGCTCGTCGACAGCTCGCCGAACGGCCTCATCGGCGCCCAACCAATCGCCCCTCAGATCGAGACTCGGACGCAGACCCGACGTATGCGTCAGCAGATGACGCAAGGTGATCTGATCTTTATCGTGTCTCGCGAACTCGGGCAGATGTTGCGCGACTTTATCGGAGAGCCGAAGTTTGCCCTGCTCTACGAGGATCATGACCGACGTCGCCGTCGCGATGCCCTTGGTCAACGATGCCAGGTCGAATACGGTGTCGAGCCTCATCGGCTCGAGCGTCGGTTTTACAGCGCGATAACCATACGCTTTGCGGTACAGGGTTTGATCACCACGCCCGATCCACACCACGGCACCCGGGATCTGCTGCCGCGTGATGGCATCCTCGATCGCGGCATCGACTTTGTTGGTCCAACCGGATCCCGCTGCGGATGCGACCGAACCGAGCAGCGCGAGCATGCCCCACGCCAGCGCACGTATCGGACCGACTTTGATCATCTGTCACCCCGCTTTTGGGTCTCAGTTTCCGACCCGCTTGACGAAAAAACCCGCCGAAGCGGGTTTTTTCGTCGATTGCGTACCGATCAAAAGTCGACGCGCAACGAGAGCTGCACACGCCGCGGCAGGAAGAAGCTGCGTGCCTGACCAAACTGCGGGCTGTAGTCGACCGGATCAATGTTGTATCCGGTCTGTCGATCGAACACGTTGAAGAGATCCGCACGGAACTTCAAGGTGGGCAACGAGGCCACTTGGAATTCCTGCGTGTAGTTCAGATCGAGTTGCCAGTGACTGGCGCTGCGACGGCTACCCGCGGGCTCGGCGTAAGACGAGGTCGTGTCGTACGAGTTGTTGACGCGCAGACCATAGTAAGTGCCCGACCACTTCTCCCAAGGCTGACCCGACTGGAACACGAAGTACGCTCCCAAGTTGGCTTTCCAATCCGTGGTGTAGTGACCGAATACCTTGAGCAAGTACGGTCGATCGCCCGAGAGCGTACCGTCCTTGTTGTCCCAGGTGAACTTGCCCGGATCGTCCGCGTAAAACGACGAGCCGATGAAGGTGTTCGCGTCGTTGACCGTCGTGGTGTTGTCCTGGTCGAAGTTGCCGCGATACCGGCTGCGTACGAAGGACGCATTCAGATACGTGCGCTCACCCACCCACTCGGCCTCGAGGCTTGCCTCGTAGTACTTGGTGTAAGCGCCATCCATCTCGGCGATGACATAGGTCGAGCCACCGATCTCGGCTCGCACGTCAGCCAGGTTCGGCACATAGAGACCCAAGGCACGAATATTGGCTGGAGCACCACCGTTCGGTGCGTACACACGCAAACGAGCGTCGTTCGGCACGTCTTCCCAGAAATGCGAACCCTCGCGATAGCGCAGGTGACCGCGCAACGACCAGCCGGATGCCAGCGCCTACGTCGTGCCAATCGTGAACTCGTCGATGCGACGCGGCTTCAATCCATCGGCGAAGAATTTACCGCTAGACGAACCACGATAAGCCGCCTCAAGGAAGTTGCCGGCGCTGTCGAAGCGCACGTCGACCAAACGACCGAACAAGCTACGATCCCAAGAGGCCGCACGCGCGAGCGATGAGGCTTCGGGGTTGTAGGAGGCGAAGTTGGCAAAGATCGTGTCGTTGCCTTCGTAGCGCCAAGTCACACCCAAGCGCGGCTGGATCATGTCCTGCCAGTCGACGGTGTACATCTTGTAGCGGTTGCCCGGTGCAAGCTCGTAACCCGAAATCGTGCCCGCCTTCGGACGCAGACCCTGACCGTAGAGCTCGTCCTGACTGATGAGCACGCCGAGGTTGTACTCGAAATCACCGGCGGTGATGGTGTCGTTGATCTCGAGGTTGTACGACTTGACCTGCGAGTCGATCGACGGCGTCAGAGGGTTGCAAGCCGAGTCGGTGGCCCCCGCCTGCAGCAGCGTGGCCTGATACGCATAGGGCACGTAGCGCGTAAGTAGCGTGGACGTGTTGCTGAGGTTTCCGTTAAAGGTGATCGCACCCCACCCGTTGGCCGTGCGCAACAACTCTTCCGAAATCTTGGAGTACTTGGCGCCGACATGCAGTTTATGTTGCGTTTCACCGAGCTCGAACTTG
>JACCDZ011389946.1_pt1 | contig 10828 bp, 8 predicted proteins | sample 7449551 | NCBI WGS metagenome assembly JACCDZ01 (sample SAMN15323452, study PRJNA562643) | freshwater metagenome | isolation source: river surface water | place: USA:Blue River Watershed | collected 2017-08-18
AACGGAATGGCTATTGAACGTACCTTGTCGATCATCAAGCCCGACGCAGTTGCCAAGAATGTGATCGGCGAGATCTATTCACGCTTCGAGAAGGCGGGTCTGCGGATCGTCGCTGCACGAATGCTGCAACTCACCAACGAGACCGCTGGCGGCTTCTATGCCGAGCACAGGGAGCGTGGCTTCTTCCCGGATCTGATCGCCTTCATGACGTCCGGTCCGGTGATCGTGCAGGTGCTGGAAGGCGAGAACGCCGTGGCACTGCACCGTGAACTGATGGGCGCCACCAACCCGGCGCAGGCCGCTCCGGGCACCATTCGCGCGGACTTCGCCAAGTCCATCGACGCCAACGCCGTGCATGGTTCCGACTCTGCAGCGTCCGCGGCCCGCGAGATCGCTTATTTCTTCAGCGCCACTGACCTCTGCGCCCGCGCCTGATCGCGCGCCTTTCGTCCTTCAGAGCCTGCAATGACGACACGCGACACCAAGATCAATCTGATGGGACTGAGCCTGCCGAAGATGCAGGCTTTTTTCCATGATCTGGGAGAAAAACCCTTTCGCGCGAGTCAAACCCTCAAGTGGATTCACCAGCGCGGCGTGCTCGACATCGATCAGATGACCGACATCAGCAAGCCGCTGCGGGAAAGAATGAAAGCCGTGGCGGAGATTCGTCCGCCCGTGATCACGCAGGAACTGCGCTCGGCCGATGGCAGCTGCAAGTGGATCGTGCAGGTGGAAAGCGGCAGCAGCGTGGAGATGGTGTTCATTCCCGAGGCGGGTCGCGGCACGCTTTGCGTGTCGTCGCAGGCAGGTTGCAGTCTCGACTGCAGCTTCTGCGCCACCGGTAAGCAGGGCTTCAACAGCAACCTGACCACGGCCGAGATCATCGGTCAACTGTGGTGGGCCAACGTCAAGCTCGCAGGCTTCGGGGTGCAGCCCGACACGCAGGTGGATGAGGACGGTCGTGCGCCGCGCAATCCGCGTCCGGTCAGCAACATCGTGATGATGGGCATGGGGGAACCTCTGCTCAACTTCGACAATGTGATGGACGCCCTGAGTCTGATGATGGAAGACCAGGCCTACGGCCTGTCCAAGCGGCGGGTCACCATCAGCACCTCGGGTGTGGTCCCGGCCATTGATCGCTTGAAGGACTACACGGATGCCTCGCTGGCGGTGTCCCTGCATGCGCCGAATGATGAGCTGCGCAATCAGCTGGTGCCGCTCAACAAGAAGTACCCGATCGCGCACTTGCTGGCCAGCGTGCAGGGCTACATGAGCACGCTTGGCGAGCGTCGGGTGCCCGTGATCGAGTACACCCTGATCGCCGGCGTCAACGATCATCGTCAGCACGCTCGGGAGCTGGCCGCGTTGTTGAAGGACTTCCCGTGCAAGATCAACCTGATACCGTTCAACCCGTTTGCGCAGTCGGATTATCGTCGCCCCAGTGCCTCGTCGATCACCAATTTCCGCCAGATCCTGCACGAGGCGGGCTACACGGTGACCGTGCGCACCACGCGGGCTGATGACATCGGCGCGGCCTGCGGCCAGCTGGTCGGGGCCGTGAACGACGCCACTCGGCGCAGTGAACGCTATCGTGCGGCCGGCAATCTGGCCGTGATGATTGACGGGCCCGGGCAGTAAGGCCCGCGCGCTCGAACCACGCTTTTCGTGCGAGGTCGGCATGCAAGTCTCAAGCAAGTTCATGGCGGGAATACTGAGTCTGCTGATGCTGGCGTCCTGTGTGACCACCACCACCGGCGGCTTCAATACCGAGCCTTCGCGTGAGCGCGCGGTGCGCGATTTCGTGCAGCTGGCGGTGGGGTATTACGAGGCCGGCGACATGGCGGCGGCGCGGCGCAACGTCAACAATGCGCTGGCGCTCGACAGTCGCAGTGCCGACGCCTACAACGTGCTGGCCCTGGTGCTGCAGCGTGAGGGCGATACCGAACTCGCCCGCGAGACTTTCGAGCGGGCGCTGTCCCTGGACGACAGCAATGCACGGGCGCGCAACAATCTGGCGGCCTTGCTGTTCCAGATGGGCGAGTACGAGCAGTCCTATCGCCAGCTGGAACTGGTGGCCAACGACACGACGTACGAGAATCGTGCGCTGGCCTTCGAGAATCTCGGCCTGAGCGCGCTGCGCACGGCGCGCCCGGAGCGGGCGGAGTACGCGTTCGAGCGTGCGCTGCAGCTGAACAGCAACCTGTACCGATCCTCGCTGGAAATGGCACAGATCAAGTTTGACAAGGGCGAATTTGCCGAGGCGATGACGCACTACACCCAGTTCGTCACCACGAGCACGTTCTACAACGTCGTGCAGACCGCGCGCAGTCTGTGGCTGGGAATCCAGCTGGAGCGCCGGTTCGACAACGACGAAGGGGCAGTTCTGTACGCCGCGTTGCTGCAGAATCTGTACGCAGACTCACCGCAATACCAGGACTATCTGAATTCACAAAATGACCAGTGACAAGAACGCAAGCTACACGGACATCCACCCACCCGAACCCGGCGGCGAAGCCACGCCGAATGACCTCGACACCAGCCCGGGCCAGTTGCTCGCCAGACGGCGCGAAGCGCTGGGGCTCAGTGTCCAGCAGGTGGCGGAAGACCTGCACCTGACCATGCATTACATTCGCGCCCTCGAGGCCGACGCTCACGAAAAGCTGCCCGGTGTCGTCTTCATCCGGGGTTATATCCGTGCCTATGCCAGCTATCTGAAGCTTGATCCCACCGTGCTGGTCAACGTCTTCAACGAATTCATCAATCAGCGTGACAGCACGGGCGAAGAGGCGAGCTTCACCATCAGCCGCAGTCGTCGTGACCGCAACCGCCCCTGGATCGTGATTTCCGGCATCGCCTTCGTGGCCATCGCCGTGGCGCTGTGGTATTTCGGCACCGGCGCAGGCACGCCCGTCGCCACGCCCGCCGCGGCCCCAGCCACCACTGCGACACCGGCCACTCTCGACAATGCCGCCACTCGCCGCGCTGCGGCCGTCAGCACCAGCTCGGTGACGCCGCCGGCGGCAAGCACTGCCACGCCCGCGCCGGTCGCCAATGTCGGTCTGCCGGTACCGGCACCGACGGTGTCCACGCCCGTCACCACCGCGCCTGTGCCCGCAATAGACGCGGCCACTGCCCCGGTCGCGGCTGCCACTGATGCCCCGGCTGCTGCGGCAGACTCGAGCGCAGAGCCTGTGACACAAGCCACGGCGCCCGCGTCCAGTGCCGTACCCGTCGCGACGGCCACGCCAGCTGCCACGGTGGCTCCCGCTGCCTTCACGGCCCCCGCCGCCGCAACGACTCCTGCAGCGACAACGACTCCTGCAGCGACGACGACGCCCTCGGCAACCACGACTCCAGCGGCGACGGCCACCCCGGCTGCCAGTGCCGCGCCGGCGCAGGATGCCCAGGCAGCTGCTGCAGCCCGGCCCGCCGCGCAGGCCGTGCAGCGCGTCACACCCACCCAGGTCATCACCGTGGATGCCGGTGGCAGCGACTTGGTCGAGATCCTGTTTTCGGGGGAAAGTCTCGTGCAGATCGATGATGGCAGTGCCCGGCAGATCTACCGCGAGATCCGGGCGGCCGGCGATCACCTGCGGCTCAACGGCACCGGCCCATTCAATGTGCTGCTCGGGGATGCCGCCACGGCGGAACTGCACCTGAATGGCAAGAAGATCGACTTCACCGAAAGCATCCGCATCGACAATTCCGCAAGACTCACCATTGGATTATGAGCAGATCATGAGTTCACACACCGTCATCGCGCGTCGCAAGTCCCGTCAGATCATGGTTGGCAAGGTGCCTGTCGGGGGCGATGCGCCCATCAGCGTGCAAAGCATGACCAACACGGAAACCTGTGACGTCGCGGCGACCGTGGCGCAGATCCAGCGTCTGGAGCGTGCCGGCGCCGACATCGTGCGAGTCTCTGTGCCCAGCATGGAAGCGGCCGACGCCTTTCGAGCCATCCGCGCCCAGGTGAATGTGCCCCTGGTGGCGGACATCCACTTCGACTACAAGATCGCCCTCAAGGTGGCGGAGTACGGCGTGGACTGCCTGCGCATCAATCCGGGCAACATCGGCAGCGAGAAGAAGGTGCGCGCCGTGATCGACGCCGCCAAGGACAAGGGCATTCCCCTGCGCATCGGTGTGAACGCCGGTTCGCTGGGCAAGGTGCTGCTGCGCAAGTACGAAGAGCCCAATGCCGACGCCATGGTGGAATCCGCTCTGACCCAGATCGACATTCTCGACAAGCTCGATTTCCAGAACTTCAAGATCAGCCTCAAGGCGTCCGAGATCTTCATGACTCTGCAGGCTTATCGCAAGCTGGCCGGACAGATCGATCAGCCGCTGCACCTGGGAATCACAGAGGCCGGCGGGCCGCGCTCAGGCACCGTGAAATCGGCCATCGGCCTGGGTGCCCTGCTGATGGAAGGCATCGGCGACACCATCCGCATCTCCCTGGCGGCGGACCCGGTCGAGGAGATCAAGGTCGGTTTCGACATCCTCAAGAGCCTGGGCATTCGCAGCAAGGGCGTGAACCTGGTGGCCTGCCCCAGCTGTTCACGGCAGAATTTCGACGTCATCGGGGTGGTCAACCAGCTCGAGTCCCGCCTGGAAGACATCATCACGCCGGTGGACGTGGCCGTGATCGGCTGCATCGTCAATGGCCCCGGCGAAGCGAAGGTGGCCGAGATCGGTCTGACCGGTGCCAGCCCGAACAATCTCGTCTACGTGGAAGGCAAGCCCCATCACAAGGTGGATAACGAGCGTCTGGTGGATGAACTAGAGGTCATGGTGCGTGCGCGTGTCGCCCAGAAGCTGGCCGGCGAGAGCGCCCGCAAGGCCGCCCGTCATCCCGACATCATCGCCACCGACTGACCGCGCGCCCGCGTCCCGGCCACTGACGAGCAGCAGATCATGAGCAAGATTCAGGCAATCAGGGGGATGAACGACATCCTCCCCGGCGAAACGCCGGTATGGCAATACCTCGAAGACACCGTGCAGCGCGTGCTGCAGCGCTACAGCTATCGCGAGCTGCGCTTTCCCGTGCTGGAACAGACGCAGCTGTTCAAGCGCTCCATCGGTGAAGTCACCGACATCGTCGAGAAGGAGATGTACAGCTTCGACGATCGCAACGGCGACAATCTCAGTCTGCGTCCCGAAGGCACGGCTGGCTGCGTGCGCGCGGCGGAAGAGCACGGTCTGCTCTACAACCAGCAGCAGCGGCTCTGGTACAAGGGCCCGATGTTCCGCTACGAGCGGCCGCAGAAGGGGCGTTATCGCCAGTTTCACCAGATCGGCGTGGAAGCCTATGGCATGGCGGGTCCGGATATTGACGCCGAGGTCATCCTTTTGTGCGCGCGTCTGTGGCAGGCCTTGGGCCTGAGCGCGCATGTGCGCCTGGAAATCAACAACATCGGCACCTCGACCGATCGCAAGGCTTACGGCGAGGCGCTCGTCACCTATCTGCGCCGGCATGAGGCCGCGCTTGACGAGGACAGCCGCCGACGCCTGGGCAGCAATCCGCTGCGCATCCTGGACAGCAAGGTGCCCTCGACCCAGGCCATCCTGGAAGACGCGCCCGTGCTGGCCGACTTCACCAGTGTCGAGACCCGCGAGCATTTCGCTGCTCTGCAGGCCCTGCTGAGCGCCGCCGGTGTGGCCTTCACTGTCAATCCCCGTCTGGTGCGCGGCCTCGACTACTACAACAACATGGTGTTCGAGTGGATCACCAGTGCGCTGGGAGCCCAGGGCACGGTGTGCGCCGGCGGTCGTTACGACGGTCTGGTGGCGCAGCTGGGCGGGCGTGGCACGCCCGCCGTCGGCTTCGCCATGGGCGTGGAGCGTCTGGTGCTGCTGCTGCAGGAAAGCGGTGCGCTGCCGGCCGCGCTCACCCAGCAGCTCGACCTGTACATCGCCGTCGGCGATGGTCTTGGCGCCCAGGCCCTGGTGCTGGCCGAGACCCTGCGCGATCGCTTGCCCGCCCTGCGCGTCCAGCTCAACTGTGGTGGCGGCAAGATCAGCAATCAGCTGAAGCGTGCCTTCAACATCGGCGCCACCCGAGCGCTGGTGCTGGAGACGGCCGAGGACGGACAGGTGCAGGCGCGTCTGCGTCATCTGCACGACGACACTGCCCCGCAGCTGCTGCGCTGCGACGAGGTGGCAGATGTGCTGCAGGGGCTGATTTCCGGCGCTTGACAGGGCAGGGCGCCTAATTCAGGATGCCCTACCCGGCGGCGCGGCAAGGCTCGCGGCTCGCGGCCGCCTGCAGATCAGGTGGCGCAATTCACGGTTTTTACGCATATCAGGAGCAATACGTGGCTTTCAGTACCGAAGAAGAAGAGACCCTTGACACCCTCAAGCGCTGGTGGAACGAGAGCGGCAAGTCGCTGGCGCTGGGCGTTGTCATCTTTGCGGTGGGGTATCTGGGCTGGTCACAGTGGCAGAACATGCAGACGGCGAGCAGCGCCGAGGCGTCCGACCTGTTCGAGGAACTGGGCACCACCATCGTGCTCGGCCCTGGCGTGCCCATCACGGACGACGCTCGCGCCAGAGCGCAAACGCTGATCCAGCAGCTCAAGACTGACTACGCCGATACCACCTATGCCCTGTACGGTGCCCTGTTCGGTGCGCGTCTGGCCGTGGAGCGCAATGACCTGGCGACAGCGGAAACGGAGCTGCAATGGCTGCTCGACAATACCCGCTCAGGCCTTCTCGGCGCCACGGATCCTTCTCTGGTCATCACGGCCCAGCTGCGTCTGGCGCGTGTGATCCTGGCCCGTGGTGATGCCGATCGCGCGCTGGCCCTGCTCGACAGCGTCACGCCCGGTGCGTTCGAGGCTGAGCATGCCGAGATCCGCGGTGATGTGCTCGTGGCCCTCGGTCGTCCGACGGAAGCGCAAGCCTCCTTCCAGGCCGCCCTGCAGGCCGGCTCCACCAGCACCACGCTGCAGATGAAGCTCGACGATCTCGCGCTGGGCAGCTAAGGAACACCCTTCATGAAAGCCGTGCAATCTCCCGCGACGACGCGCTCGTCCCAAGCCAGTCTGACGGCGGCCGCAGTTCTGCGACCGCTCGCGCTCGGGGCTGTGCTGCTCAGCCTGAGTGCCTGCAGCCTGTTCGATTCGGTGGGCGGACTGTTCGGCGACGACGATGTCGAGCCGCCGGCGGAGCTGGTCGAGTTCACCCAGGAGCTGCGTCTGAACCGGCGCTGGAGCGTGAACGTCGGCGACGGCCAGGGCGATTTCTACAACATGCTGTCGCCTGCCATCGACCGCGAATTCATCTTTGCCGCCGCTGCCGACGGCACAGTCGTGTGCATTGAACGCGCGACGGGCGACGTTGTCTGGCGCGAGCGTCTCGATGATGTGGAGATTTCCGGCGGCGTCGGCGCCGCAGCCGGCCTGGTGCTGGTGGGCACCCGCGAGGCCGAGGTGATCGCCCTGGATCAGATCTCCGGGCGTGAACTCTGGCGCAGCAACGTGTCCAGCGAAGTCGTGTCTGCACCGCAGACCAATGGCAGCATCGTGGTGCTGCAGACAGTCGATGGCAAGCTGGTGGGCCTGGATGCCGTGACCGGCACGCAGACCTGGATCTACGAAACCACCATCCCGGCTCTGACCCTGCGCGGCAGCAGCAAGCCGGTGCTTGCCGGCAACAATGTCATTGCCGGTTTCGCCAATGGCATGGTCGCGTCCGTGAATGCCAGCAACGGTTTCCTGCAGTGGGAAGAGCGGGTTGCCATTCCCCAGGGCCGCTACGACATCGAGCGTGTCATCGACGTCGACGGCGATCTTCTGCTGGCGGGCAATACCGTCTACGCCAGCAGCTACCAGGGCAATCTGATGGGCTTCGACGTGCAGACGGGCCGCATCGTCTGGGGCATCGAGGCCTCCAGCTATCACGGCCTGGCCCAGGGCTTCGGCAATCTCTACTACACCAATGACGACAGCCACGTGATCGCGCTGCGCAACAACACCGACGATGTGGTCTGGGAGAACAACAGCCTGCGTCTGCGCTCGGTGACGGCGCCCCGCACGCTGGGCAACTACGTCGCAGTGGCCGATTTCGAAGGCTGGCTGCATCTGCTGTCCCAGGTTGACGGTCACTTCGTCAGCCGTGTCAATGTCGATGGTGAAGGGGTGCGTGCGCCGCTGGTCACCGACAACGACACGATCTATGTGTTCGGCAACAGCGGTCGCCTGGCTGCCTACTCGATCCGCTGAGTGCGGCCCGCCCGTCCAGGGCTGGCGCACCGCACCACCTGCAAGCAATGGGAATTTTATGAGACCTGTCCTGGCCCTCGTTGGCAGACCCAACGTCGGCAAATCCACACTCTTCAACCGTCTGACCCGCAGCCGCGACGCGCTGGTGGCTGACCTGCCCGGCCTGACCCGGGACCGTCAGTACGGCGAGGGCCGCATCGCCGATCGCCCCTTCATCGTGATCGATACCGGGGGCCTGTCGGGGCAAGAAGAGGGCATTGACTTCGAGATGGCGTCCCAGTCCCTGCTCGCCATCGAGGAAGCCGATTGCGTCTTGCTGCTGGTGGACGGGCGCGCGGGGCTGACCCCGGGCGATACCCATATCGTGGAATACCTGCGCAAGCAGCAGAAGAACGTCTGCCTGGTGGTCAACAAGGTCGATGGCATCGACGAAGACGTGGCCATGGGGGATTTCTTCGGTCTGGGCATCCAGCGCGTTTTCCCCATCACTGCCAGCCAGGGCCGCGGCGTGCGCAAGATGATCGACGCCGTGCTGGCCACGTTCCCGCAGGACGAACCGCTGACCCCGGCGGCGCAGACCGGCATCAAGATCGCCATTTCCGGGCGGCCCAATGTGGGCAAGTCCACCCTGGTGAACCGCATGCTGGGCGAGGATCGGGTCGTGGTCTATGACATGCCCGGCACCACGCGTGACAGCGTCTACATTCCCTTCGAGCGGCACGGCGAGCACTACACCCTGATCGACACCGCGGGCATCCGCCGCCGCGGCAAGACCACCGAGACCATCGAGAAGTTCTCCGTGGTGAAGGCCCTGCAGGCCATCGAAGACGCCAATGTGGTGATCCTGATCATCGACGCCCGCACCGGGATCGTGGAGCAGGACCTGCACCTGCTGGGCTATGTGCTGGACGCCGGCCGGGCCCTGGTCATCGCCCTGAACAAGTGGGACGGCATGGACCTGGAGCAGAAGGAGAAAGTGAAATCGGACATCCGCCGCCGTTTCGCCTTCGTCGACTTCGCCAAGATCCACTTCATCTCGGCGCTGCATGGTACCGGCGTGGGCGACCTCTACGAATCCATCCACGGCGCCTACGAAGCGGCCCAGCGCACGCTGACCACCAGCATCCTGACGCAGGTGCTGGAGGCGGCCGTGGAAGAGCACGCGCCGCCCATCGTGGACGGCCGCCGCATCAAGTTGCGCTACGCGCACGCCGGAGGACATAATCCGCCCATCATCGTGATTCACGGCAAGCAGACGGACAAGATTCCCGACAGCTACAGCCGTTATCTGGAGAAGACCTTCCGCAAGATCCTGCGCCTGGAGGGCACGCCGATCCGGATTCAGTACCGCAGCGACGAGAACCCCTTTGTGCGGCACGAGAAGGATCTGACCCAGCAGCAGGTCGCGCAGAAGCGTCGCATCAAGAAGAATCGCAAGACACCCCGCAGCTGACGGGGGCGATGTTCCGGAGCATTATCGTCTACCACAGCGGGGGAGCAGGCATGCGCGGCGCAGGACAACAGGCAGTGATGCTGGCCCTTCTGGCGCTGCTGATGGCATGTTCCTCCGGCGGCGATGCCCCGCTTTACCGCGCATCCGGCGCGCCAGCCTGGATTCCCCCACCCCAAACCCCGTTTGCCGACTACATTCGTGAGAACGAAGCGCGCATCCGCCAGGCGCTGGCCTCCCATCACTACGCCGCCAGCCCGGAACCCTTCGGGCCCGGCTATCCGCTGGAGCGGGCCGTGGCCATGCGAGCGCCCTATGAACTGCGCAATGCGCAGGCGCAGTGTCCACAGGGAGCGGTACGCCCCGGTTTCCTGCTGATCCACGGCCTCACCGACTCGCCCTATCTGCTGCGCGGTGTTGCCGAGTCCCTGCTGCAGGCCTTCCCCTGTGCGCTGCTGCGCGGGGTGCTGCTGCCCGGCCATGGCACCGTGCCGGGGGACACGCTGGACATGCGTCACGAGGACTGGCTGCGCGTGACCGAGTACGGCGTGGAGAGTTTCCGTGGCGAGGTTGACGGCCTCTACCTGGTGGGTTTTTCCACCGGCACCTCGCTCTCGGTGCGTTACGCTGCGGCGCATCGGGACGACACGCTGCTGCGCGGGCTGCTCATGCTCTCGCCAGCGCTGGCCGCCCGCAGCGAGTCGGCCTGGCTGTCGCCCTATGCCCGCTGGTTAACGCCGTGGCTGGGCCGGGATGCCGAGCGCGACGCCGCCCGCTACGAGTCGTTTTCGATGAATGCGGGGGCCGAGTTCTACCTGCTCACCCGCGGCCTGACCGATCCCGACTTCCCTGCGCTGCAACTGCCGGTGTTCATGGCTGGCAGCGGCGATGACACCACGGTGAACATGGAGGCCGCGCGGGAGTTCTTCTGCAGCAAGACGCCCGCGTCATCGCGGCGCATGCTGTGGTACAGCGCCCAGGTCACAGGCAGTGACCCGACCGCGACCTGCGACGGGCTGCAGGTGGTGGCGGCCGAGGCGCCGGAGCAGCGTGTCTACAGTCTCTCCCACACGGCCATGTCCGTTCCGCCCACCGACCCGCACTATGGTCTTGATGGGGACTTCGCCCTGTGCGGTCATTTCCGGGACGCCGATTA
>JACCDZ011428736.1_pt1 | contig 10828 bp, 11 predicted proteins | sample 7449551 | NCBI WGS metagenome assembly JACCDZ01 (sample SAMN15323452, study PRJNA562643) | freshwater metagenome | isolation source: river surface water | place: USA:Blue River Watershed | collected 2017-08-18
CAAGTATATATCTCTTCAGGTAGTATCATTGTGTCAAATGGTGGCAATAGTTCATATGTACCGCTTGAACCTATCACCGGAAGTATTCTACTGGACATCTAAAACCCTCTCTATCTACTTAAGGATAGAACGTATTATAGCTATAGGCAACTAGATAGTTAATATTATCATAGTAGAAAGCTACGTACCGTCTATTACCTCTGGTTACTTTTCTGAAGCCGGGTATTACCGCAGCATGTACATTATCTGTTTCAGCTAATAGAAGAGCTTGCTCTAGCTTATAAGACCAGTCTCTAGTACCAGTACTCATACGCATATAGTCTAAACTACTAGTATTCACAGGTATATAGTCATCAAAGATCTCAAACAACTGATCCCTGTCAGCTATATTTAAAGTACCTGGTATAGCAGCTACAGTTATAGCTTTATAGTCATATGGAAATAGCACTAGATTATTATAGATCTCTACTTCACCGTATAGATCACTTACGGCACTATGTACGAACTCTTTAGCTTCCTTGATACCTATCATGCTGCTATAGATGTTGCTGAGATCTGTTAGGTTCTCAACAGCTACCTTATGCCATAGCGGGAACAGCAGAAACTCAGTGCGTCTAAAGATATCCGGAAACATGATTTCCCATTGATCCCTTATATTATCAGGGTTACTTAGGATATGTTCCTCGATGGCGTCTTTGATCGCATCTATATCGTTACCAGCTTCACCATATATAATAACTCCCCAATATACTTTTTTAAAGACTGTGGGGTTAAGCTTGTTATGGAAGTTAAACTCCATCACCTTAGTGTAAGTGTTAGGATAGACACCCTTAGCTAGTTCCATACGGTCATTTAACCTAGTGAAGGTTTCTTCTTCTAGGTCCACTAGTACTTCACCGTAGTGTCTGTTAAACAAAGTACTATCAGCTAACGGTGGAACTACCTGTATCTCATATTCATCATAAGAGATTAGAAAATCACCATTACTGATATATATGATAACGTTTTTAACTTCAGTGCCAGTGGTATTGAAACTGAACCACTTAGGGTAGAAACTAGTCTGAAACTGCTCAAACTCACCTATACCTATATTAACAGCCTCCACACCTATATTAGCTTGTAGATAGTCACGGTAATCCTGTGTATCATAAGGAAACACGTGATTAATTGGATAAGCTTTAATTAAGTTAGTTAATCTAAAGATGATATCTACGGTACCATTATCCAAAATGAATGCTTCGCCGGTTACTTGATCTATAGCCTTAAAGACCACTAGATCGTTCTTAGGGTACGCATTCAGTGAATAATGTGTCTTATCTTTGGCATAACTATAAGCCTTAGAGGATAGCTCAAATACACTAGCTACCTCGTTCTGCACATTACTGATAAAAGCAGCATCAGTAACAAAACCCTTCACTATTAAACTCATCTCGCAACCTCATCTGGAAAAAAGGATAACTAAAAAATGTTAAAAACGGTGCTCTTCTTCATGTCTTTATTGAAGACCGCTTTATTCAAGAACGACAAGCAGTACAATATCAAGAGTAAAGAGTTCGACATGCTTAAAGTGTCTATATTCTTATTTGTATGTTTAGCTTGTGTATTCAATGTCTACGCTGTGCGACACATCTATATACAGACACAGGAACTTAAGAAGATTGAAAAGATAGCTAAATCTGATATAGCTTTACGCAACTGTTTAGACACTAGCTTAGCTGATTATCTTGATGCTGCGGCGCTAGACAGAACTAACGATTATAAGATAGTAACTGCTGTTAAAAAGTGTCTGAGAGAGAACAAAACCTATTAAAAAAATATAACCTTTGGATATACTCTGGCTAAATGCTAGAGTATATCTAGCTTTGTCTTTTCCGCTAGAAGAAAACCACCCAAGGAGCTTAGATGTCTTCACATGCAGTTATTTACACTGACGGGTCAGCTAGACCCAATCCTGGTAACATAGGTTGGGGTGTTCATGGTTATATTTACCAAAACATTACTGATAAACCTATAGTAGTACAAAAGCATACTATAACTAACAAAGGTTATCTCTACCCAGAAAAGTTTAAAGACGATGTAGCTCCAGTAGAACCTGTCGAGTACATCGATGTCGTAGGTTCGCTAGATACATGCTGCGGTACCAATAACCAAGCTGAAATGTTAGCACTTAAAACAGCTTTAGTCACTCTACTCGATAAAGACCTAGACTCTATCTACCTTATGTCCGATAGTGAATACACTATCAATAATGTAAAGGATTACCTTCGATCTAACAAGAAATCTGAGTATGGCGCTAATGTAGATATCTGGCAAGACATCTACTCAGCTATCGGCGCTTGTAGAGAAAAAAATATAGGTCTCTACTTCAACTGGATCAAAGGTCATAGTGATAACGTAGGTAATGATTTCTCCGACTATCTATCTGTTATAGGTACTAGTCATAGCATCGATGAGAAAGAAGTACTAGACATCCGTTATACTCCTGGTAAGAAGTACTGGAATATCAAGGTGGATGATAACCCGTTACTTTCCTTTAATCGTTGCTACTTCAATACTCAATCTAGGTTTAACGTGATAGGTCAGTATTTCATAGCTGACCCAGGTCCTAGTGACCTACTACTAGGTAAACGTTCATCTGAAACAGGTCTAGCTGTAGTTAAGCTTAAAGAACCAGATAACATCATAGAGACTATCAAGACCAAACAGTTCGAAGTAGCTAGTCAGCTTAATAGCATCGCTATGATCAACATGGCTAAGCTTTACACACCATCTACCTATAAGTATCTAGAACTCTACGGTAAGTATTCTCTACTTAAGAACAAACGTTTCAATAGTCTAGACTTCATCGATGGTAAACCACTTACTACTGAGATCAATCCAGTAGGACTCTCGCTTAAAGCTATAGAGGCTTTCAATACCCTAGAGGATATGTTAGAGCTATATGCTAACAATAAGCTGAATCCAGCTAACGTCATTGATATCACTAGTACTTTCTTCACTACTGAAGAAACTAAGAACAAAACCGTTACTACGCTACATAAAGATCTAGGTGTAGGTGTTTCTAATGCACAAGTATGTATACAATATAATGGTAGAGAAACTAAAGTACCCATTGTACTAGGAGTTGATCTACCGGTGCGGAATAAACTGAAGAAGCTCGAAGACTTATCTCCGTATATCAAGTTAATACTATGGGCGTCTACAGAGAATAGTTTCAGGTATTGTTGTGTAATTGATTGTGATATTGGTCAAGGTATCTGGAGCAATTATTTCGCGGACAGGATCTTTCACCTTTAACCAGCTGGAGTAGTAACCATGACGACTTTGAAAACAAAGTCAAGGGAGAATCGCATACAAAAATATATTCATAAGCTCATACAGGAGAATATTCCTCGTAAGTATAAGCGTACATTTTTGATCACTTCTTTGATTTATGCTCTAGACAAGTCTAACAAGATTAGCGACGCTACCTTTAAAAAGATACTGAAGCTATTCGAGATAGGTTCTGTCAAAGAGAACAATCTAAAGTATGCATGTTACACTCGAAATTATCTATGGGGTGAACTAATCAGCGAAGTTACTATTAACTTCGATGATAGAAAAGTTCATATGCCTGAGATGATACATCTTTACAAGAGTTGTGACGAAGCCTTTAACCTAAGTGTCACGGAGCAGTTGATCGACGCCATATACAATAGAATCCCTGATTTTATGAAATATGGTACAGAACAGACCACTAAGCGTGATTTGTTTAACGTTTTATTTTTCATCAAAAATAAAAATCGTTTAGCGGTGTAAATTGGGTAGCTTAAGATCTAGACACTAGGGCATGCTAGCCCTAGTGTCTAGATAAGCTATGTCGGTTTAAATATTAACCTTGATGGTCTTGACTACATTAGCGTATACCTTAACACAAGTTTCCATATAGAAACGAGCCATGGTCATAGTCTCACAAGCTTTAGCTATCTCATTAGTATAGAGAGCTAGTTCCTTAGCCAATGAGATACTATAACCTTCTTCAGTCTTCAGTTCTTCTAATAGTGCGGATAAACCTTCAGTAGCTTTAGCAATAACTGCGTCCACTAATAGAATGTTCTTAAAAGGTAGAGTAGCGGCTAGCTTATGTACTTGGTCTTCTAGTTTAAGTACTTCACTATAACTATTCACTAGATCCTTCAGTAATACACTACCGTCGCTCTTAGCTTTATAGTCAAAGTGATGGTTAATAGTACCTGTGATTTCTTCGTTAGTCTTAGCTACTTTACGAATATCAGAATTGAGACTGGTGTTAGTGAGACGATAGTTCTTATTAGTAACAAAGTTAGCTACCACTGTGTTGAACTTCTCCAACTCCACTAGAACTGATTTCTCGGCGTTCTGACAGGCTTTCGTGAGGTCAGGGATATACGAGGCTAGGTCGCTCTTAAAACCCGGCTGTGTGCCGATTACGGTGGTTCCTAGAGCGTTTAGCTTACCAGGCATAGCCGACTGATCAGGAAACTTCTTAATGAACAGAACATCCTTCTTGATTTCACTAAGGGTTTGCTGTAGAGCGTCGTCTTTCTCAACAGAAGCTTCAGCAGACAGATGCTTAAAAACATCTAGTAGAGAACTAAAGACATACTGGATGCGAATAATAGCATCCTTAACAAAACCTTCTTGCGCTAACTGAGCTTCTTCAGGTAGAAAAGCTTCAATGTGTGTGCGATCAAACTCAGGGGGATCTATCTCAATAGTGTTGAACATCTTCACGGCCAGGACTCCTATGTTGTTAGGTAAAAAAATATAAGGTACCAAAGTATTAACAGGTGCACAGCTACCAAGGTGACCCCTTGGTAGCTGCATACCGACTTAGTGAGATACTAGTTTATTGAGAGTATAGGTCTTGCTGGTATAGTTAAAGTGAACTTGGAACACTTCTTCATCCAATGTAACCATATACAGATCATATACGTCCAACGATTCCAATGCATGCTTAGCTGATGACCTAAGCCACTGAGCTACTTCACGACATTGGTGTTCATTAAGATGTACTTCACTGGCAGCTAGACCACTGTAGTTGTCTTTACTGATAGGTACATTGACAACATACACATTCCGCACACGATACTCAAACTTATTAAGGTTATCTACCTCATCATCAAACCCAGTCATGTACTTGTTGACTAGCTCACGGAAGTCCTCACGATAGCTATCCCTTAGAGAACTAACAAGGTTATTAACGAAACGAGTATACTTACTAGCTAAGTCATCCCCTTGTTTCTTCTGCAAGTAAGCTGTGAGTTCGACAGCATCCGTGTGGAAGTTATCGATACGGGTCTTCAGTCCATAGACCTTACCAAGCAAATGGTTGATCTTAGTCACCAAAGTTTCTTCGATACCCTTAGCAAACTTATACTTCTCGTAGAACTCTACTAGTTTCCTTGCATCGTTCTCCTTATTAGCTTGTTCAATAGCGTCGTCGATAACCTTGTAGAAACCTTCTAAAGTTCTAGCAAACTCTTCAAAGCTAACTGTACCTAACAAGACCTCGTTGACAACATCGCCGCAACTAAACATCGTGGGACATTCATCGATGATGTAGTAAGGAGCTGAGTAAGCTTGGTAGATATAGTTTTCCTGTTGGTTCTCAAGTTGTTAATGTCGAGTAGCTTCTACTGCTTCCTTAAGGCAACCCAGCATTTCTACATTAGCCTTAAAGAACTTCTTGTCTCTGAAGTCGCTACTATACTTCGTTTGCAATACATTGTCAAAGGAAAACACTTTATCACCTACTTTCATAAAGTTGTCAGGAGAATCTTTAGTTAGATGAACCACTGTTGGTTTACTAACTATTGGGGTTGTTACTTCAACTTGAGCAGCCTGTACTTGCTCAGCTGCTCTAGTGAAAACATTGGGTTGTTCCTTAGCTTGGTAAGCTGCTGGAACATCCTTGAATTTACTAGATACCTCAGGTTGCTGTGCCATCGGGTTCTGATAACCAAAGCCTTGTTGAGTGAAAGAAGCTTGACCACCCATAGGCTGAGGCATACCCATTGGTTGCATCTGAGCTTGCATAGGCATCATTTGTTGATTATAAACCATCGGTTGTTGCATCTGCATAGGATGCATACCCATGGGTTGACCACCCATCATACCTGGTTGCATGCCCATAGGTTGCTGACCTGGCATCATCATGCCTTGTTGCATTGGCATGCCTTGCTGCGGCATCATCTGGTTGTTATTCATAAACACCTTATTGGCCTCTTCGTTGAATTGTTGTAACTGACTAGCGTTGTGTTGCGATGCTAGCACTAGATTTCGGGGTAACGTTGACTTTAACTCAGGTGTTATCAGAACTTGCACACTAGTGTAGCACGTCATGTACTTCTCTATGACATCATTAGCTATATGCGTTATATCTACGCCAGCTTGTGACCGACCTGACACAACAGCTAATATAGCTCTAGCTACAGACATAAACTCATTATTGTACCAGTTGTTAGCACAGAGTTTATTGTACGTATACATTCTAGCTGCATTGGTGTTAGCTTTACTGACTAGATCGTTAGCTATACCTGCTAGTATATATGCTACTTGTTCTAAAGGTATATTTCTAAAAGCACCGTAGTTAAATGCAGCGAAGTCACCGTACCCGTAGACCCTGAGTGGTAGTGATGGGTACATCTTAGTTCCTTGGAAAGAAAAAGTAGTGAGGGGACTTCGGTCCCCTACCAGCTAAAACTCTGAAATACCAAAAGAGAAGTTTTCTAGATCAAGGTAGTACATGAACGGTGCATCGTCCTCAGTGCCTTTACGGATAATCACGTCATTGTCCTTGCAATGTTGCTTAGCCTTAGGTTCCAACTTACCGTCTTCAACAAAAAGGTAAGGTGCAGCTAGTTCAAGTGTTTCCACTTGCTCAGCTAAGTTTTCATCTACATCAGCGAGCTTCCTCAATTCTAGTATATATGACTCATTGTGTTCTTCCAACAGGTCGTCAAGACCTTCAAGTCGATCAATGGTCTTTAGTAGAGTGATTGCGAGTTTGTAGTCCATATTTTTTAGTTGTCCTTAAACAACAATTCCTCAAGGTTGTCTAGTACTTCAATAAATTTAGGGTTACGAATAATATCACCGTTTCTAGGGTCTATGTTAACATAAGGATTGATGCGAGCTATAGGACTTGGATTAGATTTAGAGAGATAGAGTACGTTGCCTACTTCTACCATCGAACTAGAGATGTATTTACCAGGACCGACTACCACACGTTTACTACGACCGCGACTAGCACCGGTCATAGCTTCCTGTTCGTTGATCTTGCTAGTTAGCTTGATGAACTTATGTTCACCACTATAACTAACGATCTCAGTAACGATCTTACCATTACTAAGACTAAACACAGCACCGGTCTTGATGATTTTATTGAAGGCTTCCACGATATCTCTCTCAGTAACTACTTTCTTGACAGCCAACCTGTTAAGGTTGAATACTGCTTTGAAAATATTGCTAGTGATGTCATATAGTGTATGGTACAGTACCTCTACGTTTTTGTTATGAACGTTGTTAAGGTTTTTGTTACCATTCATAAGCTCCTTGATCTTCAGTATGACTACGATAAACAACTCGAACAAGTTATCTATCTTAAGTCCTAGTTCACCTAGCTTCTCAGCGATAATAGGGTCTATGTAGTCATTAAGAGAAGTAAAGTGGTCGATGATGCGGTTATATAGTACGTTCTCGCCATAGTGACCACTGAAGATAACGTGACCTAGTAGCACAGTCCACAACCTAGTGTCATCAAGGTAAGCTGGCTTAAACCTAGTTGGAAAGTGGTCGATGATATAAAAGAACGAGGTCACCAGGGACTTCGTTTCGTTATTCCACCTATCGATAGGTATAGCTAACCGAATAGGACTAGGGGTATAGTTAGTGTCAAGACAGGTTACTGGTTTAAGACCAGTGCTACTACAGATGACGTATTTGTCAGGCGGGTAACTATGTTCATTGATCTCCTCTTCACCTACGGCTGGAACGAACCCTAGGAAACGTTTAAACGTCTCAGTGAACCCATATTTAATGAAAACATAATGGGCTAGAGTAGTTAGAGCTTTGGTAGTCTTGGGTACCTTGGTTTCAGTGTTACGGTAGATAGTACAGTGAGCTATGTAGTTCATGAACCGTGTACCGTTAACCTGTACGAAGTGATATGCACGCTTAACCATAAGCTTATCTCTAAGCAAACGGATAAAGATGCTATCGTGAGTAGTCGTGATGACCTTATCACTTAGAACAGGGATCAACTGGAACATAGCTCCACCAAGGTGAATCAGGCAATCGTCTTCTAGGTAAGGAAGATAGATATACTTGTTCAGCAGTGGTTTACCGTGATAGTTGAACTTATATTTAACCAGATAGATGGTTGATTTAGCGATATCGTAATTACGCTTGTTGTTTTTAGGCTTAGTTACCTCTTGCACTTCCTCGTAAGGAGTACATACCTCATAGCCTTCATAAGTAAGTCCTTCTGGATAGTTCTTGATACTACTGAAGATATTATGTATATAATCCTCAGCCTTCTTAAGGAAATGACCACAAACCCCATTCATGATAATGGGGTTAGGGTCCGGAGTTACTTGCTCTAGATATCTAGCTGTATGCTTATCCATTTTTTTTTAAAACCTAGCTGGTTGAAAAAGGTTTAACTCTTGCTACTATTAATCTTTGCTATAGCTGTAGCACAGATGACAGCGAACGATACAACAGCACCTACTACCTTAACGATGTTATTGATCGTATCGTACTTCATCTTAGCTATCTCGGCTTCAGACTTATTGACCTCCTGCTGGATCTTAGTCTCACTAGTGACTTTAGCATGATATGCCTCATTGACTGATTTACTATGTTTTAGTTTCTCAGCGATGAGTGAAGGATCACCGTGTGTAACAGCGTCTTCTTCGGTACTATATAGGTTAAGTTCCTTAAGTTCCTCAAGTGTATAGAACTTCTTACAGTCAGGGATATCTACACCACCTAAAGACCGACTTACATACAAACCACTAGCGCGCATAGCGTCCTTCTTAGGATCGATACGCACGAGCTTACCAAGTACATTTACCCAGCGTGATGAAATTTTACTATCATTGTCGATAAGGTCCATATGGAGTTCAAAGCTTTCATTGAACTCTGGCATAGACGTATCTCTCAGATCTCCTTTACGAGCTTTCTCACGAGAACCTTCTATTGAAGTAGGGTGAGCTATTTTATAGATATCGCTGTCCAGTGAAAGGATAACGTTCATATTAGGGATATACAACCTACCATAAGCACGCATCTCAGTCATAGTAACGCGACGGGTTACGTATAGCTTAACTGTCTGTGCTTTATTGTAGTTAGTATCGGAATTATGACTCATGATAGCAGCACGTAGATTATCGCGCATCTGAATAAGCTCAGGACTAACTGATAGACCTTTGCGGTTATTCAAACTCTTGATAATCATATCTAAAGCATGTTCAGCTGCTTTACTATTACCAAACTTGTACTCCTCAGAGATAACGATGTGCTCCATAGGAGGACAGCCGTTAGTACTATACTCGTATAAGTTAGTGACTGGTAACACAGGCATGACGCAGTTGTTACTGTCCTGTACATACAAGATGTGGTTCTTACTGAGGTTATAGTAAGTAACGGTCTTGCTGAAGGTGAAGCTCTTGTTAGTGAAGTCACGAATAGTAGGATAGTCGACCTTAAAGTCAGCTGCGACGTACTTGTAGACTACGTTGATAAGGTCTTTGTGCTTAACAGTGAAAACTTCTTCCTTGCTGTTTTCTTCGTGTTCTACTTGTTGCTTATTGAAGATACCAAAGTAATTACCCTTGGTATGCGCATTTTCATTAACGATGTCAGTAACTTTAGTACTGGACATAGCTGGGGTACCGGAGTTAATATGGGTTCCGGGGTTGTCTAAGTCATGAATAGCCATGATGAAAAAACTCCTAAAGTTGTTATCATATATAGTATATATAACCTATATACCTTTAGGAACAGGTCTTCTTTTAGCCATCGGTAACAAAAAAAAAACACCACCACTAGCCTATAAAGCTAGTGGTGGTGTAGTTAGTTACTCTGTGGTTTCAGTTACTTGAGGTGTGCGAATGGTCTCGGAAACGATTTCAGCGTCTACAATATCTGGTTGTCCTTCAGCTTCCAGACGTTCCTCCTCCATATCAGCAGCGATCAGAGCACGCAGTTGATCAGCACCCGGAACGTTCAGTTGATCCAGGGTGGTCTGTGTACCCATGGTCATCATAGGAGCCGCTTGAACCTCTTCTTCACCTTCTTTTTCTTTATCCAGATTAGCTTTGTTCTGGCTGCTCGGAATAAGATAGGAGATAAGAGACGTTAATGTATCGGTGTTCTCTTCGAAGATTTCCTTCAAGACCTGTGCGTGGAACTTCTGGTGCACGCAACGACACTCCAAATGCATGCCACTGTTCGTAATAGCCATGTCATGCATCTTGACAAAGGTATTGGTGACCATCGGGTTACCAAAGAGGTTCTTTTCCAAGAACTTTTTATAAGGACCTGCTTTATTCCCCGTACCAACAAGTACAGCCGGTGGAATAGCCAAAGCTGGAATCTGGTCGATATTAATGACCAGTTTAGCTCCTTCGGGTTTCTTACCAGTAGTGATTTGATATTGCATGTTTTCTCCTGTTAAAATTAATATACAAGAAATTGATCGATGACTTCCTCAAGTAGACCTATCTTGGGTGCTGGACTGGCTGGAGTTACTTTGGTTTTCAGGTACTTTGCTCACTCCTTCTGGTTGTAGGTCGAAGATATA
>JACCDZ011014653.1_pt1 | contig 10827 bp, 12 predicted proteins | sample 7449551 | NCBI WGS metagenome assembly JACCDZ01 (sample SAMN15323452, study PRJNA562643) | freshwater metagenome | isolation source: river surface water | place: USA:Blue River Watershed | collected 2017-08-18
TAAAACCTGCCTTCGTTTTTGATGGTAGAAACTTATTGAACAAAACTGAATTAGAAAAAATCGGATTTATCTATCAAGCGATTGGGAGTTAGATTGAGTTGTGGGTTGTGAGTTATGGGTTTTGGGTTATGAGTTGTGAGTTTTACGTTGTTTGTTTTGAGTTATGAGTGATTTTAGAAGTTACAAGGATTTAGACATTTATAAGATTAGTTTGGACTTATTTTTACAAGTTCATCCAAGTTCATTAAAATTACCAAAACATGAATTATATGAATTAGGTAGCCAACTTCGTCGCTCTTCTGATAGTGTTGTTTCAAATATTATTGAAGGATATGGTAGAAGAAGGTATAAAGCAGATTTTATAAGATTTTTAGTTTTTTCTCATAGTAGTTGTTTAGAAACAATAGGTCATGTTTATAAAATATCTATTTTATATCCTGAGTTCAATACTATTTTTGAACCTTATATTAATGAATATGAAAATTTAGGAGGTAAAATTTTTAATTTTATTTCTTATGTAGAAAAAAACTGGAAGTAAATATGAATTCAAATACATACAACACACAACACACAACACACAACAAAATAGCTGTAATAGGACTTGGTTACGTGGGTTTACCTTTAGCAAGATTGTTTGCTACAAAGTATCCCGTAATTGGTTTTGATATCAATGAGCAAAGAATTTCCGAATTAAACAACGGAATCGATTTGACTTTAGAAGTGGAAGAAGACTTGTTGAAGTCGGTTTTAAAAGCTCATAATCTAGAATTGACATCTAATTATTTACATTGTTCGAATAAATTAGAAGATATTGCGGATTGTAATTATTATATCGTTACGGTTCCAACACCAGTTGATAAACACAATAAACCCGATTTAACACCACTTTACAAAGCAAGTGAAACGGTTGCGAAAGTATTGAAAAAAGGAGATGTTGTTATTTACGAATCAACCGTTTATCCTGGCGTAACGGAAGAAGAATGTGTGCCAGTTTTAGAAAAATTATCAGGATTAAAATTTAATGTAGATTTCTTTGCTGGATATTCTCCAGAAAGAATTAATCCAGGTGATAAGGAACATACGGTTGATAAAATCCTTAAAGTTACTGCGGGTTCTACTCCAGAAATTGGTTTAAAAGTAGATGCACTTTATAATAGTGTAATTACTGCCGGAACGCATTTAGCACCAACAATTAAAGTTGCAGAAGCGGCAAAAGTTATAGAAAATTCGCAACGTGATATTAATATTGCATTCGTAAATGAATTAGCGAAAATATTTAATATATTAGATATTAATACACAAGATGTTTTAGAAGCGGCTGGTACAAAATGGAATTTTCTTCCTTTTAAACCAGGTTTAGTAGGCGGACATTGTATTGGTGTAGATCCTTACTATTTAGCTCAAAAAGCAATTGAAGCAGGTTATCATCCTGAAATTATTTTAGCGGGTCGCCGTATGAATGATAGTATGGGAGAATATGTAGCCTCTGAAGTGGTAAAACTAATGATTAAAAAAGAAATTGTTTTACATAAAGCAGAATTGTTGCTTTTAGGAATCACTTTCAAAGAAAATTGCCCAGATGTTCGTAATACGAAAATTGTAGATATTGTTCAGTCTCTTAAAGAATACGGAATCAATATTACCATTTACGATCCATGGGCCAAACCAGAAGAAGTGCTTCACGAATATGGAATTGTTTGTCAGACAGAATTGGATTCGGTATCTAAATATGATGCTGTAGTACTTGGTGTTTCTCACACTGTTTTCCATACTTTAAATATCGATTCTTTAACCAAAAACAATAATGTGGTTTATGATGTAAAAGGTTTCCTTACAGCAGAAGTTGACGGAAGGTTATAAATTTTTAATTTTAATATATCCCCAAATCTATTGAAAGCAAAAATTAAATTCCTGCTCAATTCTCAGTTGATAAAAGTTTCCTCTTTTACCTCCATTTCGACTTTTATAAAAATTGTCGCTACCTTTATTTCTGCAAAAGTGTTGGCTGTTTTTACTGGTCCAGCTGGTGTGGCTTTACTTGGGCAATTGACTAATTTTATTACAATATTAATTCAAGTTTCAACCGCAGCAACTGGAACTGGAATAGTGAAATTGTCTGGTGAATTTAAAGACGATAAAACAGCACTTAAAAAAGTGATTGATACCTCTTTTACGATAAACTTAGTATTTTCAGTTGTGGTTTTAATTGGAATTTTAATTTTCCAAAATCAATTGACACTTTTTGTTTTTAACGATTTAAAGTATAAATGGTTGCTTTATTTTATTGCTATAGGAACGCCTTTTATCGCAATCAATAATTTTATTTTATCGGTAATTTCTGGATTGCAACATTTTAAAAAATATGTAATCATCAATATTTTTGCGAGTATAATCAGTGTGATCTTAACCGTTTTATTGGTGTATTTTTATACGATTGATGGCGCACTTTTAGCTTATGTTTTAACACAAACAATCATATTTTTCGTCAGTTTGTTTTATAGTAAATCCGTACAATGGAGCGAAAACATTTCGTTTCAAATTGATAAAACTATTTTAAAAAAATTATCACATTTTTCTTTGTATGTAATTGTAAGTGCCTTCTGTTTTCCTTTTGCCCAAATCTTAGTAAGAAACCTAATTATTGATAAATTAGGAATGGATTCAGCTGGAATCTGGGAAGGAACCAATCGTATTTCCAGTATGTATTTATTATTAATAGGGAGTGCAATTGGGGTTTATTTTTTTCCGAAAATTAGTAGTATTGCTAATTCAAAAGAAGTAAAAAAAGAATTAAATTTCGCCCTTAAAATTTTCTGTTCCGCGACAATAGTTGCAGGTTCACTTTTATTACTTTTGAAAAGTTTCATCATACCCTTGGTTCTGTCAAACAAGTTTTTACCCATTAATGAGATTTTAATTTTTCAAGTTTTAGGCGATGTTTTTCTCATTGCTAAAATGTTACTATCAATGGTTTTATTAAGTCGAGGTAAAACCAGAATTATGATAATTTTTGAAATTATTTTTACACTAATATATATTTTGTCCAACTATTATTTAATCTTTAATTCTCCGGAATTAAAGACGATTATTTTGGCATATCCTTTATACACAGTTCTTTATTTTTTAACTTTGTTTTTAACCTACAAAAAGATAATTGATGATGCTGAAAATTAAATTAATAATAGCTAAAATTTTGGTAAACGATTTTACTGGAAAATTACTAGCGATTCTATTTTCAAATAAAATCCCTTTTCATCATCTAAGAATTGATGTTTCAAATTCTGTAATCAGAAAAAGAATTGCGACTGCTTTATATTTTAAATCGTATGAAAGTGCTGAAGTTCGTTTTATTTCTAAATATTTGAAAAATTACGAAGGAACTATTGTAGAATTTGGTGCAAGTATTGGCGTGGTTTCTTCCACTTTAGCCAAAGCCAATCCGAATGCCAAGTTGTTTTCTTTTGAAGCCGATAAACGATTTATACCAATTATCGAAAATAATTTCAAAATTAATAACATCACCAACGCAAATTGTTTCAATGAAATCATTGGTGCTGCTGGATATGAATTTATTCCTGGTGCAGACAATACTATGGGAAAAATTTCTAAAACAAATGTTTCAGCAAATGAAATGACTTCCTTATCGGAATTGATAAAAAAATACAATTTCTCAGAGTTTATTTTAGTTTCTGATATTGAGGGTGCTGAGTATTTTGTGTTAAATGAAGATGTTACTGTTTTTAATGCTATTCCGTTATTAATTATCGAATTGCATCCTATTGAAATCGAAAACAACTTAATTTCTGTGGAAGATTTAAAGGCAAGGATTGAAATTTTAGGATATGAAATTTTAGAGCAATATGGTTCAAATGTTGTAGCAAAAAGAAAATAAAATGAGTGTAATAAAAGCAATTGTTTCTGATTTTTTAACCTTCTTTGAGAGAATATTTTCGTATTTATTTTGGAATGCCAAAGGAGTGCGAATCACTTTTTCTTGTCTGATTTCTAGGAAAGCAAAAATAGCGAAAGGTTGTGTTTTTTCAGGGCATTCAGTAATTACAGAAACGGCTACAATTGGTGCGTTTACTTATGGATATAATGTAAATATAAATAATGCGGTTGTTGGTGAATATTGTTCGCTAGCTCCAGATGTAAAAATCGGATTAGACGAACATCCTTTAGATAAAGAATCTACCCATCCCCATTTTTACGAAAAAATAAAACAACAAAATGCGATTGTTGGAAACCATGTTTGGATTGGCGCGAATGCCATAATACTTTCTGGTGTAACAGTTCAAAATCATTCTGTTATAGCAGCTGGGGCTGTCGTAAATAAAAATGTGGAAGCCTATAGTATTGTTGGCGGAGTTCCAGCAAGAGAAATTGGAAAAAGAAAAGTTGATGCAAAATAATTTCAATCAAAAATATATTGTAGTGCATGCTGGTAAACGTGATGATTACCAAGTGGCTTTAGCTTTGGCGGAATCTAATATGTTATTTGCATTGGTTACAGAAGCTTATTTTCCTTTAGATAAAAAATGGTTTGTTTCATTAGCCAATTTTTTTGGTATCACTTCAACTTTGCATAAAAGATATAAAACAGGTTTGCCTTCTGATCTTGTAGTAGTTTCAAAGCGAGCACTCTTATATCAAATTTTATTTTCATTCACTAAAAATATTAAGTTCGATATCCAAAAAGGTTACGTTTTAGGTGAAAAAGCAAAACAGTTAAGTTTGAAATATAAATTACCTATTATTGCTGTGAATACTTGTGCAAAGCATGCTTTTCATAATAATCCTATTGAACCAAAAATAGTATTTCAATTTCATCCTCAAGCCGATTTTGTGAAAGAATTGTTTTTAGAAGAAATGCAATTGAATCCAAAATCAGAGAAAACACTTTTACAAGAATACGAATTTTCTTTATCACAAAACCAATTAGAAGTTTTGTCAAGTGAAGTTAAATTAGCCACTCATTTTCTTTGTGCGAGTTCATTAACGAAAAGAACATTAGTTTATAAAGGTATTTCTGAGGATAAAATTAAAGTGATTCCTTACGGAGTGGATACTAGTAAGTTTACTTTTTCGGAAAGAAAACCATCGGATGTGTTTAAAGTAATTTTCATTGGAAGTTTAAATCAACGCAAAGGAATTACGTATTTGTTAGACGCTTTAGCTGAAATGATAAACGTTGAATTGACAATTGTTACCAGAGGAATTTATGACGCATCACTAATTCAGAATTATAATTTTCCGATTCATGTTGTCATTGATGTGCCACATGAAAAACTGCAAGAAGCACTACATCATGCACATTGTTTTGTGTTGCCATCCATTTTAGAAGGTTTCGGACAAGTGATTTTAGAAGCTATGGCAACTGGTATTCCTGTAATTGCTACAGAAAATACTGCTGCAAAAGATATTATCGAAAACGGCAAAGACGGATTTGTAACGCCAATTAGAGCAATTCAAGCCATAAAACAAAATTTAGAACAATTGCAATCCAACACTTCTTTGGCACAATCAATTGGAAAAGCGGCTTATGAAAAAGCAAGAATATATACTTGGGAAAAATTTAGAGCAGATTTAGTCACTCATATTCAATCGCTTTCCTAATGAAATTACTTGTAGTTACTAATATTCCAACGCCTTATCGTATTGCATTTTTTAATGTTTTACATGCTCAATTAATAAAAATAGGCGGAAGTTTAAAAGTTTTATACTGTTCCGAAAACGAACCTGATAGACATTGGGAAATCAATTTAAAAGAGCAACAATTTGAGTATGAAATTCTGAATGGTTTTCATCAAAATATTAAAGGCTTGTATTTGCATTTCAATCCATCTGTATTACAAAAAAACAAAAGAATTTCAACCCAATTATATTTTATACGCGGGTTCATGGAATATGCCAACTGTAATGTATAGTTTGCTTTTCAATTCCTTTTTTAAGAAAAAATATAAAATGGTTTTTTGGAGCGAAGGTCATGATGGGAGTATGCTTCATAACCAAGGAATCGTTCCAAAAGTTAGAAAGTTTATTCAAAATAAATTTGATGCTTTTGCGGTTCCAAACCAAAGAAGTAAAACCTATCTTTTCGAATTATTAGGTTTGAAAAAGAAACCCATTGTAATTTTGCCCAACACCGTTGATGGAAATTTCTTCACGAAACCTATAACTTGGAGTTTAGAAAATTCAAATACAATAAAATCAGAATTTAATATTTCATTTGACTCCAAAATTATCATTCAAGTATCACAAATTGAAGATAGAAAAGGTGTCAATGAAATTGTGGAGTTTTGGAAGAAATTATCAAACAAAGAAAACTATCATTTGGTTTTAGTTGGTGAGGGTTCTTTAAAAGAGGTATTAATTCAAGAAGCGAAATCTGATGCTACCATTCATTTTTTAGGAAATCAAACGAAAGAAAAAGTTAGAGAATTATTATTTACTTCAGATATCTTTTTATTATTAACAAAAAACGATCCGAATCCTTTAACTTTGATAGAAGCGAGTTATGCCAAATTGCCAATTTTAACTACTAAATTTGCAGGAAATTGCAATGAAATTGTTGTGGGAGATAATGGCGTTATCATGAATGAAATAAATTTTGATACATTTGAAAAAGCCTTTCAAGAATGTAAAGAACAGGCCATCAATGCTCAAGGTGAAATTTCATTTTTAAATGTGAATGAAAATTTTGATATTAGCAACGTAGCTATACATTTCATTCAACAACTTCAAAACGTGTAAATGAGTATTTATTTAGATATTTTTATTGTCATTCTGCTTTCTGTTTATTTAGTTAAAGAGAAACAATTGAATATGCTAAATTCCTGCTTAATCTATTTGTTTTTTCATGTTTTCTTTGTGACTTTTAAAGGAATTCAAATCTTTTTTTTAGGGACAAAAATTATTTCTAATAAATGGTATGCTACCTATATCACTTTAGAAGAAATTGATAAAGCCATTTTTATTGCCGATATTTCATTAGTTGCATTTTTTATTGGTTTCAACTTTTTTACCAGTAAATTTAAAAGCAATGGTAACCAATTGTTGAAGAAATACAGTAATATAAAAGAAGCATATCCCAAACGAATCAATTATTATCTACTCGCCATTTTTATCATTGGTTTGATTGGAATTGCCACTTATCGTTCCATCGCAGATAGAGATATTGAAACCGCGGATTATTCTACCTTCTCTAATATGATGACTGGATTAGGAATTATTTCCGCTATTGTTTTGTTGTACGAAAAAGGATTTAAAAAGTATTATTTGATTTATTTCGGATTATTGATAGTGTTTTATTCTTTACAAGGAGAAAACAGATTTAGAGTGATTTTAGCGCTTTTATTTGTGTTGATGTACTATTTGAAAACTATCAATTTAAAAATGCCGCCTTTCAAATATTACGTTTTAGGGTTTGTATTTTTACTATTCAGTTTTCCATTAAAAGAGGTAGGAAAAGCCTATCAAGAAACTGGTAAAATTGAATTTACGGAAGTTATTAAAGATTCCTACGAAGAATTTACGGAAGGAGAATCTGGAGATATGTCTTTTATAGAGCAAAGTGCTGGAATGATTGGCGCTATCGATGTAAAGGATAAAATATTTTATGGAAAAACTTATGAACCCATATTTTTCTTTTTTGTGCCAAGAAGTTTATGGTCTGAGAAACCACCACTAAATCAATGGCAACATGATATTTCTATTACAGGTAGAGATTTTGGTGAAATGGGACAAATTTCATTAATTAGCGGTGAATCTTATGCCAATTTTAGATATATTGGCGTGTTTTTAATTTCGTTTTTAGTTGGTCGATGGTATTCGTTTTTATACCATTCGTATTCTAATTTACCAGCAAAATATAATGGGTTCTTATTGCTCTTGCTTTTCAATATGGTGCTGTTTCAGGTTTGGAGAGACGGAATGATTTCGTTAATTTTATTTCCATTTTTGAATTACTTACCCATCATGATTTTGTATTTTATTAAAAAACCAATTCCAGTAAAATGATAATCTTAATCAATTGTTCCAATTTAAAAGTTGGTGGTGGTTTGCAAGTCGCACATTCATTTCTGTATGAGATTCAATCTAATACAGAACATCAATTTATTGTAGTATTGTCTGATTTTTTAAAATATCAAATTGATCAAACCGAATTTCCAGATAACTTTAAGTTTTTTCATTATTCCATACAACCATCCGCCTTGAAAGCTTTAAATGGTAATGATGCATTTTTATCTGAAATTGAGGACAAATACAATCCAGAGGTTGTTTTTTCGGTTTTCGGACCCACGTATTGGCAACCGAAAGCAAAACACATTTGCGGATTTGCCAAGCCCGATTATATTTATAAAAATTCACCTTATTTTAATCAAATTTCCTTTTTTCAAAAATTGAAATTAAAGGCTATGGAGTTTTTTCATATGTTCGATTTTAAAAATAATAATGAAGGTTTAATTACGGAAAGTGCTGATGTGACTAAAATTCTGCAAGAAAAAGTTACTCAAAAAGTATTCACGGTTACCAATTATTACAATCAAATTTTTGAAAACGAAGCACTGTGGGATAAGAAAATAAAAATTAATGAATCTGAAGATACGATTAAGTTGCTTACAATTTCAGCCAATTATCCACATAAGAATTTAGCCATAATTAAAAAAGTAATTCCCGTTTTAAAGGAGAATTTTCCTGAATTTCAATTTAAATTTTTTCTAACGATTGACAGATCTGAATTCGGAATTACAGAATCTGATTCTTTAAATGAAAACATAGAATTTTTAGGAAAAGTGTCAATAAAACAATGTCCAAACCTATATTCTCAATGTGATTTCTTATTTTTGCCCACTTTGTTAGAATGCTTTTCAGCCTCTTATTGCGAAGCCATGTTTATGCAAAAACCTATCTTAACTTCTAAATTATCATTTGCCACTGGAATTTGCGGAAATGCAGCTTCTTATTTTGATGCCATGGATGCGGAAGATATCGCAAATAAAATTGTAGATTTAGCCTCGAATACATCTCTACAAAAACAACTTATTGAAAACGGCTCACAACAACTTAAAACCTTTGATACGGCGAAAGTTAGAGCGCAAAAATATTTACAAATAATCACATCAAAAGATGCAAATTAAAGACAAAATATTATTAATTACTGGTGGAACAGGTTCTTTTGGGAATGCTGTTTTGAGTCAGTTTTTGCATACCGACCATTTTAAAGAAATTCGAATTTTAAGTCGAGACGAAAAAAAACAAGACGATTTAAGAAAGAAAGTGAACAACACGAAAGTCAAATTTTACATTGGCGATGTTCGTGATGTGCACAGCATTGATGCTGCAATAAAAGGTGTCGATTATATTTTTCATGCGGCAGCTTTAAAGCAAGTTCCTTCTTGTGAATTTTTCCCAATGGAAGCGGTGAAAACCAATATTATCGGAACGGATAATGTGCTTACAATTGCTGAAAAATATGAAGTCAAAAAAGTAGTGGTTTTAAGTACTGATAAAGCGGCTTATCCCATCAATGCTATGGGAATGAGTAAAGCGATGATGGAAAAAGTGATGGTGGCTAAATCTCGTAATTTAGATGATGCCAAAACTATTTTCTGTGGCACACGCTATGGAAATGTAATGGCCTCTCGTGGATCAGTAATTCCTTTGTTTGTAGATCAAATCAAAGCAGGAAAACCCATTACGATTACCGATCCAAACATGACGCGTTTTATGATGACGTTGGAAGATGCAGTGGATTTGGTGTTATATGCGTTTGAAAATGGAAATCAAGGCGATTTATTCGTGCAGAAATCTCCAGCTTGTACGATCGAAGTTTTAGCAAAAGCGTTAAATTCATTATACGAATCTAATACTGAAATTAAAATTATTGGAACCCGTCATGGGGAAAAATTATTCGAAACGTTAGTCAATCGTGAAGATATGGTGAAAGCCGAAGATTGTGGTAATTATTATAGAATTCCAGCAGATAATAGAGATTTAAATTATGAACAATATTTTTCTGAAGGAGATGTACAAGTGACTAATTTAGAAGAATATCATTCACATAATACTGAAATTTTAGATGTTGAAGGGATGAAACAATTATTGTTGAAATTGCCATTAATCAGAAAGGATATTTACGGAGAAGAAATTAATAAGTATTTTGATTTGTAGAAGAGCCAAGTAAAAAGAGCCAAGTAAAAAGTAAAAAGAGTCAAGTAAAAAGAGCCAAGTAAAAAGTAAAAAGAGCCAAGTAGAAAATTAAGTATAAGCCACATAAAAAGTATAGAAAATGAGACAAAATGATTTATTAGAAAGAACTTTTAATTTTGCAGTTGTAGTTTTAAAATTTTTAAGAACTATTGAAAGTTTGCCTGAAAGCTATCTTATAAGATATCAACTAGGAAAATCATGAACGTCGGTTGGTGCTAATTATGAAGAATCTCAAGCAGGTTCCTCAAAAGCAGATTTTCTTAATAAAGTTAAAATCTCCTTAAGAGAAGCAAGAGAGTCTAATTATTGGCTAAGAATTATTAAAGAATTAATAGAGGAAGAAAATATAGAATTAAACAATTTATTAAAAGAAAGTCAAGAATTGAAAAACATATTAGAAACAATCGTAAATAATTCAAACAAATAACAAATGAAGAAACTTATTACTTTTCAAGAACTTGTTTCTTTTTATTTTTTACTTGGCTCTTTATAATTATGAAAATAGGAATAACAGGTCAAGACGGTTTCGTTGGTAAACATTTATATAATACATTAGGTTTATTTCCTGATGAATTTCAACGTGTCGAATTTCAACGAAATTTTTTCGAATCTGAA
>JACCDZ011749765.1_pt1 | contig 10827 bp, 8 predicted proteins | sample 7449551 | NCBI WGS metagenome assembly JACCDZ01 (sample SAMN15323452, study PRJNA562643) | freshwater metagenome | isolation source: river surface water | place: USA:Blue River Watershed | collected 2017-08-18
CTTGCAGTGCGAAGCCCGCATTAGCGTTATCGAGGACATTTCGATCACGGTTGACCTTATGGACTTTGGCAACTCTACCGCTGTCGACGAGATTTTTGCCTACGCTGAAAAAACTTTTCGTACCGTCATCGAAAACACTCTTGGGACTCATCCTCGCGTAAGGTTCAATCTTGCGGCCTCAGTGCACCTCGAAAAGCAGAACGGTGAGAAAGTACCTTTCGTGGAACTTGGTAACCGCCCAGAATTCCTCTACCGTCACAAACACCATCGCGATCAAGCCATCAGAAAACAGTTCTTGAAAATCAGCAATCCTCAACACTACAAGGAAACCTACGGTGGGATTGAAATTGAAGGGGACACCTCGGGCTCAGCGTATTCCCGCGTGACTTCTGTGGACATCATCAGGATGGTTTTGATCACACCCCTCAGCTACAATGCGAAGGCTTTAAGCACGGGACTTCGTCTCAAGGCTGGGCAAAAATTCGCTCGGCATCTCGATTTCCTTCCTTACAACAGCGACAAGTACTGTTTCTTCCACTGTCTCTACCAAACCCTTTACGAAGCTCCCGAGGTGAAGAAGTTTCGCTCCCTCAACAAGAACAAAGAGTACATGGAAGGTTTCAACGCGTTCTTCAAAGAGTTTTCACTTGAAGATTTCTACGTTGACGACCTTTTCCTCATTGACAACATCGTCACTATCGAGCAACGTTTGAAAGCTTCAATCAACGTTTACCGTAGTGTTGAGGATCGTGTCGAGCTTTACTACAGAAGCAATTTCAAGCACGACGCTGAAAACCCTGTCAACATTTTGTTGATCCCACTTTGTGCTTTCGAAAGTACTCGTGAAGGTGGTGTGGACCCAGAACCTGGTGAAGCAATTCGCCAAGCTGCCGACATCGATGCCAAATCTTTCTTGACCAAGGTCTCAACACTCGAGTACGTGAACACTGTGGAAGCACACGCTGCGGTTCTCAACAAGTCTTTCTTCTCGGCGAAAAGTGGAAATTGGGTTTGTCGTTACTGTCATGTGACAAAAGACCCTACAACCGCAGTCGGTGTTCATGAGCAGAACTGTTTACAACAACACCAGGGGGTTCCTCTACGCGAGAGGGTTCGTAATTACAAAGAGTTGCCTAACCCCGACAAGATCTTCGATCGTTACAGTGCTTTCTATCGCGTGCCCTTCGTAACGTATGATTTCGAGACGAGAATTGTCAAGGAAACTCTAGCGAGTGGTAAAACCATCTCCAAACACGTTCCTTACAGCTACGCGATTTTGTACCTCAACGTTTTCGACGTTGCGAAAAGCAAGATCTATCTCGAAAAGGATCTTGACCATGAAGCTCTCGTCAACAAGTTCATCTCCCACTGTAAAGAGCTCACCAGGTACCACCACGACGAAATGCAGAGTGTGGACCGCCCAGCCCGCATTCCTCGCCTCACTGAAAAAATTCGCGAAGCCTGTTGCCCTTTTTGTCTCGAGGCTTTTGATGACGACAAGAAACGTCCGGAGTACAATCACAGTCACTTCGTGGGCGACAACCTAAACCTCGCCTACAATAAGCACATCTGTGCAGATTGTAACAAAAAGGCCATGATCCGTAACAAACCACTCAAGTTTTTCGCGCACAACGGGTCCAAGTACGACCAAAACCTTTTCCTCCCGACATTCCTCAACGACCCAGAGATCAAGAAGCACAGCTTCCTCAACAAGAGTGAGTCACGTTTCACCGAAGTGAAATTAGGCTTCGGTTACCTCGATCAAATGGGGAATGCGAAGTACAAACTGTCTTTCAACGACTCGATGATGTTGCTTACAGGGTCTCTCTCCAGTCTGTGTAACGCGTGGATTTCCCAAGCTGATCGTGGGGTACTCACAGACTTGATGAAGCTCTTCTACACGGACGTTTCTCAAGAAGCGTTAGCACCGCTTGTCGATCTCAGTTTTGGCAAGCAAATTTTTCCATACGAAGCCCTCAACGACGAAACCCTCCTTGAGAGCACTGACCCAATCCCAAAGGAATACTTTGCCAACACTTTCCTTATGGACAAAGCTTGTAGCGACAAAGACTACCAGGAGTACCTTGTGGCCAATAACACACTCGGTGAGGTTCTTGGAAACTCAACCTTTGGTGACTTTCACGACCACTATCTTCTCCTCGACGTCGTGCTCTTGGCTGTAATCCTTCGGAACTTCATGAACATGAACCACGCGCTCAATGGTTTGAACCCTCTAGCGTTCCTCTCGACTTCCGCTTACAGCTTCAACGCACTCCTCAAAAACAACAAGTACTCGCCCAACGATATCCCAAAGATCGTAATCCCAGAAGTTGACGTGCAAAAATTTGTCAAGCGTAGTATCAAGGGTGGGTTCACAATGATCTTCAACAAGACCAACCTCAAGGGAGAAGACGATGTTACCTTCGGCGCTGACTTTACAAGTCTTTACCCAACCATCATGTCCAAGTGCAAGCTTCCACACAAATTCTCCCACTGGCTCGATGTCGAAGACAAAACCGTTGACGAGATCCTCGTGGAGATTGCCGCTGCGGGAGATGACCTTTATTTCTTTATCGACTGTGATATAGCGGGATTAGATCCGAGATATCAAGACAAGGTAGCCCTCTACCCCATGTTCCCAGAAACACAAACCATTTCGGCTAACGACTACAGTGAGGACCAGGTCTTTCGTTCTTGTGTCAACACGGGGAGCACTACCTTCGAGGACCAAACCTTGAACACAGTCAGCTTCTACCCAAAGAAGAATTACGTTACATCATGGTCTTACCTCAAGCAAGCTATCGACGTGGGTTATGAGGTGACCAAGATCCACCGCGTTGCGGTTTTCCACGCGGGCTTTGTTCTCAAGGAGTACATCGATCATGTTTACAAACTCAAAGGAGATGCTACAGCTGAAAAGAACGCTCTAGCGACGCTCTTGGAAGACGAAAACCTAAACGAGACCAAACGCTCTGAACTCCAAGCACAGTACGATGCAGTGTGTGCGCGGATCATTGTCTACAAGCTAATCCTCAACGCGATCTATGGCTTCTGTATTGTCAATAGCGATAAACACAAGCAAGCAGACCTTCTCGATCTCGAAACACAACGCGAACTCTTGTTGCGTAGAATCTCCGCCCCAGGGTTCCTCGGGATGCTCCGAGTGGGGGACCGTGTGGTTGTCAACCAACAGAAGGCTAGCTACACCCTTGAGTACCCACTCATGATTGGTAGTGCCATTCTCTTCGAAAGCAAACTCTTGACCGCGCGTGGCATTTTCTCCTTACACGGGTACCTTCAGTCAAAAGGTCTTTCGGTTCACCCGTGTTTCTACGACACAGACTCTGCGTACATTTCTGTAAAAGGCTTCCGTAAAGAGTTCAAAAGCATTCAAGACTTTTGCTATCGTTTCAACAACGAAGTTTACCGCCTTTTCGATACAAGCGGCTTTCCCAAAGAACTTCAACACCCCGAAACCCACAATGCTCTTGGGTACATGACCCTTGAGGCTGACGGTAACGAGATCGACGACTTTGCCGGGGTTGCAGCAAAGTGCTACAGCTACACCTACGGAAGCAATCGCGCTACCACAAAAGGGAAGGGGATCTCAAAAGCCTTGCAAAAGCAACATCTGAACTTCAACCTGTACCAGTCTGTAGTAGATGGTACCATCTTCAAGGACTTCTCCAGGGAAAAGTACAGCTGTAGCTTCCGGGAGTTCAGAACAACCGGTTTCACCGTGGATACTCGCGAATCGAGTAAGCAGTTCGTAACTCTGGTTGATCTAAAAAGTTACTACCCGGAGAATAGTTCAGAATATGCCATCTTTGGCAGTGAAAAACACAAAGAGTTCCTCAGAAAGGAGGCAGAGGGTATTTAGAACATTTTAAAAAATTCGTCGCCATAGTGTTCTAGTCCAAATCAAAGAATTTGAGAATCTGAAAATTGTCCCACACAATGCCACGCTATGCACCTATCGCAATCAACCTTGTCCCGCGCACACCAGCCGCACCTCGCCGAGTTCCTAACGCTGCTCGACGAGCACCAGCCCAACACCAAGCACCAGCCCAATGCCGAGCTCCAGCACCTCGCCAGTCTCGTTGGCAGCGCATCAACGACCACCTCGAGAACCATTACTACCCTTTCATCAACAACACCACTCACGTCGATCTTGTCTGTACAACCTGCACGAAAACACGTCGCTGGTCGAATCAAACAATCAATGCGTTCATTCGGTCGGGCACTATTCCACCTTGTAAAAGCAATATCTGCTCTCCAGTTGTCCCACAGGGTTTCAACCTTGTTGAGATCGACCATGAAGACAACGTTCCCGTAATCTCCTGCAATGCCTGCGAACTCCAGTACCACAATCACAAGAAGGCCAAATACTTCGCTTGCTACTGCCAGCTTTTGACCAAGCGAAAGGAGCGCGATCTCTACACCCAGTTGTGTAACGCCAACCACAAAGTCTATCGCGAAGCATACTTCCGAAAAGAGCTTTCTAGTCACAAGTGCGATCTTCTCGTTTTGCTTGGCGACGGTCGCAAAATCTTTCTAGAGGTGGACGGTCCCGAACATGTCGGTTCAGCCCAAGACCTAGCATTCCACGAGTTGTTCAAAAACAACCGGGGAGATGATGAGTTTCTCGTACGCATCCAGACCAGTCGCACTCCGGCCGAAGTCCTCGCCTTTGTAACGACCCTGGAAACAACCGAATTCGAACCGATTTCCCTACTTCTCGGTGCACCAGACGGGGAACCCAAATTTCTCGAGTTGTAAAAACTTTTTGGAACCCCAGTGTTCCCATCTAAGAATTGTTAGACATGAATAATTCCAAAACCGAAATCATCACGTTGAAATTCCCAATCAACATCTCCAAGCTCATCCCGCGCGAGATGAAACTTTCCGACTCCTTCTCCTCGGTGAAAACCAAAGTCTACGACATCACCTGCTTTAGCAGCGTCAAGTTTCACTTGGGCCAAACATCCCGCGAGATCAGCAAAGAGCTCCCAGATTACGAGTACAAGATCTATGCTTATCGCGCAACAAAACGTTGTGTTGAAGACGACATCGGTCGCTTGAAGCTCTTGTACAAATACGATCACACCAAACGTTTCGTTCACATCAATGTCGAGATGTTGCCGCCACAAGAAGACGTCGAGATGTTGCCGCCATTGCTTGATGCTAGCAGTATCTCCGACTTTGAACTCGAAGAAGAAGAAGTTAAAACTAACCGCACAAATCGTCGTCAGCTCAACTCTGACGAGTAGAAAAACAACCCAGCTCCTGCTCTTTGAATCCCTTGGGGTTCTCAGAGTGGGGGCTTAACATGGTGTTGAAAACGATGTACAAAACACTTTACAAAGTTTCTGAGGGTGATCGTTCACTCACAATGTACCGGTGCGAAAACGCTCATGACTTCCATAGCTACCACTTCACCGAGAATCCGCCAGCATGTGGCTTCTGCGATGCCCTAGAACGCCTAAAAGCTATCGAGGAGAAGCACGCGATCGTGATCGGGGAGGATCGCGAAATCGCGTGTGCGACATGCGGTGTGGAGGTTTATAACCCATTCGATATCCACCACGAAGATTTCCGCTTTGAGTGCAGCTGTCGCGAGCATCGCGAAGGTAAACGAAAACGTCACAACTTGAAACGTCGTGAAAAGGCGAAAGCTCGCAAGGCTGAACGACGTGCTGCTCTTCTCGCTGCAGACGGGGGTCTCATCGGGGCTATCGTCGATGTTTTGAAAACAGAAAAGCCTAAGCTGCTTCCAGATCTCTACATGATCAAGGGAGTTCTCGACAAGATCGAGTTCCACAATCTCTGCAAGCAATTGGCCTTGCTCTGTGAGGCGGATCAAATCAAAACCCTTCAAGGCGCTGCGGAAGGCCACAAATGGAATCGCGCAGAACTGTGTTACCTGGAAACGATTCTCGCGGTAGCTTGTGTGCTTGCAGAAGAAATCCGGGTTTCACCTTAAAAAATTTTTGAAAAGCTTAAGCTTACGCTTGTGATTGTGCAGGTGTCTCTTCCACAATAGGGGTGAGCTCAGTACTCATTGTGGAAGCGTTACGTACCAACGGTGTAACAGCCTGTGAGGGGTTCCCGGCGATTGTGTTCTCACTGTTCCCAGTGATTGTTGTGGTTGTTGCCGTGTTTGTGTCACTTGAGACACAGCACTTGATGGTCGCTGCTATGGAAGCGGCAATGTTTAGCAAGGGTGATCTTCGTTGTTCACTCATACACACCCCTCAATCAAAAATTTTCAAAAGGGTATTAGTCAGCACAAAAGGTCGGGAGGTTCTGTGGGAAACGTAAAGAAAGTCATATTGGTACCAATCGAGGTCATCGATAACCGCTTTCGCCTCGGGTTTCTCAAAGGAAAGTTTCTCAACAAGGAACCTCTTCAGTACGTTCTTTTTCATTGAAGCTGGGAAGAGGACTACGCCATTCGCTTCATTCACAATCTTGTTCTCGTAACGACCCTCGAAGGGTTTGTGTGCAACAATGCACAATGACTGTGAAAACTTCCTCCCGTTCATCATGAAGGATTGCACCGAACGGGAGACCCACTCGCTTGCCGCTTCACATTTCGCTTTCAACATCTTGACGGCCTTTTGCTTGTCGGTGACAGTGAGCTTGGAAAGCTCTTCCTTGGTAAGCCTTGAGTCGAGATCTTCCATGGAGACTGAAAAACCGCTGTCACAGTCATCGAAAATCCACAAGCTGTTGTGGTAGTCTGGGTTGGTAAAGTCAATGGTGCTTTCAAGGTTGAGAACATCGACTTCGCGAATTTTGTCGCGGATATCGTCGTAGTTCTTGTCGTTGGCGATAGGGTTTGCACTGGCGTAAGCGATGAGGGCGGAATCACCCCACATTTCGAGATAGCGACGACACAGCATAGCGATTTGGTAGCTCTTCCCGGAGTTTGAAGAAGAGAGATAGTAGTTGATGAACCTTGGGGTCTTTTCACCAGGGATAAAAATGCTCTTCTTGTCTTCGTGAAGGATCTTCTTTGGGGGATTTCCGTAGTACCTCACTGAGGGTTCTTGCGGTTCTTCAAAAATTGAAATTGAACTCTTTGGGATCGCCACTTGGGAGATTGTCGGGAGCATTTCGAAAGAGTACTCGTCAGTAAGAACGTGAGCACCCTCGATGGGTGCGGTGCTTTGCTCGGCGAGGTAACCTTCCACCTGATCACGGAAAGGAGGTGTTTTGATTTTCGAACCACGAGTTGGTTCTGTAAAGTAGATGGTCTCTTTCACCTTAGAACCCTTCTTAATTAGGGCGATAGGGAAAGAGTCCACAGTTAGTGGGGAGATGCTTAGCATTTACACTTTTGTAACACCATAGGTGTGCTAAAATTTTCCGTAAAAATTTCGATGGAAGAGTACGTTAACGACGCGGACCTGTTCCGTTTCAATAGTTTCCTTAAAGGCCCCGTTGGTGGGGTCTATCACGAGATTGGTCCAAATCTCCCTTCGCTAGAGGACTTGTTCCCAGAGAATGCCTATTATGCCATCCTTTTCAAGAGAAACCCCGACAGCGTTGTTGGGCATTGGGTTGTGCTGATCAAGTTCAGTGACACAGTCTTCGAATACTTCGACTGTCTTGGTGACCCAGTTCCTCGAGAAGTTCTCGCAAGGCTTGAAGAGGCGCAAGGTGTGCGAGGTAATCAGGGCGTAACGCTTAACCGTAATTCTCGTAGCTTGATGGCTCGTGATGGGATCATTTGTGGGCAGTGGGTCATGTTCCGATTGCTAACGCTTCCAAACAGTCTTGCCAAATTCAACGCCTTCTTCGACACCTTGTTGGGAAAACGTTCAAAGCTCAAGCCTGACGGCATTGTCAACTTCGTGATCAACATCCCTTACGACGTAAAAAATTCCCCGTAGAGTGTGTCAATTATTACAATTGTAAATGTCTATTACAAACACCTTGTTCCCGAATGAGATAGATCTTCGGGCCCGCAAATCGATTTTCGAGGAAGTCTGGACCAAAGCCGTCGACAGTGAAGAGTACATCCGCCTCATTCCTGGTGGTGGGGGAACTCCCGGTGAACTTCCTTACTACCTCAAGGCCAACTCGATCAAGGTAGACGGTGGGGACGGTAGTGAAACCTTGGTGACTTCAAACCTCATCACAACCCAAGCTGCTGGAGTTACCGCGGCGATCTCCCCTAGTACCGTTAGCGTTGAGAATTCCGGCAACTCTACAGGTTCCGAACTCTCAAGCACGGCTTTGACTTTTGGGGACACTGCTGGAAACGTTTCTCTTACAAAACTTGGTGTTGATACTGTTTCGCGTTTACAAACTTCTGAATCCGCGACAGTGTTGAACAACGCCGTCGGAACGCTCCCTATTGTCTACAACCCAATAACTAAGGCTTTCAATCAATCAAGAGCTCTTCAACTACTTTCTGCAGATGGTAATACTCGAACAAATATAACAACCGCGAGTTTCCGTAGCGATATGCCAAACAACCCGGCCCGTTTCTTTATGTCCGGTATTTCTGCCGGGGTTACTCACAACGAGGCACTCTATCGCCTCTTTGCAGGCGCCTTTGCATCAGGAATTGTCCACCGCAACACAACCACCAACAAGGGGTCTGTGATGAAGGAGGATTCGGTTACTGTCGGTGACGTGAATGGTGACGCAATTTCTACAACTGGGAATTGGGGCAAGCTTGCGGAGAGCTCGCTGTCTTTCAAGGATTCGAGTGGAACTGTTGTGCTCGATAAGGGGGATGTTGGGGTTACGAACAAGTTGAAAGCTTTGACAGCTGCAACATCTGGTGCTAACTCGAAAATGCTCATCTACGATACTGGAACATCTGCTTTCAATTACACTGACATCCCAAGCGGCGGTGCTGGAGTTTTACCAAGTTATCTCCAGGATACCTACATCCGTATGCAGGCTCCAACAAATGGGTATATTGAGATCAATGGTGGCGCAACAAATGACGCCGTAATTACAGTTTCGAACACCGGTACAGGAACTTATCCGAGTGGTGTCAAACTCCGCTCGACAGGAATTGAGTTCCGTGGAGGTGGGCCTACTGGGGTGACTTTAGACGCTGCAGACGTTCGTAAATTGAAGCGATTGCAAGAAGATCAATTCACCTCTTGGGTCGCACCACCAAGTTCCTCATTGACGGTTCAAAACGTTACAAGTGTTTCTGGTGGTACAATTACAGGTTACACCGGTCCCCTGTATCGATTTCCTACTATGGATCGTGTTGGTAACACCCTTTGGGTTGATCTTGGTACTTGGGCTCTTCCCATTCTCACCGGTGCTGCAAACGCCCGTGGGTTTTGCATTCAATTAGGTGTTCACGATTCGACTCCATCACCGGCCGTATCGGTATCATATTCAAATGCCAACTTAGCTGTTACATGGGCACATGTTTATGTTCGTAAGGATGCCACCAGCACATTACATAAAGTCCTTTTCGTCAAGTTTCAAAACAATGGTGGTTCCACAGTTACAGCGAATGGGGTTGTTAGGATCAAGATCGAGGCGCCATCAACAATTGACTACTCTAGTATCATCTCAACAACTCCCGAATCGATAACCGTTTAAAAACTTTTACACCCGCTTAGTGTGTAAACCCTTTTATGGCTCAACGAAATATCGAGCGGCAGCGTGTCCCGCTTTACAATGACACGAATCAAAACATCCCAGCTATCGCTCGCTACATGGTAGGTACAGAGTCGCTTGACAATGCCTCGGCCTATTCGGTGGTGCTTGAGTCTGCAGCAATCGATCTTGGGCAGGCTGTCCTAAACACAAACCCAGGCTATCGGGTGATGATTTGGTGCGACCTCAAGGACGACACGGTACCACCGAAACCCGCAACGTTGCAGTACGGGGCTAACTACTTTTCATTCCCGGGAGAAATTAGAGACGTCAGCCAAGTAATCAACTGGCTATACGAAATTTTGCACAAGAAGGCGTTGCCTTTTGACCTTGGGGCAATCGATCTCAATGGTGATGACCTTTTCGAGCTAAATATTACCCCGGCTACCTACACCAATAGTTATCAGACCGGCTATTTCCAAGTCTACTTCAACAAGCCTTTAGCAAATCTTCTTGAGGGTCTTTGTAGCACAATACCCCTTGAGGCTGGTGCTCAACTCAACTACGAAATGCTCACGACAGCTTCCGGAAAGACAACGCAGCTGATCCCAACCCTTGAACGGATGAATAAGTTGGAAAGTATTCTCTTGTTTACAAATCTACCGGTTACCAAGGTGGGGCTTGCCGATGCCAAGACCGGAACAGTTCGCAAAGAGGCCATCCTTGGTACCATTGAATTCAATGCCGGGCAATATAATCTCCGCGCTAAGACTGACTGGCGGTATATCCCCAATGTCTTCAGACACTCTACGCTAGAAGGTGTCTCCGGTATTCAGAGTTACGAAATATGGGTAATGCTTCGCTATACCAACGGCGACATGCGTGCGCACGTTCTAGGTCCCGACGAGAGAGCAAATATCAACATCGCGTTCAATCCTCGCGGTGATATTTTTTAAAACCCACTAGGTGTTGAATACAAGATTTTATGTCTCGTAAGAAAGTTGTAAAGACAGGGGTGGCTGTGACGCTCCCCAACATTTCAAAAACCACCTTTTTTAAAAGCACCACACAGCGTGTCGCTGATGAAAGCGATGCTACACAGATCGCGAAAGCTGTGCGAGAGGCAGCAACTCAAAAAGCGGAGCGAGAGCTTCTTGAACAGGAGTTGGCAAAGCCCAGTGCGGCCCGTAACCCGGCCTTGATGAGAAAGTTCGGGACTCAGAACCTACAGGGTTCGGTAGATAA
>JACCDZ010157540.1_pt1 | contig 10823 bp, 6 predicted proteins | sample 7449551 | NCBI WGS metagenome assembly JACCDZ01 (sample SAMN15323452, study PRJNA562643) | freshwater metagenome | isolation source: river surface water | place: USA:Blue River Watershed | collected 2017-08-18
GCACGCTGCCCACGGCCTGCAGCTTGCCACTGGCCATGATGCCCAGGCGCCCCACCCGCTCCTGCAGTTCGGCCAGGATGTGCGAGGTGATGACGATGGTGACGCCCTGCTGGCTCAGACCGCGCAGCGTGGCGTAGAAGTCGCGAATGGCCTGCGGATCCAGGCCGTTGGTAGGTTCGTCCAGAAACAGCACCTGCGGGTTGCCGAGCAGGGCCTGGGCAAACCCGAGGCGCTGGCGCATGCCCTTGGAATACTCGCGCACCGGGCGTGCACCAGCATGGGCCAGGCCCACGCGCTCCAGGGTGGGCTGGCACTGCGCCAGCGGCGCGCCTTTGAGGCGGGCGAAAAAGCGCAGGGTTTCCAAGCCGCTGAGGTTGTCGTAGAGCACCACGTTTTCGGGCAGGTAGCCAATGGCGCGGCGCGCAGCGCGAAAGTCCCGGCCCTGCACATCGACGCCGTGGACCGTGATCTGGCCGCTGCTGGGGGCCAGCAGACCCAGCATCATCTTGAACAGTGTGCTCTTGCCCGCACCGTTGTGGCCGATCAGGCCAAAGATCTCTCCACGGGCAATGGACAGGTCGACGCCGTCGACGGCGCACAAGGCGCCAAAATGCTTGCTTACCGCCCGGGCCTCGATGGCCAGCGCGGCGGCTTCGGCCTTATTGGCCGGGGTAGTGTTTGTCACGCCATTGACTCCAATCCTTGTGGGTGGGCTCCATGCGCGGCTTGGGGTCCACCACGCTGGGTACGCGCAGTACCGGAAACTGTTGCGCCACGAGGCGCAGCGCCTGCACCGCCGGGCTGGCCATGAGCAGCTTGATGCTGGGATAGCGCCAGGTCAGGCGGTCTACCATGTCATTGGCCTCGTAGCGCACATCGCCCACGCCGTCGGCATTGCGGTCCCAGCCCAGGTAGTTGCTCCAGTGGTTGCCGCTTTCCTTGCCCCAGACCTCGTCCTTGGCACCCACGTAGCGCACCTGCTCCCGGTTGCCAATGAAGTCATTGCCCTCCACCACGTTGCGGGTAGAGCCGGCCGAGAGGTGGGTGCCCACGTAGTTGTCCACCACCAAGTTGCCGCGCAGCGTGGCGTATTCGACGTCGTAGATGAAGAAGCCCCGGTTGTTGCCCGCAATCACATTGCCTTCGACCACCGAGTCCTGCAGGGTGCGCAGCATGATGCCGTGGTCGGAATTGCCCCAGGTGCGGTTGTTGCGCACCACCTGGTCGCGCACCTCCATGAGTGCCAGCCCGCCGCGGTTGTAGTAGCTGTCGTTGTCCTCCCACAGGTTGTAGTAGGAGTTCATGTAGTGGGTGCCGTAGCGGCTGTGGTGCAGCTTGTTGCCCCGGAATTCGGCCCGGTGCGAGACGTCCACATACAGGGCGTCGCGCACAAAGCCGATGTTGTTGCCGATGATGCGCGCGCCCGTGGTGTTGTAGAGCTGGATGCCGTTGCCACGCTGCGAGGAATTGAGGTCACGCTTTCCCGTGATGGTGTTGCGCTCGATTCGCACGTCCTGTGCCTTTTCAATCCACAAACCGAACAGGTTGTAGCTCAGGCCGCAGTCGCGTACCACCGCGCGGTGGGCCCCTGGCTGGATATAGATGCCGGAGTTTTGCCCCCCGAGGTCTGCACCGGAGTTGCGCACTTGCAGGCCTTCGATCACCACATCGGTAGCAGTCACGCGCACGGTGTCGCCCTGAAAGCCGCCATCGAGCACGGGGCGCTGCACGCCACGCAGGGTCAGGGGCTTGTCCACCACGAAATTGCCGCGGTAGATGCCCGGCGCGATTTCGAGCACGTCACCACTGCGTGCGGCCTGGATGGCCGCCTGCAGGTCCTCACCCGCACGGACAGTTAGCGTTGCCGCCTGTGCGCCCGCAACGGCGAGCCACAGGCTCAACATGGACCAAAATTTCATGGGCGGATCATGACACCAACCAACCGGCTGCGCGCAGCACCAGGAAGAGACCCGCGCCGATGAGCAGGTTTTTGAAGGCGACGTAACTGAGCATGTCCATCACATTGGCCTGGCGGTACTGGTCGCGCCACCACGGGCCGTCCTTGACGTAACGCTTGCCGTCCAGGCGGATCAGCACTTCGTACACGCTCCAGCCAAACCACCACCCGATGATGGCCACTTGCGACAAGCGCCCCGTGCCAGCCAGCACCCAGGCCACGCTCACCGCGGCAGCCAAGGCGTAGCCAGCCCATTGCAAGGCGCGGCGGCTGGCGGCGCCCTCGGCACTCCAGGGCCACAGGTGGTCGCGCAACTCCAGCCATACCCAGCGCAGACCACGCGCATTGTCCCGCCCCGCCACGCGGGCCGGGTCGGTGGGCATGCGCGGATCGGGGCCGTTGGCCACCTTGGCGTCCATGGCCACGGGCTGCAGCGGGATGAAATAACCGTCGGCACCGATCGGGGTGATCAGCAAGCCGTCGCGTTCGCGGCGCTTGCGCTCCTTGGCCAGGGGTGGACAACCTTTCTGGTCGGTGTACAGGATCATGCAGTCCAGGCAGTGCAGGCACTCGCGGTGGTCGATGCGACCGGCCGCGTCAATGGCTTGCGACCCACAACCCACGGCGCAGGCCTTGCAGCTGTTGCAGTCCTGCTTGCGTTTCAAGCCAAACCAGCGGAAGGTGCTGGGCATGGCCAGCGACGCACCCAGCGGACAGATGTACTTGCAGTAGGGACGCTCGGTGAACAACGACAGGCCCAGCAGGACACAGACAAACAACCCATAGGGCCATGGCCGGTTTTGAATACCTACCAGGAAAGTGGTCTTGAACGGCTCCACTTCGGAAAGCACCTCGGCCAGCCCCATGGAAAACATGGACACCGTGAGCAGCCCGAAAAAGATGGCGTATTTCACCCACTTGAGGCGGTGGTGCCAGACAGCGGGCAGTTCAAACTGGAAGCGCTTGAGCCCGATCACGCGAGCGACTTTGTACAGCGCTTCCGACAGCGAACCGAACGGGCACATCCAGCCGCAAAACAGGCCCCGCCCGAACAAGAACACGGTGACGATGATGAAGATCCAGAACAGGAAGATGAACGGGTCCGACAGGAACAGCGACCAGGTCCACTGGAACAACAGGGAGTGGAACCAGGTCAGCACCTGGGTGATGGACGGTTGTGCCAACAGACCAAAACCCACAAACACAATGCTCAAACCCCACGCCGCGTACTTGAAGGCATTGACCGGCCACTTGTTCTTGTGGGTCGACATGCGCGTAAGACGCTCGCGAAAGGCGTACACCACCGCCACAGCGATCAACAGCAATGCAAACAGTGCAATCGGGACCGCGCGAGTTTTCCAGACCCGCTTCCAGGGCGCATCGTCTTCCTGCACTTCAGGGCGCCCACCTTGCAGCAGGGCGTCGGGCAGCCAGTATTTGGATTCGAAGTTTGCAAAGGTGCGCGCACCGGTGGCTTGGTCTACACGGTTGCCGAGGAAGGACAATTTCCAAGGGTAGGCCGCGGAAAAACCGTTGGCACGGACGACAAAGATGGCGGACTCTGTGTAGCCCGGTGCACCTGCCGCTTCAATGCCGTACAGGTTGAAGTAGTCCAGGTCGCGGAAGGTGAAGGAGTCACCGCCTTGCTTGATCTGTACGCGGTCATAAATGCCGCCGCGCACAAAACCCGAACCCTTGAACGATTCCGGCCCAGCCGTGCGGATGATGAAGAACGCAGACTCTGTGTCCTTGATGCGCGAACGCAGGTTGGCAAACCCTTGGGCTCCCAAAATGCTGCTGCCCACGTCCGGGTGGTTCAGGTCACCGAACCACAGTTCAATAAAAGGCTCAGAACCACGCGGCAGGCCCACCTGCTCGGGGCGTACCAGCAAGCGCTGCACCAGTCCCTGCGAGACCAACTCGGCCCAAGACCAGCGCTTGGCCTGTACGGCATATTGCGCAGCTTGCCGCACGACAGGCTGCAAAATGCCCACTTGGCGCGCGACAGCGGCGCCCGACAGGCGCATGACCTGGTTTTGTGCGATCACCGTCACAGTGGCACCGGAAATGGCATCGACCCCCAGCACATTCTCATCGGGGCGTGCGGGGCCTACTTCAATATTGTCGGAAACCGACTTGCCCAGGTACTGGTCATTGAATTTGATCAGTGCGGCCTCGGGAATACCCAGCAGCAAAATGGGTTCGGAGTGTTTGAGCACCTTCACACCCACGTACTTGCCCGTGGTGTCCATGCCAATCAGGGTCACCACCGGTTTGCCGGAATAGGCCGGCGTGTCGGTGATGTCGGTAGAGAGCATCACATAGCCCAGAAGCTTCTTCTTGCCCGAGGGCTCGGGCGCGCCCAAGGCCTGTACATAGGGTGGCGAGCCCATGCGCTCGGAAAATTCCAGCGCACCGGGAAACACCTCTTTACAAGGCAGCAGCGCGCACATGTCCCTGGCCGTGGCCAACTCGGCCGGCAAGTGGGCTTCATAGGCGCCCTGCGCTTCCGCCTGTGCCACCAAAGGTGCACCCAGGACGAAAAAAAAGGCGGCCACGAAGGCCGCAAGTTGCTTTGGTAAATAAAGCATGAACAACTCTCCAACTCCCGCGCACCGAGGTCGAACAGCGCGCGGGGTTTCAGCCAAAGGACTTAGCCTTCGATGATGATGCGTGAGCGCATCTCCAGGTGCAAGGCATGGCAGAAGTGTGTGCAGTAAGCCCAGTACACACCAGGTTTGTCAGCCACAAAGGTCACCGAGGCCGTTTCCTGCGGGTTGACAATGAAGTTGATGTTGTACTTCGGCACTGCGAAACCGTGGGTCAGGTCTTCCACCTTGTCCAGGTTGGTCAGGATCAAGGTGACGATATCGCCTTTCTTGAGCTTGATTTCGTTCATGCTGAACGCAGGTGCCTGGGAAGTCAAACGCACCGTTACCTTGTTGCCATTGCGGGTGATGCCGCCTTGTGCCGGATCTTTGGTGGCCAAGGGGAAGTCATCGAGTTCATAGACCTGCTTGGGTTTGACCAAGTCACGCTTGAAGATGATGAAGTCATGGGGCTCGCCACGCACAGGGTGGTCGGCCAACAACACCATTTTTTCGCCCGAAATGTCGATCAGCTGTTCGTTCTCGGGGTGCAGGGGGCCCACGGGCAGGAAGCGGTCTTTGGAGAACTTGCAACCTACTGCCAGGAACTTGCCGTCGGCAGCACGGGTTTCGGACTGCGATGCATTCAAGTGACCAGGCTGGTATTGCAGGTCGAGGCGGTCCACCACGTACTTGGAATTCTTGTCACCCTTGTGGAAAGCAATGGCCTTGTCCACATTCCACTTCACCACTTGGCTGTCCAGGAACAGGGTAGTGTAGGCGTTGCCGCGGCCGTCGAAGGCGGTGTGCAGTGGGCCCAGGCCCAACTCCACTTCGGCGACGATGGAGTCATCGAGCTTTTCCAACTTGCCATCGAACCAGTCGAGCACCTTGGCCAGCTCGATCACGGTGCCGGTGGGGGACAACTTGCCAGCGCAGATGAAGTACTTGGCATCGGGGGAGGCGTTCACGCCGTGGGGGTTCTTGGGAACCGACACATAGCCCACGAGCGCAGTTTTGGGATCCTTGTTGCTTTCGCGGGTGCAATCGACCACGGGGACCTTGGAATCGCCATAGGTCTTGGTCTTGCCGGCCTTCACCGCTTCTTCGATGCGGGCAATGTTGAAGAAGGCACAGGCGTCACGCTCTGCCGACATCATCTCGGGATAGGTCGGACCCATCTCCGTGTTGTACTGGTTGGTAGCCGCCAGTTTGCCGTCGTAAGAGGTCGCGACCAGATCGCAGTTGCCGTCGATCAGCGCTTGCCAACGCACTTCCATGGTCTCGGCGTCCACACAGGTGAACAGCGAGCGGTAGGCCTCGGCCTTGCCGGCATCCTTGCCGTTGTTGGGCAGGGGAATCGAGAACTCCGCACCGGCAAACACGCGGGTGGTGTAGTTGATCTTGGGATCCACCGGGTCGGCCTTGTCGGGGAAAATGCCGTGGAAACCCTGGATGTTGGGGATCTCGGTGATCTTGTCGCAGATAAAGTAGTCTAGGCGAATACGGCCCATGCGGCCGTTGATCTTGTCATTGACCCAGGCATAACGACCGTCGTAGTTGCCGTCTTTGTACGAAGCGTGCGTGTGGTGGGTATCCGCCACGGTGTAACGCAGTTCGCCATTGGGCTTGGTGCCCATGATCTTCTTGGACTCATTGGTGATACCCCAGCCCACCAGCGCATCGGGGTTGAACACCGGAATACGGTGAATTTCACGACCGGAGGGAAGACCCAAAACACGCATGTCACCGGTATGGCCTCCGCTCCACAGACCGTAGTAGCTGTCGAGCTCACCGGGCTTGAGGTGGACACCACTGGGTGCATGGGCGCCACCGGAAGGCGCGGGTGCCGCAGGTGCGGGCGCTGCGCTCTCAGCAGGCTTTTCGGTACAAGCCACAACGCCGGCCAGGCTGGCCAGTGCGGCTGTATTGATGAAACCGCGGCGGCCTATACCCTTAGCGGCTGCCAATTGATCTTCATGACTCATGATCTGTTCCTTCTTTGAATGTCGCCCGCGCTCTCATGGATGGAACGTCGGTGCGCTGTTGCCTTACCAGGGGCAGCCGCGATCGTGCTCCGTCACCCGGCTTCACGACTTGATAAAAATCAACAAAAAACAAAATTCTTCCCTGCGGCCGTGCATCGCCCGCCTTGGCGTGCGAATATTGAGCCTCCCCCCAATGCGCGTACCCACGGGCGCGCCGGAGTTTTTATGTCCCACACCGCTATCCGAACCGGCTTCGCGCCACCTTCCCCTTTGCGCCGTCACCTGGCCCTGGGCTTGCCGCTGGCAGCAGCCGGACTATGGCTGGTGCCACAGGCTGTGCGCGCTGCCAGCGTGGGCGCCCAGCGCACAGTCATGGGTACCGTGGTGGATATTCGGGTCAACCACCCACAAGAGGCCACGGCGCAGGCGGCGGTAGAGGCCGCATTTGACGAAATGCAGCGCTTGGAGCGCATGATGAGCCGGTACGAGTCTGGCAACCCCCTCTCCACGCTGCACGCTGCAGCCGGAATACAGGCAGTACAAATTCCGCCAGAAATTTTTTCTGTGTTGCACGCAGGCCAAGCTGTCGCCACCGCCAGCCACGGCGCCTTTGACATGACCATCGGTGCATTACAAGACTGGGACTTCCGCGCCGGGCACTACCACGCCGCAAGCGCGCAGGCAGTCAAGTCACAACTACCGCTGGTGCAGGCATCGGATTTGGTACTGGATGCGCATCGCCACACTGCCTACCTCAAACGCCAGGGTATGCGCCTGGACCTTGGCGGTATCGCCAAACTACCCATTTTGCAAGCCGGCATGCGCACATTGCGTGCACACGGGATTGGCAGCGCCATGGTCAACGGCGGAGGCGACGTATTGGTGGCCGGTGGAAACCACGGGGCGCCATGGCGCGTCGGGATTCGCGACCCCCTGCGCCCTACGGGCATTTTGGGCACCATTGCGCTGCACGACGGGGTCGTGGCATCTTCTGGCGACTACGAGCGCTGCTTTACGCAAGACGGGCGCCTGCACCACCACGTTCTGGATCCACGCACCGGATTCCCGAGCACGGGGCCGCACGGTGTGGTGCTGGTCAGCCGCGACCCTGCAAGGGTCAATGGCTGGGGCGCTGCCACCATGGTGGCGGGAAGCGCATTCGGGCAGCACCAAATTCTGCAAACATCGGGCGTTGAGGGCCTCATTGTCGGCCGAGATCGAAAAACCTGGATGAGCCCGGGCATGTCGTCGCTGCTCAAGCGGGCCTGAGCGGCGCAGATCGCGCAAGCAGCCAGCCGTACCGCCTGCTTGGCATCACCCCCACGGGTCTTGCAGGTCGGTCTTTTGTAGCGGCGCCGGGGCGGTTTGGGCCAATTCTGCCAGCAGGTCACGGGCCTGCTGATGCAGTCCGGTGTCGGGTTGCTCCAACACTTCCAGCACCCGCTCGCGTGCTTCGCCCCATAGCCCCAAGTCTCGGAATTGCACCGCGAGTTCCAACTGAATGTGGGCGCTGGGCAAGTCGATTGGCAAAAAGTGGTCAGGCTCCTTGTCTGCCATTCCCACTTCTTGGGAAGCCGGTGCTGCACTGGCCTCAATGCCAGGAGAAAGCGTGGCCATGTCCCACTCCAGCATGCCAGCCTGCACTTCCGGCATGCCTTCTGCCTGCGGCGACTCGGCAACAGGTGCAACCTCCACCGCTGGCGCCGTGGCGTAGGGCGCAAGTTCTGAATCGCTGAACGCAGCCAAAACAGATGCGCCCGCGGAGAAATCCGCATGCTCCAAGGCATCCAACCCCGCTTCAGCCAACGGCGGATCGGTTGCCTCAGGCTCTACGTTTAGCGCTACGTCGCTGCCAGGGTTCGACGATGCAACCAGGTCTTCCCACTGGACTCCCGCAGGGGGGACTGGTGCCGGGGGCTCCAGATCGAACGCAATGTCGACCTCTGTGGTCGCGCTGGTCGGCACCGGCACCGAGGCAGCAGGTGTGCGCATCACGGCCCCGGTGGTTGCGGCTTGCGCTTGGGCACGGTCGGCGCGGCGCTGGGCCAGATAACGGCGCACACGCTCCACCTCTTCGGCTGCTGCGCGCTGGTCAAACTCTGCCGGCTCGGGCGAAGGACCGAACACGTTGAGAGCTCGCTGGCTGGCAGACTCGGTGCCCGGGATGTGCGGCATGTCGAGTGGCACGCGGTCGGAGTCGACCTTGCCAGCACCCGCGGTGACGGACAGGCCTTGTTGGCTCAGCGCCATTCGGTAGTAATCGAGCTCCGCATCTCCCTCATCGTGCGCCAGCGTTGCCCCTCGGGCATCGTCGCGGGGATCATGCAACTGGGCCGCAACAGCCACCGGATCGGATTGCCCCACCTCTTGGTCGGCCAGATAGAGCATGCTGTCCGAGAATTCGGGCTTTGTCCGCCGTGACGGGGTGAACAACGGGACCCGCGCGACACCTGCACGCACAGGTCGTGCACCCCACATCGACGCAAGGCCCAGTCCCAATGCCACGAGCCCCAACAGCACCCCCTCCAACGCCATGCCCCAGGGCGAATCGGTGGTGAAACCCTGCAGTGGCTGCTCTTGGGCCAGGGCCTGCAAAGCCTGAAGTTCACTTTGCTGCGACTGCACCAAGGTGCGCATCGCCTGCACCTGCTCCTGCATTTGTTGCAAAGACATTTCGCGCACGGGCGCAGCAGCCTGCGCCGCAGGCGAAGGTGCTGAGTTCGACAAGGTGAGCGAAGCTTGCAAGGCGGAATCCCCACTGCGCGCGGAGGTGCGCGCTTGGGGGGCCATTATTCCCTAATGTTCCGCCCGTAGCGCAGCTGCAATGCCTCTGGGCTAGCCTATTTCCGCATCAATGTACTTTTGCCAAACAGGCTCTCAATGAGGTCTACCGCCACCTCGGCCGTGCGGTTCTGGATGTCCAGCGCCGGATTCAGCTCCACCACGTCCAGGCTGCCCAGCCGTCCCGTGTCTGCAATCATCTCCATGCACAGCTGGGCTTCGCGGTAGGTGGGGCCCCCACGCACCGTGGTGCCTACACCGGGGGCGATGTCGGGGTCGAGGAAGTCGACGTCAAAACTCACATGCAAGTGGGTGTTGGCGTCCATCAAGGCCAAGGCCAGCTCCATGGCGGCACGCATGCCCATCTCGTCGATGTAGCGCATGTCGAACACTTCCACGTTTTGCTCATGCACAAAGCGCTTTTCGCCCTGGTCCACGCTGCGGATACCAATCTGGCGCACCCACTTTGGGCTGATGGCCGGAACCTGGCCGCCGATTTCGATGAGTTCCTGCGGGCCAAAGCCACACAAACAGGCCACGGGCATGCCGTGGATGTTGCCGCTGGGGGTGAGTAGACTGGTATTGAAGTCGGCATGGGCGTCGAGCCACAGCACGCGCAGCTTCTTGCCCGCCTCGCGGCAATGGCGCGCCACGGCCGAGATGGAGCCGATGCCCAGGCAATGGTCACCGCCCAGGACGATGGGCATGCGCCCCTGTCCGAGCTCGGCATACACGGCATCGTGCAAGGAACGATTCCACTGCACGACTTCGTCCAGATGGCGGTAGCCATCCACCGGCGGCAGCCAGGGGTTGGCCGGGCCACTGAGGTTGCCCCGGTCGGCCACGTCGAGGCCATGGCTGGCCAGCACCGCGCCGATGTTGGCAACGCGCAGGGCTTCGGGGCCCATGCTGGCGCCGCGGGCACCGGCACCAATGTCGGTGGGGGCTCCGATCAGGCTGACACTGGAATACAGCGCGGTGGTCATGGCGTGCTCAGGCGGCCGTCAGCTGGAACACCGGCTTGCGCTCGCCCACCAGCAAGCCGCGGGCATTGACGATGGTGCTTTGGCGCCAGGGCGCGAGTTCGGCGCGCTGGGCATCGTCGAGCCAGCCCAGTTGCTCCAGTACTTCGATGGTGGCCGCGTACTGGGGGGCGCGCGCACCGTCCTGCACCTTGAGGGCAAAGGCCACGCCGCGCGACTTGCTGGCCACGCACTGCACACCGTCGGCGCCGAGCTTGCTGACCCAGTCACCGCGGCCCGCTTTCATCAGTGCGAGGTCGTTGCGGCCGGTGCCACTCACCAGTTCGGGGTGGTCGGTCATGGCTTTGGAGAGCGCTGCGAACACGCCGCCAAATTCGGCGTCCTGGGCGCCACTGGCCAGGCGTGCGTAGGCATAGGCCAGCTTGGACAGGGGCATGGCGAAATTGGGCGCCGAGCAGCCGTCTATCCCTAAGGGCATGTCCTGCGGGTCCATGTGCACGACACGGGCCACCGCGTCGCGGATGGC
>JACCDZ010345527.1_pt1 | contig 10817 bp, 10 predicted proteins | sample 7449551 | NCBI WGS metagenome assembly JACCDZ01 (sample SAMN15323452, study PRJNA562643) | freshwater metagenome | isolation source: river surface water | place: USA:Blue River Watershed | collected 2017-08-18
AGTTGTTCTGCCACGTCCACGTTTTCGCAGCCACCGTAGTAGCGCTTGCCTGGGTAGCCTTCGGCGTATTTGTTGGTCAGTTGCGAGCCTTGGGCTTGCATGACGGCAGGAGACGCATAGTTCTCGCTGGCGATCAGCTCAATGTGGTGTTCTTGGCGGGCGTTTTCAGCTTGAATAGCGGCCCAGAGTTCTGGATCGGTTTGTTCGATCGTGATGTTGCGGTTGTACATACTGGCAGTCCTAGAAAAAGGTGAAGTTGTGGCTGCCCAGGCGAACGGCAAAACACCTCTGTGAACAGAGGCTGCGCGCTTCCCAGTGGTCATACATCCACGTCAGCGGTATCGGGCAAGCCTGATACGCCTATCGCCAGTTGCGCGCGAAGTAGAGTTTACCGCGCTTGGGAGCTCATTTATTCGCCGTCATCCTTGCCAAAGGGGGTCAAACGCTGGGCTTTTTCCCACAAGCTCTCCAAACGGGCGGTGGCAGCCTCGGCGGCGGTGGCGGGTGGGGCAGAAATCGGCACTTTCACGCCTTTGGCCACTTGTTGTAAGCGTGCGTTTTCGGCCATGACCTTGGCCGCGTAGCCTTGGTCGTCTTTCATATTGCCAGCACCCACATAGAGTTTGAGGCCGCCTTCTAAGCTGCCAGCGCGGGTGATGCACTCTTTGAGCACATTGACGCCCACGCGCACGTTGGCCACTGGGTCGAATGCGGCCAATGCACCGCCAAAGCCTTGGTATTTTTGTTCGTGGACCTTGGTCATCACTTGCATCAGACCTTGAGCACCCACATGGCTTTGGGCAAAGGGGTTGAAGCCTGATTCAACGGCCATGACAGCCAAGATCAGCGTGGGTTCAATGTTGTTGTCGGGACCCACGTCGTAGGCCTCGGAGACCAAGGCACTCAAGGGCTCTGGCGCAACGCGGTATTTTTTGCTCAACCAATAGGCCAAGTTGGCTTGTTGTTTAGGCAGGTCGCGGGGGTCGGTGGCGGTGGCGCGGTCCACGGCATCGGCATCGGTGGCAATGCCCAGCTCGTCGTATTGCCGCTCTTGTAGCCAGCTGATGATCTTGGCTTCCGTGACCACGCGCAGGTCGGGGCGCACAGTCAGCGCCACGACAAAGAAGAAGATCGAGAGACCCAAGACAGCCAAGCCATTGTGTGAAATGGCAAAAAAGCCTTGGGCAACGTCCGTCGCAAAGGTGCGTAGACCTAGCTGTAAACGGGCGATCATGGGAATAGACATAAATTAATTAAATAGGAAGTAGCCGAAATTTTAAAGCCTCGGCGACAATCACCTCTAATTTACTGTGAGCCCTACTTGTGACTGATTCTTCTAACAAATCCCTCGACCTCGCCACCTTAGACCAATTGACTGGCGGGGCTTTTACTGTTTCGACCTCGGCAGACCGCACTGCGCGCCTGCGCGATTGGCTGGCGGGCCAGCCTAGCTTGGAGCAAGTGCAAGCCGCTTTTGATGAAATGAGCCACCGCGACAAAGGCGCTGCCAAAGTGCTGCGCGAAAAGCTGGACGAGCTGCGCCGCAGCAAAGACCAAGATGCCTTGATCGTTGAATGGACCGCCAAAGGCGAGGCCTTGCGCGATGCGACCCACATCAATTTGGCTGACGCCATGGGCTGGCAGCGCGATGCCGCTAAAGCGGGAGCCCCCTTGTCACGTGAGCCTTTGGCTGGCCTGAAAACAGCCTTGGCCGAACGCGTCAAAGCCATTGAAGATTTGCAGCATCAAACCCAAGTGCAACGCGAAGCCGCTGTGCTGTTGGCGCAGCGTATTGAAGTGCTGTCGACCAAACCTTGGCAAGACGCTTTGGCGCAGCGCGAAGCCTTGCAAGCCGACCTCGACCGCTGGGTCGCCCAAGCGCAAGCCTTGGCTGCAGATGCCCAATGGCCGAGCGTCGATGCCAAATTTGCCCCTGCGTTGCAAACCAGCACCCAACAAGTACAAGCGGTGTGGACAGCATTTTGTGAAGCACTGTCTTTGACCGAGGCCGCAGCGGCAGACGCTGCAGCACCACTGCCGGCCGTACCCGCATGGTCAGACCAAATTCGCGTGGCGCGCGGCGAAGTGCTGCCTCAAGCCGCAGCGCCAGAAAAAGCGGCCAAGCCTGCTGCTGGCGTAGACGCAACACGCAAGGTCAAGCCAACAGCGGACAAAGCGGTGGTCGACCAAAAACGTTTGGAGCTGGCCATGCAAGCGGAGGCTTTGTTCAAGCCCGCGCCTGCGGCTCAGCCCGTCAAAGCCAAAGTGGCGAAGGCTGATGAAGCGGCACCTGCGCCAGATGCAGCAACGGACGCGATTGACGCGATGGCTTCTAACGCAGACAGCGCACCCGTGGTGGCGGCAGCTCCTGCCTCAGAGCTTGATCCAACGGCTAAAGCGGATGATGTTGTTCGCATCCCAGCGATGGGTGGCCGCAAGATGCAAGAAACTTTGCGCGGCCTGCGCGAGCAATGGAAAAAAATTGACAAAGAAGCAGCACCTAACCCTGCTTTGTGGAAGCGTTTTGACAGCGCATGCAACCGCGCCCACGAAGTGGTGGATGCGTGGCTGAAGGAGGCGCGCGCGCAAACCACGGCGCACAAAGCCCAACGTTTGGCTTTGATTGAAGAGGTCAAGGCTTGGACGGCTTCGCATGCCAGTGGGCCTGATTGGAAAAGTGTGGCACGTCAGCTGCACCAGTTCGCCCAACGCTGGCGCGAGAGCGGCCACTTGAGCGAAAAAATGTTTGCTGAGTTGCAGCCTGTTTGGAAGGCAGCGATTCATGCGGCGCACGAACCACTTGAAAACGCACAAAAAGCCAGCTTGGCGCGTCGCCATGCGCTGATTGCCGAAGCGCAAGCTTTGGGGGCTGCGCCAACATTGCGTGTAGATGCTGTCAAGGCCTTGCAACAGCGCTGGCAAGAAGAGGCCCACGCGGTGGTACTCGACCGCAAGCAAGAACAAAAACTGTGGGATGCCTTCCGTCAGCCGATTGACGAAGCTTTTACCCGCAAATCGTCGGTGCGCGAGCAATCGCAAGCTCCGCTCACGCCGCACGACAAAGCGGTATTGGATGCCGCCAAGGCGCTGGAATCTGCCACAGCCAAAGGTGATGCTTCAGCCATTCGCGCGGCCATGCAAGCGTTGGAGCAAATCGCACGCGGCGAAGTAGTGGCCAGCCCAGCAGCACCAACTGCCGTTGAGCCCGCTGCAGCCGCTGCGCAAGAAGCGCCTGCAGAAGCGACATCAACAGACACGGCTGATGAGGCGCCTGCCTCCGAAGTATCAAATGCGGAAGTGTCTGCAGAGCCTGTGGCAGAAGCCGCTCCTGTCAAACCCAAGGCGGCGCCACGTCCTGTGGTTGCTGTGCGTGGTGACGACCGGCCAGGTCAAAAACGCGCCGAAGCTGCACCCGCAGGTCGCGGACGTGATGGCAAGCCAGGCGGCAAGTTTGGTGACAAACCCGGCTTCGGTCGTGATGGCAAACCAGGCCGTGACGGTGGTCGTGAAGGCTTTGCCCCGCGTGGCCCACGCTTGGGTGATGCAGCATTCCGAGCACAACGCCATGCTTTGGAGTCAGCCCAAGATGCCTTGCGCCGTTTGGCGGCACAAGCGCACGGCGAAGTGTTGACCCAGCTCATGCATGCATGGGAAAAACGCGATGCATCCCAAGTCCCCGCCGCACAAGCGATTGGCAGCAAATTGAATTCCGCCCAGCGTGCGCAATGGGCGCAAGCCTTGTCTGCAGAACCCAAGGGTGAGGTGGTGACGCCGCTGTTGCGTTTGGAAGTGGCCGCTGAGTTGCCGACACCTGCGGCACACATGGATGCCCGCCGTGCCTTGCAGTTGCAAATGCTCACACGTCGCAACGATCCATCACCTCAAATGACTTGGGCGGCTGATGCGGCTCAGGTGTTGGGTGGTGCCTATGACGAGGCTGCCGCGCGTCGTTTGCAAGCCGCACTGAAAGTGTTGCTCAAGCGATAAGTCGCTAAGGCAAACGCGAAGCCGCGCTCAGTGGCAACCGACAAAGCCCCCGCGTGGGGCTTTGTGCGTTTTGGCGAAGCCAACGCGTGACTTCTAAGCGAGGGGGCTGACTGTCTGCATGCCAATCGCTCAGCACCCAGCGACTGAAGCCATGGCCTAAGTCATGCATCGCAGGCTTATGTGTATGGCCGTGTAGAAACACTTGGGCATGGGTGCGCTGGAGCCATGCGATGGCGGCTGGGTGATCCACATCGGCGTAATCTGTGTGGCTGCGCTTGAGTGCCTCGCTTTGGTCACGAACACTGCGGGCATAGGCTTGGCGCTCTGTCAAAGCTTGGGCTAGGAAGTCAGCCTGCCATTGGGGTTGACGAACTTGGGCGCGAAAGGCTTGGTAGTTGTGATCGTCTAAACACAGCGCATCTCCGTGGCTGAGCAAGATGCGCGTGGCGTCACCTGCGCTTCCTAGCTCTAGCAAGCTAGGGTCACTCAAGCCGTGCATGCCCGTGGTGTTGAGCAATTCATGGCCCACCAAAAAATCGCGATTGCCGCACATGAAATACACGGGCATGCGCTGCGCGGTGGCTTTGAGGGTGGCGATGCACTGCCGCGCGAATGGGTCTTGGTTGTCATCGCCAACCCACACCTCAAACAAATCGCCCAAGATGAACAGGGCGTCTGCGGTTGTGCTTGCCATGTACTGCACCCACGCATCAAACGTGGTGGGTTCATGGGCGTCTAAGTGAAGGTCAGAGATGAAGTCCACACACTGCCAGTGCTGCTGTGCCTGTACGCAGGGCACAGTTTGGGGCAGCGGTGGAGGTGTGGACATGGAAGCGGCTTAGAGTGCCACTGCTTTTTCGATGACCACGTCTTCTTTAGGCACGTCGTCATGGAAGCCTTTGCGGCCTGTTTTGACGGCGGCGATTTTGTCGACCACGTCTTGGCCAGCGACGACTTTGCCGAACACGGCATAGCCCCAGCCTTGCATGCTGGGTGCTTTGTGGTTCAAGAAGTCGTTGTCGGCCACGTTGATGAAGAACTGTGCCGTAGCAGAGTGTGGGTCAGACGTGCGGGCCATGGCCAAGGTGTAGTGGTTGTTTTTGAGGCCGTTGTTGGCTTCGTTTTCAATCGGGGCATCACATTCTTTTTGTGTCATGCCTGGTTCAAAGCCACCGCCTTGCACCATGAAACCTGGAATGACGCGGTGAAAAATGGTTTTGTCGTAGTGGCCTTTGTTCACATAGTGCAAGAAGTTCTCGGTGCACTTGGGTGCTTTTTCAGCATCGAGTTCGATGGTGATGACGCCGAGGTCCAAGATGTGCATTTCGACTTGAGGGTTGCTCATGGTGTGTTTCCTTAAATTGAATGGGTTGTTTGAGCCCTAGGCTTAAAGCAGTCGGGCAGATTGAATGACGATAGGGGTTTGTGGCACGTCAGAGGGGAAGGGGCCACCAAAACCTGTAGGTACGCTGCGAATCTTTTGCACGGTTTCCATGCCGGAGACTACTTTGCCAAACACGGTGTAGCCAGGCTGCTGTGGGCTTGGGTCAAGAAAACCGTTGTCCACCACGTTGATGAAGAACTGAGCAGTTGCAGAATGCGGTGCATTGGTACGTGCCATCGCGATGGTGCCCACGGTGTTGCGAGGGCCGCCCTTGGCCAAGGCTTCGCGGCCTTCGTGCTCAACGGGGGCACGTGTGCGACGCTCGATGTAGCGTTGGTCGTAGCCACCGCCTTGCACCATGAAGTTGGCAATCACACGGTGAAAAATCGTGCCGTCGTAGTGCTTGTCGCGGACGTATTGCAAAAAGTTGTCGACGGTTTTGGGTGCTTTGTCTGGGTAGACCTCGACCACAAATTCGCCAGCGTTGGTGACGAACTTGACGCGTGGTGCCTCTTGGGCCGTTGCGCTGAGCGTCAAACTCGCAAAGACGAGGGCCAAAGCGCTGGCCTTGCAAAGTACACGTCGGGTCACAGATGAAAGTGTCATGGTTTGCCTTGGGTAATTTCTAGGACGGGTTTGATTTGTTCAATTTTTTGAGAAATGCCGCGTTGTTTGGGCTCCAAGGCAAGCGAGCGCTCATACGACTGACGTGCCATATTGACCAGCAAATCGCCCATGTTTTCGTGGGCGGCTGCGTAATTGGGGTTAGCGCGCAAAGCATTGTCCAGGGCCGCTTTGGCGTTGGGGTAATCACCTTTTGATGCGTAAATGACGCCCAAGTTGTTAAACGGTTCAGCCAGTTCTGGATACTCGCGTGTCAGGTCTAAGTAGACCTGCAGGGCTATGTCGGGTTGTCCCAGCTGCTCAAAGATAAATCCTTGCCAAAAACGCATTTGTGGATCACGTGGGTTGGTGGCTAGGGTTTTGTTGACCAACAGCAGGGCTTGCGGGTACTTGGCTTGGCGCAAGAGCTTGCGCACATCGTTGTGGGGCGTGCTGATGACAATTTTTGTGGTCATGGACTGGCCAGGTTGCCATTCCAAGGCTTCCACACTCTGAGCATGCACTGCTTGAAAAGCGAGGCTAAGCGTTAAACCCAAGGCCCATGCCGTCACCCCACGGGTTTGCGCGAAGGTTTGGCAGCCAGCCAGCAGTGCCAACAACTTGGCAGGGAAGGGGGTGTGAGGGTTTGTCATGTGCTTTGTATACTGGAGGCATTGTAAAACAGAGGGTCTCAACAACTCTTTGGCTTTCACCTCATTACCGACCCACCATTGCGGTCTTCTCTCGATTCATTCATGACGCTTCGCATTCACAACTCGCTCACGCGTGCGCTGGAGAACTTTTCGCCGTTAGAACCGGGCCATGTGCGCATGTACGTGTGCGGCATGACGGTGTATGACTTGTGCCATTTGGGCCATGCCCGTTCGATGGTGGCGTTTGATGTGGTGCAGCGTTGGCTCAAAGCCAGCGGCTACCGCGTGACTTATGTGCGCAACATCACAGATATCGATGACAAGATCATCAAACGTTCGCTAGAGAATGGTGAAACCGTGCGCAGTCTGACTGATCGCATGATCGACGCCTTGCATCAAGATGCGGACGCTTTGGGGATTGAACGCCCCACGCACGAGCCACGCGCGATGGACTATGTGCCGCAAATGTTGTCGATGATCGGCACCTTGCAGGACAAGGGCTTGGCTTACCAAGCCAGCAATGGGGATGTGAACTACGCCGTGCGTAAGTTTGAAGGGTACGGCAAACTCTCGGGCAAGTCCTTGGATGAGTTGCAAGCGGGCGAGCGCGTGGCCGTGGATGACGGCAAGCAAGACCCATTGGACTTTGTGCTTTGGAAATCGGCCAAAGAGAGCGAGCCTGACGAAGTGAAATGGGCCAGCCCCTTTGGTGCGGGCCGCCCTGGCTGGCACATTGAGTGCTCAGCCATGAGCTGCGAGATGCTGGGCCAAAGCTTTGACATTCACGGTGGTGGTGCTGACTTGCAGTTTCCTCACCACGAGAACGAAATTGCGCAAAGCGAAGGTGCCAATGGACAGAAGATGGCCAGCGTGTGGATGCACAACGGCTTCATCAATGTGGACAACGAAAAAATGTCCAAGAGCTTGGGCAACTTTTTCACCATCCGTGATGTGCTCAAAGCGTTTGATGCTGAAACCGTGCGTTTCTTTGTGGTGCGTAGCCACTACCGCAGCCAACTCAATTACAGCGATGTGCATTTGAACGATGCACGTGGTGCTTTGAAACGTCTCTACACGGCACTGGGCACGGTCACACCGGATGCGGTGACGATTGATTGGACGGAGCCCCATGCCGCACGCTTCAAAGCTGCCATGGATGAAGACTTTGGCACACCCGAAGCCGTGGCTGTGTTGTTTGAACTCGCCAGCGAAGTCAATCGCACCCAATCGGCACAGACGGCAGGCTTGCTCAAGGCATTGGGTGGGGTGTTGGGTTTGCTGCAAGATGATCCCAAAGCGTTTGCCCAAGCGGGTGCTGGCGTGGATGAAGACGCCATTCAGGCGCACATCGCGGCCCGCGCAGCCGCTAAGGCTGCCAAAAACTTTGCCCAAGCCGACCGCATTCGCAATGATTTGCTGGCGCAAGGCATTGTTCTCAAAGATTCCCCCACGGGTACGACATGGGAGCGTGGTTAAGCATGGCGTCTACCGAAAAAGTCATCATTGCCACGCCCGAGTATTGGGGTGAGGCATGCAAGCACCTGATGAAAAAAGATCGGGTCATGAAGCGACTGATCCCTCAATTTGGTGAAGCCTCGCTGCAGTCGCGCGGCGATGCGTTTGTCACACTGGCGCGCAGCATTGTGGGGCAGCAAGTTTCGGTTAAGGCGGCGCAAACCGTGTGGGACCGTTTTTCAAAGTTGCCACGCAAAATCACGCCGGCCAATGTGCTCAAGCTCAAAGTAGACGACATGCGCGCCGCGGGTTTATCAGCCCGCAAGGTTGAGTACATCGTTGATTTGGCGCTGCACTTTGACAATGGGGCCTTGCATGTGAAGGCATGGTCTGAGATGACGGATGACGCCATCATTGAAGAGTTGGTGGCCATTCGCGGCATTGGCCGCTGGACAGCAGAAATGTTTTTGATGTTCCACCTCATGCGTCCCAATGTGTTGCCGCTGGACGATGTGGGCTTGATCAACGGCATCAGCCACAACTATTTTTCGGGCGAGGCCGTCAGTCGCAGCGAAGCCCGCGAGGTGGCTGCAGCGTGGGCGCCTTACTGCAGTGTGGCGACTTGGTATATTTGGCGCTCGCTGGATCCGCTGCCAGTGGCATATTGAGCAGCTAAGGAGTATGAATTTTGGCTAAACGAACTTTTCTCGACTTTGAACAACCGATTGCTGAACTAGAAGGCAAGATTGACGAGCTGCGCTATGTGCAAAGCGAGTCTGCGGTGGACATCTCTGACGAGATTGAGCAGCTCAGCAAAAAAAGCATGCAGCTGACCAAAGAAATTTACAGCGACCTCACGCCGTGGCAAATCACCAAGATTGCTCGCCATGCCGAGCGTCCCTACACGCTGGATTACATCAACGAAATCTTCACCGACTTCGTAGAAATGCACGGCGATCGCCACTTTGCCGATGACTTGAGCATCGTGGGCGGCTTGGCCCGTTTCAATGGCAATGCCTGCATGGTCTTGGGTCAGCAAAAAGGCCGCGACACCAAAGAGCGCGCGGCACGCAACTTTGGCATGAGCCGCCCAGAGGGCTACCGCAAAGCGTTGCGTTTGATGAAAACAGCTGAGAAGTTCAAGCTGCCCGTGTTCACCTTTGTGGATACGCCTGGTGCATACCCGGGCATTGACGCAGAAGAGCGCAGCCAGTCCGAGGCCATTGGCCGTAATATTTTTGAAATGGCCCAGCTCGAAGTGCCGATCATCACCACCATCATTGGTGAAGGTGGCTCGGGTGGCGCGTTGGCCATCAGCGTGGCGGACCAAGTGTTGATGCTGCAGTACTCGGTGTATTCGGTCATCAGTCCCGAAGGCTGTGCCTCGATTTTGTGGAAAACATCTGACCGTGCCGAAGACGCTGCCGAACAACTGGGCATCACCGCCCATCGTTTGAAAGCCTTGGGCTTGGTCGACAAAATTGTGAACGAGCCAGTGGGTGGCGCACACCGTGACCCCAAACAAATGGCGGCGCAACTCAAGCGTGGCTTGAACGACGCGTGGCGCCAAGTGACGGACATGAAGGTCAAAGAGCTGCTCGACAAGCGTTACGAGCGTCTGCAAAGCTATGGCCGCTTCACCGACACCAAAGCTGAACGCTAATTTCCCTTCGCTGGACGCGCTCCAGCACTTAGGCCCATTCGCCGTTGCGCTGAGCGGCGGGGCCGATTCCACGGCTTTACTCCTTGCTTGTGCCACGCGATGGCCGGGCAGGGTGCATGCTGTGCATGTGCATCACGGCTTGCAAGCGGCTGCGGATGGTTTTGAAGCGCATTGCGTGGCTTTGTGTGAACGCTTGCAAGTGCCACTGGCGGTGCAGCGTGTCAACGCCGCCCACGCTGCAGGTGAAAGCCCAGAAGACGCCGCGCGCCAAGCCCGCTACCGCGCACTGGCTGAGGCACTCCAAAGCCACTGGGACGGGCAGATCAAACACATGGCTTTGGCTCAGCACGCAGATGACCAAGTGGAAACCTTGTTGCTGGCGCTTTCCCGAGGTGCAGGTTTGCCTGGTCTTGCATGCATGCCGAGCGTTGCAGTGCGTGATGGTGTGACGTATCACCGTCCTTGGTTGGATGTTCCAAGCCTGCAGCTGCGTCTTGCTTTGACGGCTGCCGGTGAAACATGGGTCGAAGACCCGACCAACACGGATATGCGGTACACCCGAAACCGCATCCGTGCTGAGTTGTTGCCAGTGATTGAGCAGGCGTTTCCGTCGTTCAGGCAAACTTTTGCGCGCAGCGCCTCGCATGCGGCGCAAGCCCAAACGTTGCTGCAAGAATTGGCAGAACAAGATTTGCAACACGTGGGTAACCCACCAGCGATCAAGGCTTTGCAGCAGCTCAGTGAGGCACGGCAATCGAACGTGTTGCGTCATTGGTTGGTGTCAGAGCACTCGCAGGCGAGTGCGGCACAACTGCAAGCGCTCTTGGTTCAAGTCAAAGCGTGTACGACACGCGGCCACCACATCGACATCAAGGTCGGGCGTGGGTTTGTGCGGCGGGATGGTGCAGTGCTGCGTTGCTACAATCTGTAGGTTTTTTGCCCATCACACAACAGTTTTAAAGAAATATGGCATTGATTGTTCATAAATACGGCGGCACGTCGATGGGCTCGACAGAGCGCATTCGCAACGTCGCCAAGCGCGTGGCCAAGTGGGCCCGTGCGGGTCACCAAA
>JACCDZ011083630.1_pt1 | contig 10816 bp, 10 predicted proteins | sample 7449551 | NCBI WGS metagenome assembly JACCDZ01 (sample SAMN15323452, study PRJNA562643) | freshwater metagenome | isolation source: river surface water | place: USA:Blue River Watershed | collected 2017-08-18
ACTCACTAGCGGAGCTTTCGGCCTCAATTAAGGCAATCGGTTTATTGCAACCAGTTTTGGTTCGTCCGTCGTCAACTCCAGATCGCTTTGAACTGATTGCTGGCGAACGTCGTTGGCGGGCCTCGAAACGGGCAGGGCTCTCCACCATTCCGGCCATTGTTCGGGTTACCGATGATGTGTCGTCAGTTGAGCAAGCGCTGGTCGAAAACCTTCACCGCCAAGACCTCACACCACTTGAAGAAGCTGCCGCTTATCAGCAGTTGCTTGAAGATTTCTCCATGACCCACGAACAAGTGGCTGCCAAGGTGGGAAAAAGCCGTTCAGCAATCACCAACTCACTTCGCTTGTTGACCTTGCCTCCAACGATTCAGCAATATCTTGCCGAAGGGCGGTTGTCGGCTGGTCACGCCAAAGCCCTACTTGGTACACCTGATCGCGCCGTGCAAGAATCACTTGCACGAGTAGCGGTTGAACAAAGCCTGACGGTCCGCGGACTTGAAGAGGCAGTGCGAAATGCGGTGAACCCTGGCGCAGCATCAACAACGGTTACTCCAAAACCGGGAACCACCGGTGCAAAACCAAAGACAGGAACCCCGGGACGAGTCAATCTCGTGAAGGAACCAGGTCTACACGAGCTTGAGGAATTGTTGTCTGAACACCTCGCCACACCTGTGACGGTGACGTTGTCGGGTAAGCACGGAAAAATGGTGGTGGAGTTTGCCGACCTTGAGGACCTTGAGCGAATTTACCGATTGATGACCGAAGGCCCCGACCTCGACGAGTAAACCCATATCAGTCTTGGGTAAAGGTTTACCGTGAAGACGAACTTGAGATTGTGCACAGAGTGTGCATAAACCTGTGGATAACTTTTATAGCGGCTGATTGCTCCATTGTGTAATGGCTTGAGCCAACGCCGGAACCATTCCAAGGACTTGGTCGCTCTCATCTTCTTGGCCAATGGTGCACATCACGGCTGGCATTCGTGTTTCACGGAGAACTGGAAGCTGCATGCCACCCACTGCAATCGGTAGCGCACCGGCCGCCAAACGGACGCTCTCGGCACACAACTCTGCCGCAACTTTGCCGCCGGCTGAAACAAACGAGTCCGTTTCGTAAAAGGCAAAGTGCACCCCATGTGTTGAGGCACGTGAAACGCCGAGGTACAAATCGGCACCAAAGGAGTTTGCCGTTCGTGCATGAGCATGAGGGTCTGCGTTTTCAATAGTCATTACATCATCACCGCGATTGCGCAACTCTCGCACCAGCAGGCGAGTGAGACGGGTGTTGTTATCGAAACAGCCAATCACAATGCGCGGGCGTTCAGTGTTGTGTTGCGCAGTGAGCAAAGTTTCATATTCACGCACGGTCACGATGCCAGGACCTTCACCACTTTGGCTACTCGTTCGCTCTAGCGCACGAATTGAGTTGACTCCGCAAATTCCGTCAGCAGTGATTCCGTAGTTTTGCTGAAACTCGGTAAGCGCACGCAAGGTGTTTGGCCCAAAAATTCCATCTGCGCGGCCGCAGTCAAAACCCAATTTGGCCAACACTGTCTGCATGGCTTGAACGTCGTCACCACGCATGTGAGGAGAAGTTAAATACAGCAGTCGTGCACCCAACACCCACGATGACTCCACAAGGGTTGTCCAGGTGAGATGGTCGCATGTTCCGGTTACAGGTAAGCCGCGAAGTTGTTGAAACTCTGCAACTACTTGTTCGGTGCGAACGCAATACACCCCCAACTCAAACGTGTCTGGTGCAAGCAAGTTTGCAGCAACGAGTCGACGCTGAAGATCGTGTACGGCTGTGCCGCGACTACCTTGCGCTAGCGGGAGTTCGGAAGAAATTCTGCGAGCTCCTGTAGCAACTTGCCCTTACCAACAGCTCCAACCAAACGCTTTGCAGCTTCACCCTTATTGAACACAATGAGTGTTGGAATGCTCATGACATTGAAGCGCATGGCGATGTCGCCGTAGTCATCAACATTGAGTTTTGCAATAGTGATGTTTCCTGCTTGCTCGGTTGCAATTTCTGCAAGCACAGGCGCAATGGCCTTGCATGGTCCGCACCATTCAGCCCAAAAGTCAACCAAAATAGGGGTGTCTGAGCTGCCAATGGTTTCGTCAAAATTTGCAGATGTAAGCGTGGTGATTGATTGAGCCATAACGAGTCCTTCGAAGTTGTGTACTGAAATAGTACTGACTGCGAGACGCGAACGCGTGAAACTTCTGTAGGTGTGACCGATTAGTGCTGGTGCTCTAACCAACGCTCACTATCAATTGCAGCCATACAACCCGAACCCGCAGCGGTAATTGCTTGTCGGTAGGTGTGGTCTTGCACGTCTCCGCAGGCGAAGACGCCCTCAATGTTGGTGTAGGTCGAACCTGGTTTAGTAATCAGGTAACCAGAGTCCTCCATGTCAAGCACACCCTTGAATAAGTCGGTGTTCGGACGGTGTCCGATAGCAATGAAAATTCCGGTGACACCGAGCTCACTAGTTGCACCGGTTTGAGTGTCGGTCAGCTCTATTCCAGTTACTTTGTCGTCGCCGTGAATTTTTGACACGGTTGAATTCCAGATAATCGAAATCTTTTCATTTGCAAGTGCGCGGTCCTGCATAATTTTTGAAGCACGCAGCGCATCTCGACGAACAATTAAATGCACCTTTGATGCGAACTTGGTAAGAAATTGCGCTTCTTCAAGCGCAGAGTCTCCACCTCCAACAACTGCAATTTCTTGACCACGGAAGAAAAACCCGTCGCACGTTGCACATGTGGACAAACCATGACCAATCAATCGTGGTTCTTCAGGAAGGCCCAACATCAACGACTGTGCGCCAGTGCTCACGATGACGCTGTCGGCGCTGTATTCCGTTTCGCGAACCCATGCGCGGAATGGTCGACTAGAGAAATCAACGCGAGTGACTTTCTCGGTAATGAATTCGGCACCAAATCGGGCTGCTTGCTCGCGACAACGAGTCATAAGTTCTGGGCCCATAATGCCTTCGGGAAAACCAGGAAAGTTTTCTACTTCGGTGGTGAGCATGAGTTGGCCACCTGGTTGATCTGAGGTTGAGCTTGGCTCACCCTCAATAACCAAAGGAAGCAATCCGGCTCGTGCCGTATAGATGGCAGCAGTAAGACCGGCTGGGCCCGAACCAATAATTAAAACTTTGTGATGAATTGCCATAAGAAAAACAGCGCCTTTGTCGTGAGAGTTGCAAAAAACTTAGTCGCGCGGGCGACGTTTACGCATGCCCAATGCCCCAAGGGCTAAGAAAATAGCACCGAGGACGAAATAGGCAACCCACACGGCGGTGTCATGGCTTAGCCACACATCACCAAGTGAAACGAGGGCACGCATGATTCCAATGAGCAAGATCACGACACAGAACAAGACCCCAACAAGAGCCATCGTTCCAAAAACCAATCCGCGGATAATGGCAATGAGTGGACGCGTGGTGTGATCACGCACGAAACCAATCCATCGGTCGATGAAATCGACGACTGCCTTGGACCAGTTTGGGTCGGAGAATGGATTAGAAACCATTGAGTTCAGGCTAACCCTCGGTGAAGGCCACACCTGCGAGGACACCCTGGTATGGGTTCGATGCACTGCAGTTCGCGCTCTTTCCTGCTTCGCGAATTTTTATCAGGATGAATTGGGCAGGTGTAGAGATAGCAAAACTTGCTCGTTCACGTTTGGTGTTGTAGCCGGCATCAATGCTTGCGCCCCATTGATTGATGTCGGTTGGTGCAGTCTCGGCAGAAGCAAACACATCAATAGCCCACGGCGCATTCTGCATTCCCACTCGCAAGGTGCCAGTTGCCGCTCGGTTGAGCTGAACTACTAATCCAACAAATTCTTTACTGCCAAAATATTGATTGTCATAACACGATGTGGACCACATGGTTGCTGCATTGCCGTCAAGCAAGTTCGGGAGCAACTCATCATTTTCCACACCATCGTCACCCAGTGGATCAAACGTAGAAATTGACGCAATGGTTGCCGGTTCAACAACTGCTGCCGGTTCAGGAACTGCAGCAAGCTCTGTTGCGCTGTTTCCAGAGACTCGCCACAAGGCCACACCAGCAATCAGGCTGAGTGCAATGAGGCCAACAAACATTCTGCGAAGTGCAAACGGAGGTGCAGGCTGCAGTTGCCGCTGCTCACCACGTGGTGGTGTCACCGGGCGAACTGGTTCGCGCGGAGTAAACACCTCTTCTTCAAGAGAGATTCCCGTAGGCGGCGTGAGCTCGGTGGTCTTATCGTGTGCGCCAGTGAGGGCAGAGTGCAACGCAACTTTAGTTTCATACCCCGTTGCGAAACGATGCTCAGGATTTCGCGACAACAGTTTGTGAATAACTTTGACAAGTTGTGGTGACAGTGAAGGTCGAAGTCGAGCAAGGTCTGTCGGTTCGCGCTGCAGGCGAGCGAGGGCAGTGTCGGCATCCGACTCACCAAGAAACGGAACTTTTCCAGCCAAGCACTCATAGAGCACAAGACCCAATGAATACAGGTCGGATCGACCATCCAAAGGTTTTCCACGAACTTGTTCGGGGGCTAAGTATTTTGCTGTTCCCATCATGATGTTGTCATGAGTGAGATCAGCCTCGGTCGACGTCATTGCTTTTGCAATTCCAAAATCAGTGAGCAACACTCGGCCTTCTGGGGTGAGCAAAATATTTCCTGGCTTTACGTCGCGATGAATGAAGTTTTTGTTATGTGCTTCATCCAACGCAGCAGCGATTGACATACCGATGTGGATCGTGAGTTTTGGTCCTAGTCGTTGTTGTCTGTCAAGCAACTCACGCAAGCTTTTTCCTTTGACGTATTGCATGATTACTGCTTGCTGACCGTTGTGTTCGATGCAGTCATACACAGCAACAATGTTTTGATGTGTAATACCCGCACACGCAATTGCTTCGCGTCGAAAACGTTCTGCCAACGTTGCATCATTAACCAGATGCGGGCGCAAGAGTTTCACTGCAACTTTGCGATCAAGGAATGTGTCTTTAGCAAGCCACACCACAGCCATCCCACCGTGAGCAATCTTGCTCTCTAAGAGATAGCGGCCTCCAATGAGACCAGGGAGTACGCCTTTTTCATTCATCGCTGTGAAGCGACGCTAGTGCTGTAACCCCTTACGAATCGGGGATATCTCCGCCGAAAACCAACGTTTCGTCGTTACGGTTTGGTGTGAAACGCAACGCCGATCGTTCCGGCACCCGTGTGTGTGCCAACAATCGGTCCAATGTCGCCAACGACGATGTCGCCCGAATAGATTTCGCGAAGGTTTTCGACGAATGCTGCGAAATCGGTGCAATTTGCTTGCAAAACGGCAAGGTTTTCGATTGGACCTGCTTCACGAACCTTTTCAAGCAAGAAAGCTAGAGCTTTACTTCGTGTGCGTTGTTTTCCGCCTTCTTCGATTTTGCCATCAATTACTTCAATGATCGGTTTGATTGATAACGCAGAAGCAAGCATTGCTTTTGCTCCACCAATTCGGCCACCTTTTTTCAAATTCTCCAGAGTGTCAAGAGCACCCCACACCTTTGATCGCTGGGCGAAGGTCTCTCCAGCAAGTGCAACCTCTTCAAGTGATGCACCAGTCGCGGCGAGTTTGGCACATGCAACGACGGTGATGCCCTGGCCCATGCTCGCTGAGCGGCTATCAACGACCCGAACTGAAATATGTCCTGCAACCGCTTTGGCTGCAAGCTCGGCACTTTGCATAGTGGCGGAAAGAACTCCAGACAATGCAATCATCACAATTCCTGTCGCACCTTCTGCGGCAAGTTTCCGAAACTCTGCTTCAAATTGGCCAGGTGATGGCGCCGCAGTTTCAGGCAGTACTGGTGATGAATCGCAACGAGTCCAAAACTGCTCGGTGGTTAAATCTTGTCGATCTATGAATTCATGTTCACCGAAACGTACAGAAAGCGGAACAATAGAAATCTTGTGCTGATCGATGAGGTATTGAGGTAAGTCGCAAGCGCTGTCGGTGACAATTCGAATGGTCATGGAATCAGCGTACTGCAGGATGGTTTTCGACTGCTTTCACGCGGTGCTGCTTGCGCCAGTGCGCAACCCACCAGGAAGCGAGCAGTAAAAGCGCAACTCCGGTGGCTAATTGCCCTAAACCAGCAAGCGCACTCACTCGCGCAGACAGCCGAATTCGTTTTCCTACTTGTGCCGTCCCGTCTGGCGTGTACAACACCACTTCAAGAGGAAAGGTTCCGTTTGCACGAGCGATGACCGGCACGATCAGGTCAACAGCAGAGTTTGCATTCACCGTGACCACTTGGGGTTTTTCGGGAAAAGTGAGCTTCGCACTCGACAGCGTGACCAGTACCGACAACGGCAAGCTGGCGCTATTGCGTAATTGCAATCGAAGGTCGCTTGTTTTTCCGCTCAAGGTAAAGGTCAGTGATTCAGGCACACTCACAGACGCTCGGAATGATCGAAGTTGTGCTCTAAATCCTTTGAGGTACTGATCAAATCGATCAGTATTGAGCGCATCGCTTTGAATGAGGAGAAGTGAATCCTCCCACCACATTCGCGACGGTGCGTCTGTTGTCAACATCGAAGTTGTAGACACAATCTCATCAACTACAGATTGCAATTGTGGTCGCCGTGCCCGAAGGTCAATTGGGGTTCCACTTGGCATAGAAAGAGGGGTTGACGCTTCGGTTGCGCGGCGAATGGAGCCAAGTGGCCGCAGTGTTACTTGGGGTGCGTTTGCCAATGCAACAAGCAAGGAGTTCACCAATACGGGGTTGGGAAGTGAACCGTCAGTTGCCGACACAATGAGATGGTGATCAAGCGGCTGACGCTGACCAACTGCCAATTCTCCTTGCTGAGTAATGATTTCTGCTGCCACAGCCATGCTGGTTTGCACAGGGTTTGTGGTGTTGTTTGAGAGCGAAGTTGCCAGGCGAGGGTCGGCAACAGCAATTGACACTTTTTTGGTTGCGTCATCGGCGTACATTGCCCGGTATTGCTTGGTATAGGAGTCGAGTGCACCGAGCGATTGAGCAGCTTGTGGGGAGAACACCACATTGGTGAAACCGGCGCGGGCGAGCAACGCTATTCCGTCGGAATTCAACGGTCGCGTAGAGAACCAGGTTCGGGGATTGATTACCGCATCGCCGTTGCGCGAATCCAAAACTTCCACTCCCCGCGAAAGTTGCTTGCCAAATTCGGCACCAAGCTTTGCTTTCTCGGCACTAGATGGATCAAAAGGAACAAACGTGGAAGCGAGCACTTGATGTTTGGCAAGAACAGTTTGTAGTTGTCCGAGCAGTTCAGCATCTTGCGGGTTAGAGGAAATAGCAAGGCTGTTCAGCGTTTCAGGCGACATGCGCACCGACATCACCCCACTGTTTCCATTCAGCGATGAAACAGTGTTGTTGAGCGTTGTTCGAACTGAGTCAAGCAGGGAGGTTTCGCCTGCGGGTGTTTGGCTAAGAGGCGGGCTCACTTCTGCAACAAGGGAAACAGAGAGCGAGTTTCTGCTGGTTTGGACGGTGATGAAGTTGACGAAGGTGAGTAAGCGACTTGCTTCGCGTTCACCAACTCGTATTGAAAGCGACACAGGGTAAACACCGCTCTTGCGTAAACGAACCGACGAACCACCCGCATTGCTGCTGAGAAGCGCAATGACGTCACCCGTCTCGTTGGTTCCCAGGTTTGCGAACGGCAAATCGTGTGTTTCAATCACGCTCGGGCTGTTGTTACCACTTGCGACTTCTCGCACGGCGTCGCGAGTTGCGACAGCAGCATGTACTTCAACACGCAAAACCGCATTTTGAGTAGTGCGCAATTCGCTCAAGGTTGCTTTGTTCGGAATAGACAGCACAAAGCGAAACTGTTTTCCAATGCTGACATTGAAGTTTTGGCCAATTAGTCGCGCTTCGATTGCTGACGGCAGTGTTTGCGGCGACGCCAACTCTGCCTGTGCGGGAGCAGAGATCACGATTGTCGAAATCGCGAAGAGCAGGCTTGCCCACCGCGAAATACGGCGACTGGAAGTGCAAGACATCACCATGTGACGGTAGTCGGCAACCTTGTTGGCGGTGGAGCAACCTCTAACCTACGAAGTGTGATTCCTCCGCGATTTGAGCCGGTACTGGCCGAACTTCGGCCTCTCGGCAATATGTTCCGCGAAGCATCCTTTCGTCTATATGTAGTTGGCGGCACTGTTCGAGACCTATTGCTTGATCGTGCAACCGAACAACTGGATTTTGATCTCACAACAGATGCGACTCCGCCAGATATCAAGAAATTGCTATCGGGATGGGCAGATGCAGTGTGGACTGCAGGCGAACGATTTGGAACCATTTCGTGTCAGAAAAATGGTCGAACCTACGAAATCACTACTCATCGTGCCGAGGCGTATTCACCCGATTCACGTAAACCCGACGTCGTCTTTTCTACCGATATCTCCACGGATTTGTCGCGGCGAGATTTCACTATCAACGCTATGGCGCTTGAACTCACTACCGACAACCCGGAGCTCGTAGACCCATTTGGCGGTGCAGCAGATCTGGTGTCACGAGTGTTGCGTACTCCGTTGTCACCAGCAGAAAGTTTCAGCGACGACCCGTTGCGAATGATGCGTGCTGCGCGGTTTATTTCCACGTTGAAACTGCAACCAGTCGAAGAGTTGGTCAACGCTGTGAAAGACATGCATGAACGGCTGAAGATTATTTCTGCTGAACGTATTCGCAACGAACTGGATCGATTGCTTGTTACCGAATTCCCAAGTTTGGGTTTGTGGTTCTTGGTAGACACGGGGCTAGCCGAACATTTCTTTCCAGAATTGCCTGCAATGAAACTTGAGCAGGATCCAATTCATCGACACAAAGATGTACTTACGCACACGTTTGCCGTTGTCGAAAATGTTCAGCCAAATGCCGCACCAAATTTTGATTTCCGCATTACACGACTTGCGGCTTTGTTTCACGACATCGGTAAACCAAAAACACGCTCGTTTAAAGACGGCAAAGGTGTGACTTTTCATCATCATGAAGTGGTTGGCGCAAGAATGTCACGAGATCGACTGAAGGCATTGCGTTATTCATCTGAAGATGTCGCAGCAATCACCGAACTGGTTGCGTTGCACTTGCGTTTCCACACTTACCAAATGGGCTGGACTGATTCTGCCGTTCGTCGTTACGTTCGCGATGCTGGCAAATATCTCACCGAGCTCAATGTGTTGACACGTTGTGACTGCACAACTCGCAACGAAAAGAAAGCGCTCATGCTTGCTAAACGCATGGATGAACTTGAAGCACGTATTGCCGAACTTGCCAAAGAAGAAGAGATTGCAGCATTGCGACCCGAAATGGATGGTGCTGCAGTGATGGAATTTTTGGGCGTGAAACCAGGAAGGCAAGTTGGTGCTGCACTGGATTTCTTGATGGAGATCAGGCTGGAAGAAGGCGTACTGGGTGACGAAGAAATTCGACGACGACTAACTGAGTGGTGGACGAGCCAAACAAAATGATTTGGACTATCGTTCGCTGACATGTTCATGCGTCGCCGAGTTGGTTGGTTGAGTGCACTCAGCATCACTGGTGACGATGGAGAAACCATTGGCGGCGTCATCGATCATCGTCTCAGTCGAAGAGTGGTGATCAACGAGTATCGCCGTGGAAGATTGCGTCGCGATCAAGTGTGTGATGCGCACCCCGACCTCATGCGTGCCGCGCGAAACTTTGGCGATGAAACTCAAGTACGTTGTCCGATTTGCCAAGAAGACAACGTTGTGTTGGTGACCTATGTGTTTGGCCCACGGCTACCTCATCACGGAAGATGCATCACTCGTCCACATGAACTGGAAGAATTTCGACAACTTGCTCAACGCGAAGCAGTTCATGCACAAAGTTATGACTCGTTGTATACGGCGTATGTCGTTGAAGCCTGCAGGTCGTGCAAGTGGCACCACCTGTTGCGCTCGCTGCCATTAATGGAGCCGTCAAACGTTCCTGAGCGTGAGCCAGCCCGTAGAAAACAGTCGCAGCGCTAATTGGTAGTAAGGCTGTAGGGCACTCCGTGACAGGGGTGTGGCACGATCCGATTGTGCCGATACGATCCAGAGTCCTTATCCACCCTGCCCCTTCGGGGGCTCCAGCCTCGGCTGGATCCGAAGGGAGTTATCACGTTTATGCGTGCATATGAATTAATGGTCATTGTGAGTGGTGCGTCCGAAGAGTCGGCTGCTCATGCCTGGATTAACACGATCTCAAAGGCAGTTACTGCTGCCGGCGGTTCGGTTCACGGCACACCTGATTGGTGGGGCAAGCGTCGTCTTGCATACCCAATCAATAAGCAATCAGATGGGTACTACGCGGTGTTTAACCTCCTAGCCCCAGGTGGCGCACTCGACGAAGTTGAGCGCACACTGAAGCTCGCGGACGATGTTCTCCGCCACAAACTTCTCCGTTTGCCAGATCAGGAAGCAGCTAGCCGCGGCATGATCGCTGCTAAAGCCTGATCTCCATTTATTCATTCATTAACTAGGAGCCCTTCATGGCAGATAACACCATCACACTCGTGGGAAATCTCACCCGCGATCCAGAACTTCGTTTCACCACTTCCGGTCGTGGCGTCGCATCATTTGGCATAGCCGTTGGTCGTCGCTATCAGGTAAATGGCGAGTGGCAGGAACAAACGTCATATTTCAATGTCACCGCATGGGGCCAATTGGGAGAAAGCGCCGCAGCGTCGCTTGCCAAGGGTGCACGGGATGTGGTCACTGGACGTCGTGAGCAGCGTGAATACACCACGGGCGAAGGAGAAAAGCGCACCG
>JACCDZ010099651.1_pt1 | contig 10807 bp, 11 predicted proteins | sample 7449551 | NCBI WGS metagenome assembly JACCDZ01 (sample SAMN15323452, study PRJNA562643) | freshwater metagenome | isolation source: river surface water | place: USA:Blue River Watershed | collected 2017-08-18
GATCCGTTCTTGAGCACCTTGGCAGTACCCAAAAACTCATGGATGTCATGCACATATCTGTTGTCAGAAATCAGGATGCTGACGCCGCGAAGCACTTCGCCCATCTGTAATCTGAGCCCGCCGATGCTCGCAAGAACGAAGACGAATGTTCCGATCTCGACAGCGCCGCGAACGACATCGCGCATGAGAAACAGGATCAGGCAGGCAGAGACCACGGATACGAACAATGTCGTCACCAGCTTCAGCACCATGCGGCCGGTCTCGCTTTTTCCGCGCTCTAGATTGAACTGGCCCGAGAGCATGTCGAGGAGCGAGCGCAGGTATTTTCTCGTGCCAGAGACCTTCATCTCGATCAGGGCAGGCGCCGCGTCAAAATGCGCGCCTATCTCATAATACCTTCGCTTGATCGATGTCTTGGCATCCCAGATGCCCCATACCCTTTTTCCATATTTTGATTCCGCATACATGTCCGGAAGCAGGGCCAAGAATAAGACTATTGCGATCCACCACTTATACGAAGCGACGATCGAAATGGCGATGATGACTTGGATTCCAGAGCCCCAGATATCGAAAGCCCAATCGATCGTGTTCGAAAGCTTGTATGAATTCTCCTTGACCTTGGTCATCTGGTCGCTGAATACGGGATCCTCATACGTCTGGATATCGACGCTCGCCTTCTTGTCCATGAATCGGATATCGAGCCATTGCCCAAAGAACATGAAAAATTTCTGGCGCACGGTCATCTGGATTACGCCGGCAGCTTCGCTGAAAAAAGGCAGGGTCACGTATATTATGACGATCGCAAGCAATGCCGGATCGAGAATGGAGTCAAAATTCCCACTCGTGACCTTGTTGATGAACACTGCCGAGAACCATGCTACGGCAAAAGGCATCACGTTCATTATCAGCCGCAATACGAATTCGGATATCAGGTATGTCCGATTGAAATTATGAACGAGCCGCATCGAGCGAATGAGGTTGCGGATGGGTCCCGTTATCTTTGTCTTTGATGCATGCTTGCCATGCTTTCCTGCGTCGTCTTCTGATTTCATAAGGGTTCCATTGTACCCTCTCGGATCATTTTTTAAAAATCGCCCGAGGACCCTACAAGCAGATAAGCGAAGCGATCACATCGCCCTCTCGCAATCGCATGACGCGGACGCCCTGCGTATCGCGGCCCAAAGTCGGAATCTCATTGACGCCGCATCGGATGACCTGGCTTTTCTTGGAGATGGCGATGGCCTCTTCTGTCTCCTCGGTCACGACCCTGGCAGAGATGAGATCGCCGGTCTTGTCAGTCACCTTTACGGTCTTGATTCCCGATCCTCCTCGTCCCTGGATCTTGTATTCGGTGATCTCGGTCTTCTTGCCGTATCCGTTTGCGGATACGATGAGGACCTGAGCCTTGGTCATGCCCTTCTTGACGGTATCGGCACCGACGACGACGCTGCCCTTGTCGAGCTTCATCACGCGGACGCCTCCGGCCGCTCGGCCCATCTCTCGGACATCGCCCTCATCGAATCGGATGGACTGGCCATCTGACGATACGACCATGACGCTGTCGCCGCGCTCCACGAATGATGCGGACACGAGCTCGTCCTTTGCCTCAAGCCTGATGGCTATGATTCCGCTTCGCCTCACGTCATGGAAGCTTTCTGCGGCGACCTTCTTGCCTGTTCCCTCCTTTGTGACGAGGAATAGGGATAGCGGGCTCTCATCGCCTGATCGAGCCTTCTTGATCTCCTTTGGCATAGGCAGGACGGAAGTGACCTTCTCGTCAGGAGAAAGGGATAGGAAGTTCATGATCGACTTTCCTCGCGTCGCTCGCTTGCCCTCAGGGATCTCATACATCTTGATCTGGTATGCCTTGCCCTTGTCGGTAAAGAACAAGAGGTCGCTATGCGTCGTCGCCGTGATGAAATGAGTGATGAAATCCTCCTCCTTTGTATTGAGATCAACGACGCCTACCCCACCTCGCTTCTGCTTGCGGTATTCCTCGGGATCTGTTCGCTTGATATATCCGCCCGACGTGAGGACAAGCACGCTCTCCTCGTCAGGAATCACGTCTTCGATGGAGAAATTCTTTGCGCCATGCTTGACGATGCGCGTTCGCCTCGCATCCGCATACTTTGCCTTGATGTCGTCGAGCTCGGTCTTGATGATCTGCAATACGCGCTTTGGATTCTTGAGGATGTCCTCGCACTCTTTGATGAATGCCTGGACCGCCAAGAGCTCGTCCTCGATCTTCTTTCGCTCGAGTCCGGCAAGCTTCTGAAGCTTCATCTCCAAGATCGCGGTCGCCTGCCTGTCGGAGAACTTGAACTCCTTCATCAAGTTCGCATGAGCGGTCGGAGTGTCCTTTGAGGCCTTGATCAGCTTGATGATGGCATCGATATGGTCGAGCGCCTTCTTGAGGCCGAGCAAGATATGCTCGCGATCCTTTGCCTTGGCAAGATCGAATTCCGTTCGGCGTCGGATGACCTCCTTTCGGTGCTTGACGAACTCTTCGAGAACGGTCTTCAGCGATACGGTTCGGGGAACGCCCTCGACGAGAGCGACCATGTTGTAGTTGAAGGTCGCCTCAAGCTGCGTATGCTTGTATAGAAAATTGAGGATGTTCTGAGGATATGCGCCATTCTTCAGCTCGACGACGATTCGGATGTCCTTTGTGGATTCGTCTCGGAGATCCCTGATGCCTTCGAGCTTCTTTTCCTGGACGAGCTCGGCGATATTCTCGATGAGAGAGGACTTGTTGACCTTGTACGGGATGGACGTGATGATGATCTTTGACTGGCCGGCCTTTTCCTCTACTATCTCGGCCTCGCCTCTGACGACGACGCCTCCTCGCCCATGCGTATAGGCATGGGCGATCTCAGAGCTTCCGTAGGCGATTCCTCCCGTAGGAAAATCCGGACCCTTGACGAACTGCAAGAGGTCAGAGGTAGTCGCCTCGCTGTTCTCGATCAGGTAGTTCGTGGCATCGATGATCTCGCCGAGGTTATGAGGCGGGATATTCGTCGCCATACCCACGGCGATTCCGAGGACTCCGTTGAGGAGGAGGTTCGGGACGGCAGTCGGCAATACGCTAGGCTCGCGCTTTGATCCGTCATAGTTCGGAAGCATGTCTACCGTCTGCTTTTCCATATCGCGCAAGAGCTCGCTCGAGATTCGGGCCATCTTACACTCGGTGTATCGCATCGCGGCTGGCGGATCCCCATCGACGTTTCCAAAGTTACCCTGTCCGAAGACGAGCGGATATCGCGTAGAGAAATCCTGCGCCATATTCACGAGCGCCATATAGATAGAGGAGTCTCCATGAGGATGGTAGTTACCCATAACCTCTCCGACGACCTTTGCGGACTTTACGAACTTTGCGGACGACGTGAGCCGCGAATCATGCATAGCATAGAGAATTCGCCTGTGAACGGGCTTGAGCCCGTCTCGGATATCGGGCAAGGCTCGCTCCGTGATGACCGACATGGCATAGTCGATAAAGGACTCCCTCATCTCGGTAACGAGGCTGCGCGTCTCCATCCTGTCGTTTTGCACGCCTACCTTCTCGGCCTCTACCGGCTCTGATTTTCCGCTATCTTTCTGATTGCCTTTTTTTGCCATAAGTTTTTTGGTTGGTTTGGATTATAACAATTATCTGCCGATTGTGGTAGTTGCCGTTATCGTCGCATTCATGGCGTCATTTTTTGAAAAAGGAATGCTCTCCATGCGCTCCGCGAGATCGCTCTCATCGAATGTCCGCTTGTACTCATCGTAAGACTTTGACACCTTGGAAAGCGTGCCTTCGGTCTTTGGCTGGGCGGCCTTCATATCGGAATACGCATTGAGATCCCGAATGAAAAGAGTGATGAAGACGAGGAATGCAATGCCCGCAACCGATGTGCTAAGCGTCAAAGCTAGCCTCTTTCGCTCGGACGAAGACCTCCCTCTTAAGTTTTGAATGAATTTTGACATTGCGCTAGACCTGCGGCTCAAGCACGACGATCTCCCCTTCCTTGCCCTCGATATCCTTGCGCTTGATCGTCAGCTTGTCGAGGACAGTCGCCTCGCCCCCTGCCTCCTTTAGGAATTGCTTGAGGCTCTCGTCCTTTGTCGAAGAAAAATGCATAGGGATGATCATCTTGGCCTCCAGGTTCATGGCCGTCTTGTAGGCCTCTTTCGGAGAATAGATGCCATCCACTCCCGCATCTCCGCCGCCGATGGGAATGAAGACGATGTCCACCTCATCGACGATATCCGAGAGCTGGGACGGAAGCTCCGTGCTCTGCGCGCCGAGAAAGAGAAGATTGATCCCATCGACAGTGAGGGAGTAGATGGTATTGATGAGATTTTCATCCTTGGCATCGAGATCGTATCGAGATCCGCCCGCGACGCCCTTGATGAAGATTCCCTTTCGCTCGTATTCGCCAGGACCAGAGATGATAAAGGGCGCGCGATCCCCGTATGTCAGCTCCGCGCCGCCCGTCATGTCCTCATGAGACAGCGTCTCGAGCACGATATCCGCGCCGAACTTGCTTGATTTGAATGACGATTCCTTTGAGGGAGGGTTGAACGCGATCGTCAGGTCGCCGAGCTGAACTTTGAAAAACTCATGTCCGAGGTTTGTGATAATCATGCCGTCCATTCTACGACATTTTCCACAAATAGATAAATTGACGAGTGATACAATGAGTGGTACCGTTATATCTCAGACGAGTAAATGCAGCATCCTGTTTGCACCAGAACCCGTCCTGCCAAGAAAAACCGACAAAAAAACCCGAAACCGATCAAAAGTGATCATCCGACCAGATGAACATTAACCCGACCGCACTGACAGCATCACTCACAGTCCTATTCATATTTGCATGGGTAGGATTCTCGACGAGACCTCTCCATAAGGCAGTCTCTCGCGGACTGCGCATAGACGGAGACTGCATAGCGTCTCCCGCGCTGGCTCCGATCATCATCGCCCTCGCGGCGTGGATCGCCCAGACATACCTGGATACCCAGACTGAGCCGTATTCGAGCGCGGTGTCCGAGTACTTCATGGAGTTCGTCATCGCGATGACCTTCATGGCATACGCGTATTACGGCATCGACATACTGCTCCATAAGGGCAAGGAGATCGGGCCCACATGGAAAGGCCTGAAGATAGTCCGGCCCGAAACCCCTCCGCGGTACGAAAGCGTGCCAGGGGCGCGCATCATACCCTTCCCTAGCCAGCCGCAAGGAAAGGCCTCATGATCCCGCACCTCCCCTGACCGCCTCCTCACGGAGCAGCGGCACGAAACAATCGAACAAGCGCCTCCCACCCCCAGGGAGGCGCTTTTATTTCATCAAAAGCGCTGAGGGGCGCGCCATTGCAAAATGCCTCGAAATAGGTATACTTTCCACTGAATATTTAACGATATTTATTAGCCAACCGCGACTACGTAATCCCTGCCGTGCATGCCGAGGCGAGCCCCATAAGCGGGACCTGCCAAAGCCCCAGAAATCCAAGCAGAAGCATAGGCGCAACCAATACATGACAAAAACAACTCACGATGACATCGAGCTTACAGCCGATGAACAGTCAGCTGCGGATGCTATTGCCCAGAGCAATACCCTCATGGCTGAATTACTAACCAATACCGAGAACCCTCCATCTATCGGAGACCTCGTCGAAGGACCCGTTATCGCCATCGATAAGAAGGGCGTCTTCGTAGACCTCAAGCCTTACGGAACGGGCATCATCTACGGCCGAGAATACATCGCGGCGCGAGACATCATCCGAAAGGTGAACATCGGCGACAATATCGCAGCCAAGGTTGTGGATATGGCCAATGTAGACGGCTACATCGAGCTCTCACTCAAGGAAGCCAAGCAGGCTCTCATCTGGGGCGAAGCTGATGCCGCTATCCGAGCCAAGACTGTCTATGACATTCCTGTTCTCGAGGCAAACAAGGGCGGCCTCCTCATGTCTTGGCAGGGCATCCAGGGATTCCTCCCTGCATCCCAGCTCAAGGCTGACCACTACCCTCGCGTAGAGGACGGCGACAAGGACAAGATCCTCGAAGAGCTCAAGAAGTTCGTAGGAGAAAAGCTCTCTGTCTGCATCATCGCGGCATCTCCAAAGGAAGGAAAGCTCATCTTCTCTGAAAAGTCTCCTGAATCAAGGGACAAGGAAAAGATCGTAAGCAAGTACGCTGTCGGAGAAGACATCGAAGGAACTGTCACAGGAGCCGTCGATTTCGGAATCTTCGTCAAGCTCGAAGAGAACCTCGAAGGACTCGTCCACATCTCTGAGATCGACTGGTCTCTCGTAGAGGATCCTCGATCCATGTTCAAGGTAGGCGAAAAGGTCAAGGTCAAGGTCATCGAGATCAAGGATGGCAAGATCTCCCTTTCTATCAAGGCTCTCAAGCCTAATCCATGGAAGGAAGCCGAGAAGAAGTACAAGAAGGATGACGTCGTAACCGGCATCATCATCAAGTTCAACAAGCACGGTGCCCTCGCCTCTATCGAGGAAGGCGTTGCCGGACTCGTTCACGTATCTGAATTCGGGAGCGAAGCAAAGCTTCGAGAAAAGCTCGAGCTCGGCAAGACATACCAGTTCAAGATCACGCTCTTCGACGTAAAGGAGCAGAAGATGGCATTGTCATTCATCGACAAGGCAAAGAAGTAAGAAAAAAACAAAATACCCTATTGTGTGATCGCGGTCGTTTTCCGCTAAAAACGCCGCTCCTGCCCGAAGCCAAGCTTCTCCGCAAGGTCACACGATAGGGTGTTTTGTTTTTTCTGAGAGATGAAAAGCCCCTTAATGAAATGAAAAAGCGCCGATCCCCGTGAGGGAGATCGGCGCTTCGTGTTGACAGCTTAGCGGCAGGTGCCACTCAGGGGTTGCCGCAAAGCAGATGAGGGTAGCCAGGGTGCCAAGGCAGCCCTTGGCGGTATTCGACAAAGCGCCTTACCAGTGCCGTGCAGAAATCCCTCAGCTTGTTCCAGCCGGTCGGATCCTCGCGACGATCGAGAAGGACCAGCGCGGCTGCGACAAGGTCATCGGCATGGAAGCCTTCGGAGCTCTCGGTATTCATGAAGGCGCATGCGATCAGCGTCGTGGCAATCGGGCACCGACGCGGAGAATCAGGCCCGGCAAAATGCCGAACTGTCTTCCGCACCATATTTGCCGCCCTAAAGTCAAAGTGATCCTTGCCACGAATGGCGCATTCGAATTCGATCGCGGCCTGACTCATGGTCAAAGTCAGCACAAGGCTTTCGAGTCGATACTTTCCTGGGTCAAACTCAAGGTCGTTGCGTCCTGTTTTCATATGTCTTATTTGCTGAATGTTCGGTTGTTCTGAAATGAGCATACCATGGATCATGCCGAACCATCATGCGATCCGGCATGCCATGTGCGCGTGCGTTTTCGGCGCAAAAAAGCGCCGATCCTCGTCGGGGAGGATCGGCGCTTCGATTTTTTAAGAACGCATCATGCCGCCCTAGTCGCAAGCTGTCCCGGAGGGGCATATTCCGGATTATGGATCTGGGGAGCCTGAGGCCTGCGGCCCATTTTCGCAAGAATGCCATTCACGAGGAATGTCCACGTCGCGAAACGACGCCAATACCCTTCTCCCGATCCCGGCGTTCCCGGAGGCCGGCCGGCATAGTTCAGCCTGAGGCATGCCGCGATCGGCACCAAGGCTGCCCTGCCGCGGTCGACGATCTGTTTTGCAGCGGGCGAATCATCGTATTCCCGCGCCAGGCTGTGCATCATGGGTCCTGTCTCCTCTTGAAAAGAGCGGAGTCTCTCGGGCCACGATCCTCTTGGCCGCGCCAATCGACGGCAAAATGCAATGCGCTGGCGACGAGTTATTCTCTTTTTATTTTTCATTTTTATCCTCCTGGTTTGTTTTTTGATTGCAGGATACGGACTGCCAGAAACGGCAGAGGTCCGGAACTCCGAATATAAAATGAGAAAAAGCCGCAGACATGCGTCTGCGGCTTTTTTGAATTTCCACGCTCGGTAGGAACTTGTGCGGCAAGCGCAGGGTTCAGCGTCGGCTAGACCCCTCTTCGGCGCGCCCATTCCAATTCCTCCATGGTCAGCAGGCGAAAGCCTTCTGACTTTGCTGCCGCCGCGGCGTCTTCGCACGCAGCGATGATCACGCCCATATCCATCTCGAGAAATGGCTGCGTTGGATACGGAGGCTCGAGACGACAGCGACGAATGATGGAAAACGTTATCCATACCCATACTCCGAACTCTTCCCAATAGGCGTCGCCGGATGTCATCGTGCCTGTATGCCTGCCCTTAAAGCAACGCTTGAGGAATTTGATGATTGCGGGCAGCGCCAAGTCCCCCATTTCGATGATCTGATCCTTGGTATGAGAGCGCTCGTATCTGGCGTTCATGCCATGGCAATCATAGGCCATCTCATCCTGAAATCTGCGGATCAGCTTTTTTGCCAACTGATTGTTGGCACGCCTTTTCGAACGCATTGGTACAGGGCGAGGATCATTGCGGAGCCGGGCGCGAGCGATAGTTTTCTGGCGCCTGGCCTGCTTGCGGCGATTGCGCGCCGCGATGCTGTCTTTATGTATATGTGCTTTCATTGTCCACGATTGAATGGTTGGTTGTTTGCCTAGTCTGGGCACAACAATACAATTTCATGAATCTATGTCAAATGCATGCATTTAGAAAATCCTTTGTCAAAAAAACAGGTGCTTGTCAATCTGCGGACGGTGTGATTTACTCTGTCCCGGAAAGAGCCCCTTACAACAAAGGAGCGCGATCTACATGACAGAAAAAACACTGAACACAGACGCATACGACCCAGACGCGGAAAGGGTAGCCGAGACCTCTCATATCTATGGTCATCCCCGATTCGCATGGTTGCCACTTGCCCACTATTTCACTGGACGAGTGGACCCTCCGAACATAGAATCCCTGCTGATCGGCCTCGGCTTCGATCTGCAGCCCGGCGGATGCAGCATATCGTCGATGTCCAGCGGCCTGCGCGCATGCTTTATTCCCGAGGGATGGAGCTATTCCGGAGCCATAAACGACGGACTGCGAACCAATACAGGATTGATCATTGCGCAAAATGCCTTCGGATTCTGTTCTGAGCCCAAAAAGGATGACCCGGCATGGAATCAAATGGAGCACCTTACAAAGCCGCCGGAAGCGCCGAAGGCATTGATCTGGAACAGCCTCGAGACCACCCTTGCCCTCATGAGCAGGGAAGCGGCCGTCGAAACACCCGCTGGATAAGCGAGAGCGGGCGGCGGAAAATCCGCCCCCCCCCCTTTTTTTTTCAGCGCGCTCTCAACACAAGGCGCCGACCTTCCTTTTCTGGAAGATCGGCGCCTTTTTATTTTTATTCGCGAATGGAGGGACTGCCCCTTAATTGAATCGATTCATCGCCGAGGCAGAGCCTTCGGAGACCATGACGGCCACTATCTCAGGGATTGCCTTCAGGACCTTTTTGAGCTCGGGCATCTCGCCTGACTGGAATTTGCCGAGGATGAAATCGACAACCTTTTCCCCGCCCTTGGGCTTCTTGAGCTTGCCTGTAGGAGTGGTCGGCACGACGCCTATCTTGATGCGCGCAAATGCCTCTGTCTTGATGGAGCGGACTATCGATTCGACCCCCTTGTGGCCTCCCGTGCCGCGATCAAAGACTATCTTGATCTGGCCAAGGGGCAGGTCGAGATCGTCGTGGATGACGATGAGCCTTTGTGCCTTTTTCTCTATAGATTTCTTGTCTGCAGGACTGAGCGGCTTTGCCGCGGATGAGGGCACGATAAGCGGAGCGACCGACTGGCCGCTCTTGTTCATGAATGTTTCCGGCAGGATGAGCGCCGCCGATTCCCCATCGATATCGGCCTTTGCCTTCAGCGCCTTCAGGACCTTGTCCATCTTGAATGACCCCGCGACGGAGCCCTTGCCTCCGGCATCGGCCGCGTACTCGGCAGCGATCATCTCGACAGCCATCCTCCCGGCGTTATGACGGGTATTCTCATATTCTGCCCCTGGATTTCCCAAGCCGACTATATAATGCATATAACAAGAGTGTATCATATGATATACTTGGCAAAAACATGAGCGAACATTCCGATGCTGCCACGAACCTTTCCGCAAACGCGAGCGACCTGTCCTCAGGCCGGGCGAAGCCTGATCATTTTTGGGCAAAGATAATCTCGTTCATGCTCTTTATCATAATCATGAGGCTGTTCGTCATAGACCCGTTCCTCGTCAATGGCAGCTCGATGGAGCCGACGTTCGAGGATGCCGACTACGTGATCGTGGACAAGCTCTCATACAGCATTCGGGAGCCCGAGCGAGGCGAGGTCATCGTATTCGATGCCCCTACAAATGACGGCAGGTATTTCATAAAGCGAATCATCGGCCTTCCTGGAGAAAGAATAGTCGTCGATGGCACGTCGGTAACAATATTCAACAAGGAAAACCCTGACGGATTTCAGGCGAGCGAGACATACGTGCGAGTGCAGAGCAGCAGAAAGACCGACAAGACTCTCGGATCGGACGAGTATTTCGTCATGGGAGACAATCGCGAGGTCAGTTCCGATTCGCGAATCTGGGGAGCCCTCAAGCGCGATGCCATCGAGGGTCGCGCCGCATTGCGAATCCTCCCCTTCAAGAACTTCGGCCTGACCCCTGGATCCCTCGATGAATTCGAGGGCGTTCGGCTGCCTCGATAATCCCCTCTTTTTTGGTGAGCCTGATCGGCGTAAATATTGCAAAATATTTATAATAAACTGTCAAGTGAATACGCTGCAACACCCATTAAATAGGCCGCTATTTTTCCATTGTGCC
>JACCDZ010215479.1_pt1 | contig 10806 bp, 9 predicted proteins | sample 7449551 | NCBI WGS metagenome assembly JACCDZ01 (sample SAMN15323452, study PRJNA562643) | freshwater metagenome | isolation source: river surface water | place: USA:Blue River Watershed | collected 2017-08-18
GTCAGACGAAATTGAAACGGCATCGATTTCGGCCGCGTCGAGCATTCGCTGCCCCCATTCGGAGTCGAGACAAACGACCGCTCGCTTGGCGTGCTGTGGCTCGAGCAACCGCGCCTTGGCCTCAAAGTAGGTTTGCATGTCACCGTAATCGTCGAGGTGATCGTGGCTCAGGTTTGTGAAACCAGCAATATCGAATCGAAGGCCATCGACGCGCAGCTGGGTCAGAGCCTGCGCAGACACTTCAATTGCAATCGAGTCAACCTTCGACTCGCGCATGCGTGCAATAAGCGAATGCATCTCTGTCGACTCGGGAGTGGTTAGACGGGAAACGATAACCTCACCGGCTATGTGCCGCTCGGCCGTGGAGGTGAGACCGGTAACCTGGCCGAGCTGTCTAAGAATCGCGTCAAGAATATAAGTTGTTGATGTTTTTCCATTTGTGCCAGTTGTTGCAAACAGCTTTGGCATATTGCCGTCTGTATTTGAGTAAACCCAAGCCGCCAACTCGCCAAGCCTGGTTCGTGGCCGCTCTAGCAGTGCCACCGGAATATCGATGTTCTCAAGCAGATCAGCACCGGCGCTATCGGTAACAATTGCCGAAGCTCCGAGCTCAATGGCACGCTCGGCAAATTTCGCGCCGTGTGTTTTTAGGCCTGGCATGGCAACAAAAAGGTCTCCCTGCCTCAGGTCGGAGGTGTTCATGCTGATGCCCAGCAACTGCGACTCGCCGGCTCGGTGCCACTTGAGGTCAAAATTGGCGACCAGCGCAGTCATGGCCTTCGGCTCAACGTGTCTGGGCCGAAGAATCGGAGGAATTGATTCTTTCATCATCGCCACTCCGTCGGAATGTTGATCGACTCTGTTGTTGAAGGTGGAACTCTAAAAGTTCGAAGCACCTGCTGCATTATGTTTTTGAAAATTGGCGTGGCCCCAAAAGAGTTTCTAATGGTGCGCGACTTAAAAGCTGTAACTGCAACGACATACTGTGGGTCTTCTGCAGGTGCAACACCGATGAACGAGATCGCGTAGAGATTTCCGTATCTACCCGTAACCTCATCGCGAATTTCGGCGGTGCCGGTTTTACCGCCGACTCGGTAGCCAGGAACATCGGCACTTTTACCAATTCCACCTTGCTCAACAACCTTCTCGAGCATGTCCATGGTTGATTTTGCTGCACTCTCTGAGATAACCCGTTTGCCCTGTTTCTGTGGACTTGAAACTAAATTGCCATTCTCGTCTTCGCAGCCTTGCACCAATGTCGGAGCAAGCATTACACCCTTATTTGCAATTGCCTGATACATCATCGCCGATTGCAGAGGTGTCGCCGCAAAGCCCTGGCCGAACATCGAAACGTACTTCTTGATGCCGTCCCACTGGTCGTAAGGCAAAACGAATCCCGAAGCTTCGCCGGGAAACTTCAGGCCAGATTTTTTACCCATTCCAAATTTCACCAGGTAGTCAAAACGGGTTTTGTGGTCGACGGCCTCACCCAGCATCATGATGCCCGTGTTAGACGAGTCACGCAGAACTCCAGTGAGAGTAAGTTTTTCATCTGGGTGTTTGTGCGAGTCGGTAACTATATAGCCATTAGTTCCGGGAACCTTCCAGCTATAGGGCGCAATCACCTGAGTTGCGGGTGTCGCCTTATTCTGATCTAGCAACGTAGCTGCCGTAATTGTCTTGATTACCGAACCCGGCTCGAAGGTCGTCTCAAAGACCCTGGCCTTTCGGCTAGCCGCATCAGACTTTCCAGGCGCATTTGGATCCATGGTTGGAGCTTCTGCCGCCACAAGTATTTTGCCCGTCTTGACCTCAATGACAACTGCGGTGGCCCAATCGGCTTTCAACTTGGCCACGTTTTGAGCTAACACCTGCTGTGCGAAGTATTGCAGATCAGCGTTGATTGTCAGGTGCACATTTCGGCCGTTGATTGCCTCGGTAGTTGTCACGACGCTGTCGGGAATCTTGACCCAGTCTTCGCTTTTCTCAAAAGACTCGGTACCGTCTTGCCCGGCTAGACATTTGTTGTATTGACTCTCAATTCCGCCAAAGGCCTCACCATCGGTGTTCAGAAAACCAAGAACACTTCCGGCGACAGCTCCGCTTGGATAGGTTCGCGAAGAACGCTTGTCGTAGTAGAGCCAAGGAATGCCGATTTTTCTCAGTTGGTCATAGGTCTTCGAATCCACTCCGCGCTTAATGTTCGCGTAATTGCTTGTGCCGGCAATCTTCGCGGCAACGTCTTCCGGGGTCATTGCCAGAATCCCGGCGATTTGTGCGACGAGCTGGCTGACGGGAATCTCTACCGTGACCCCATCGACGGTTTTCTGCAGCGGTCCGACATCCTTGGGCGAAGCATTGATGTCATACTTCAGCACACTCTTGGCAAGAACCTTGCCGGCTGAGTCGAGAATCTGTCCGCGAAGCGCAGGAAGAACTTGAGAGACAGACCTGCTAGCCAAAGACTCTTTGTTGATTTCATCGGCAAGCAGAACTTGAACCTGAAAAAGTCGGCCGACAAAGAAAACGGCAATTACTACAATCACGGCAGTAAAAATGCGCAATCTCTTTGCAGGATTTCCTGGCTGCATCTAGCTACCGCCTATGTTGCAACTGGTTTAGTGAGTGGGTGAAACTGGAATGGTCTCAGTAGAAAACGCTACTGGCTGCCCAAGCATCGAGCCTTGAGCGACATTCCCGATATTCGCGCTTGCAACACCCGCGGTAAGCACAGAGCGCTCAACCAGCGCAGCCGAAGCGATGTTGTTGCGAGACACCCTTCCCGCCGAATTTAGCGCAGCCTTAGGCTTGCCGAAAACTTTCTGATCTTCGATTCGCAAGAACACCGGATTTGCATTTGCAATCATTCCGAGTTCGGCGGCAGCGTTTGCCAAATTCTGCTGTGAGCTTAGCGAATCAACTTGCTGGCCAACGATTTGACTCTGTGTCGTTAACTCGGCCTTTTCGACCTTAAGGGCTTTCAACTCATAAGCGCTCTCGGTGATTGTGATGCCAAGCATCAACTGCGCAATTTGAGTGATAACAAACCCAAAGAAGACAACTTTGGCGATGCTGAACATTCGCGATCTGCCTGCAGCGGGTGCGGCTGCCTGCAACGTTCGTGGTGCAGGGTTCGTGACTCTGCGTGGTGCCGTCAAACGTATTGCGCTCATGCTGCTCTCCGAATTTTTTCTGCCGCGCGAAGTCGAACCGACGCCGCTCGTGGGTTTTGAACTATTTCTGTCTCGCTTGCCTGCTCTGCTCCCTTGACCAAAAGCCGCAGAGTCGGCGCCTGCCCTGGCAACTCGATTGGCATGTCGAGGGGTGCAGACGAGGTGCTTGCTGCGGTCAAGGCTTGCTTGACAATGCGGTCTTCAAGCGACTGGTAAGACAAGATCAAGATTCGACCGCCGATGGCTAGCGCTTCGATGGCAGCCGGCATGGCTGTGCGTAGCACCTCGAGTTCGCTGTTTACTTCGATTCGGAGCGCTTGAAAAACACGCTTGGCGGGGTGCCCCTTGCTCTTGCCGGGAATGAAAGGAACAATCGCGACGATGAGTTTGGCTAGTTCGGCGCTATTTGAAAACGACTCGGACTTACGCTTCTCGACAATTGAAGAGGCAATCTGCTTCGCGTAACGCTCTTCGCCAAACTCCTTGAAGATGCGAGCAAGCTCTTGCTCTGAATAACTGTTCAAAACCTTGGCAGCAGTTAGCGACTCCGAGTTGTCCATGCGCATGTCGAGCGGAGCATCGAAACTGTAGGCAAAGCCGCGCTCTGCCTCGTCGAGCTGCATTGAAGAAACACCAAGATCGAGAAGCACGGCGTCGGCAGATTCAACTCCGTGCTCCGCAAGCACTTCATGAATCTCGTCATAGGTTGCATGTGAGAATTTGACTCGATTGCCAAACTTTTCAAGCCTCTTTGCAGCAAGGGCCAACGCGCTTGCATCGCGGTCGATTCCAATCAGGGTTAGTTGCGGAAACTTGGTGAGAAACGCTTCGGCGTGACCGCCGAGACCCAGAGTGCAATCAACCAAGACCGCACCTGGTTTCTCAATGGCTGCGCCCAAGATTTCAAGTGTTCGCTCGAGTAGCACGGGTACGTGCAATTCGTTTATCTCTTTGGTTGAGTTCATGCGCTTCGGGTTTTCCTGAAGCTAGAACCCCATCCATTCCTGCGAGCTTGGTTTTCGCGTTTTCTGGCATCGGGGAAGAGTGCCAGTTTGAACGGGTGGAGATCTAGCGTCAGGGCTAGATGATTCCCGGAATCACCTCCTGCGCCAATGAGGAGTAACTAAATTCTTGACTCGACTCGAAAGCCTTCCAGGCCGCAGCATCCCAGATTTCGGCGTGGTTTCCAGCGCCGATCACGGTTAGCTCGCGATTCAATGAGGCGTACTGCCTAAGAGCGACCGGGATGGTGACTCTCCCCTGCTTGTCTGGGGTCTCCGAGTGCGCACCAGACATGAACATGCGCACATAGTTGCGGGCTTCTTGGTTGCTGAGCGGTGCAGCGGCAAGTTGCTGAGCACGAATCTCGAATGCGGCAGCGGTGAAAACCAAGAGGCATCCGTCTTGGCCGCGCGTCATGACGAGCCCGTTGACAAAGTATTCGCGCAGTTTTGCCGGAAGGATTATGCGGCCCTTTTCGTCGAGCTTTGGGTAGTAAGAACCGCTGAGTGTAGCCACGGGCTTACCTCCTTTCGCTTGACTCTGCCTGATTTCTCCACTTTACACCACTCTGAACCACAATGCGCCAATTTGACCCATTTTTTATAACGTTTTGATATAAAAACCCCGCCAAACACTTGGAATCAGAGGGTGGAGTGAATTCCCATGAATTTGGCCCCAAAGGTCAAAAACAGGGCCAAAAAAGCGGAAACACCCCGCATTTGCAGGGTGTTGGCGTGAAATCTAGAAGATTGAGCTGATTACTGCTCCGTGCGCTTATTCCAACGATCTTCGAACAGTGAGCCAGCAGAAGGCTTAGGTTCTGGGCGAGACTTCTTGGGTCGATCTCCCCCGGCAGCTGGGCGGCTCGTCGCGCTGGCAACCAGAATTCCAAAAAGCATCACCAGAAAGCCCAAGACTCCAAAGAGTGCAACCTGGGTAATTGCGCCAAAAACCAGAATCGAGATGCCGACAACTGCGATCAGCGACCCAGCGATAACCTTCGAAGGAGAGTTGGCCCCCGGAGCTTCAATTCGCTCGATTTGTGCCTTTGATTTGCGCTCAAAAGCGGCATCTTCGGCATAGAGCCCACGCTCAAGTTCTTCAAGAACTCGTTTTTCGCTCTCAGATAGACCCATTTTTGCCTCCACTTATGAGCATAAGCAAGCGAACGCGATTTGTAAACGGCGCAGATTAGGCTTGGCACATGCTTGAGTCATCCATTTTGCTGAACGCAATCCAGCAGCAACTAGACGATTTTTGCGCCAAACGGCGTTCTGACTTTGGCGCCATCTCAGAAGACCTCTATCCCCTGGTTGATTTTGCGCAAGACCTCCTCAAGGGTGGAAAGCGGTTCAGGGCGCAATTCTGCTACTGGGCATGGGCCGGCAACTTGGCGCAAAATCAGAACCTGACTGATGCTCAGCGCGACAATTCGCTTCGAGCCATCGTTGGAATTTGCGCCGCGTTAGAAATGTTTCATGCGGCCGCACTTGTGCACGACGACCTGCTAGATCAATCAGACACCAGGCGCGGCAAACCGGCTGTACACAAAAACTTTGAATCACTTCACCAAACCGAAGGTTGGGCCGGAAGCAAAGAACGATTCGGGCAAGCTGGTTCGGTTCTGGTTGGAGACTTGATGCTCAGCTGGAGCAGCGAGATCTTTGGAAACGCCCTGCTTCACGCTCCAACTCCAGAAATCGAGCGCGCCTGTCGCGAAGAGTTCAGCCGAATGCGCGTTGAGATTATGGCCGGACAATACCTAGACGTGCTCGAAGAGAATGCTGCACCTTCTCGCGACGTAAGCGAGGCGGTTGCTCGGGCCAATCGAGTGATGTTGTACAAGACGGCAAAGTACTCGATTGAAGCGCCGCTGCTAATCGGTGCGGCTTTTGCGGGTGCGAATCAGTCTGCGCGAGATGCACTGGGAGCATTCGCAATTCCTCTCGGTCTTGCATTTCAATTGCGCGACGATGTTTTGGGCGTTTTCGGAGATCCCCAGGTAACAGGAAAACCGGCTGGCGATGACTTGCGCGAAGGCAAGAGAACCGTGCTTGTCGGACTAACTCGGGAAACACTCGATGGCCCGGTTGGAAAAGTTTTTGATGACATGCTTTCGTCTCGGGAATTGAGTGACGATCAGATTCGATTCTTGCAACAGACAATCATCGGCTGCGGGGCATTGAAAAAGACCGAGAACATGCTCGAAGACCTTGGAACAGAATCTCTTGAACTCTTAGAGAGAATTGAGATTGAGCGCGAAGCGAAAGATGCACTTCGTGAACTAGCGAGATTTGTAATAAACAGAAGCCACTAGCTAAAGCGCAAGGGCCTGCGCAAGCCTTCTTATTTCTGACTTTTTGCCGGCAACCATCGCGGCCATGGGGGTCTGCCCCAAGACGTCGTTATGCGTGTAAAGCCATTCGATCGCCGACTCAAGAGAAAATCCAGCGTCGCGAAGAACCACGATTGTGCCTTGCAAACTGGGAAGAGGCTCCTTGTCAACGATGATTTCTCGGGGCACGTATTGAACACCATCGCGCTTCACCGATATCAGGTGGTGATCCTCGATTAGTCTTCGAACTCGGCCAAGTGGCACTTCAAGCAGCTCGGCCGCATCGGGAATGGTCAACCATTCGGAAACATTCTCAAAAACATCAGTCACAGGTTAAAGATTGCCACACCGCAGCGCTTGAGGGGTAAAGAACCCGCCAGATGGCACGATATTGGCGAGGCAAGTATGAACAACGATGGCGACGAGACAAAGCGCGGCCAAGACCCGAAGAAAGTGGCCCTGGCTCTCGCTACCCTACCCATCACGATTGTCGGTTCTGTAACTCCAGACTTCGCTAGCGCTAGCGAAATCCAAGATCTTTCTGCCGATGCGCAGAAATCAGGCGAAACCCCTGATGATGCGAGCCGCGCAACTCAAGCCGGGGTCCAACCACCGCGAACCTTGGCTAAGCAAGGCGTCTATGAGGTTTTGCCTGGCGATAGCCTGCCGATAATCGCCAAAAAGTTTTCTATCGGAGTCAGCGAACTTATCAGAATCAACGGCCTCACCGAGAGTTCGCTGATCATGCCCGGCCAAATTTTGAGACTCGTTGATAACGCGGTTCAGCCTTCGGTGATTGAAAAGACACTTGGCCCCGTGAACCACAAAGTCAAGCAGGGCGAGACGCTAGCCCAAATTGCAAAGCGCTATTCGATAAAGTTGCCGGCACTGCTAGCGCTAAATCAGCTAAAGGAGCGCTCGCTTATCTTTCCGGGTCAGGTTCTAACTCTCAGATCGGTGAATCCGGTTAGCCCTGCCGAACCAACTAGAGCGGCCAAGGAACACTTGGTTGTCGGCGGCGAAACTCTCTCGCAAATTGCAAAGCGTCACAAAATTTCTCTTGCCTCGTTGCTGAAGGCAAATCGTCTGACGAAAACCTCTTTGATATTTGTGGGGCAACGACTCGAGGTTCCGGCCCCGAGCGAATCGGCAAGCAACGAGAATCAATCGAGCGTTACCGGAAACACGATCGGCAAGCCAACCAGCATTTGCCTCTTTCACGGATTTCACAAAATCAAGGCCGGTGAAACAATCAGCAAATTGGCCAGCGTGTTTGGCGTTTCAACCCAAGCTCTCTTGAGCGCAAACAAGCTAAGCCAGAACTCAACTATTTACATTGGACAGAAGTTAGTTATTCCTGGAGTGCACAACGCCCTCAATTGCCCAAAGCTCACCCCGTTGACAGACGAAATGCGCCAAAACGCAGAGTTGATCATCTCAATCGGCAGGCAACTCAAAGTCGGTGACTATGGAATTGTTATTGCCCTTGCCACCGCTATGCAGGAATCTAGTCTTCGCAATATTTCATTCGGCGACCGTGACTCCATAGGACTATTTCAGCAGCGCCCGTCGGCGGGCTGGGGTTCAAAGTCTCAAATCATGAAGCCCGATTACTCGATTCGAGCTTTCTTTGGCGGTAGCGGTTCGCCAAACCGGCCGGGCACCCGCGGATTGCTTGACGTCGCTAACTGGCAGTCGATGCCGCTAACTAAAGCCGCACAAACCGTTCAGATATCAGCATTCCCGCTGGCCTATGCGAAGTGGGAGCCGAGCGCCTGGAACTGGCTAGCTGAACTAGATGGACTCGAGGATAGCTAATGGCTGACCTAGTCGGCCGCCTAATTCGCGGCCGCTACCAGATTGAGAAACTTGTTGCTCGCGGTGGAATGGCGACTGTCTACCTTGCCGAAGACAACCGCCTCGACAGAAAAGTGGCAATCAAGGTTATTCATCCCCACCTAGCCAACGATCAGGTTTTTCGCGAGAAATTTGTTCGCGAGGCAAAAATCGCAGCCAAGTTATCTCACCCAAATCTGGTAAATGTTTTTGATCAAGCAGAAGATGGCGACGTTGTTTTTCTTGCGATGGAATATGTTTCGGGCATAACGCTCAGAGACGCCCTGGACAAGTTCGGGGCGATTTCTGCAGAGCGAGCACTCGATGTCTTTGAACCGATAATTGCCGCCCTCGCTGCCGCTCACTCGGCGGGAGTTTTGCATCGAGATTTGAAACCCGAAAATGTGCTCTTGTCTGATGATGGCAAAGTCAAACTCAGCGACTTTGGCCTAGCAAGACCCATATCTGCACAAACCCAGACCGGCGGCGTTGTCGGAACCGTCGCCTACCTGAGCCCAGAACTTGTCTCACGCGGAGTGGCCGATGCGCGAAGCGATGTTTACGCCGCAGGAATCATGTTGTTCGAACTGCTCACCGGCGTGCAACCGTTTAGAGGAGAGCAAGCGGTTCAGGTTGCTATGCAGCACGCTAACAGCGAGGTGCCGCCGCCTTCGTCGATTAACAGTTCAATTCCTGAACTACTTGATGAGATTGTGCTTTGGGCGACCGCGAAGCAACCCCAGAATCGCCCAAGAGACGCGATGGAACTGCACAGAATTCTGGTGAGAGCCAAAGCCGATCTAAAGAATCCCAAAAAGAGCAGTGAGTTAACTCAGAAACTGCGCGAAACAACGATTCTCAGATTCGACTCAACCGAACCAATTTCTGCAGACCAGACCCAACTGCTCGAGGGTGCTTTCGAAGGTGACACAAATCAAACCATTGCACTAAACCTTGAGGCTCAAGACAAAGAAACCGAGCGTGCTGGTGTCTATCACGCACACCGAACAATCAAACTTTTGGTTGCGAGCGCACTCGTGGTGCTTCTCGGGCTCGGTGCTGGTTGGTGGTTTAGCTCTGGCCCGGGGGGTTTCGACGTGATGCCCGATCTCGCCAATCGCAGCCAGGCAGAGGCCGAGCGGTTGTTAGAGCCCCTAGGTGCCTCGGTGGTGATTGTCACCGAGAGCTCCAAAACAGTTTCGAGCGGTCTAGTTATCTCTTCTGAACCGAGTTCGGGCGCTCTCTACTGGGGTGGGCCGATAACTATTAGGGTCTCGAGTGGCCCGAAGCTGGTGAACGTCGCGAACCTTGAAGGAAAAACGCTCGTCGAAGCCACAGCACTGATTTTGCAATCGGGATTTGTGCTTGGCGAAGTGTCATCTTGGTTCAACACGGCACCGATAGGAACCGTATACGCCCACAGCGGCGGCGGTTCAACCAAGGTTCCCGAAGGAAGCGCGATCGACCTCGAAATTTCGCTTGGCTCGATTCCGCTAGTGGCCGGACTTGATCAAGAAACCGCGGTGAACGTTGTTCAGGTGGCCGGACTCAAAGTGAAATCGATTGTCGCCGAGTTTAGCGAAACCGTAGCAAAGGGTCAGGCCATTGCCCTGGTTCCGATCACCGAACCACTCGGCAAGGGTGGCGAAGTGAACCTTATCGTTTCGAAAGGCTCCGACATTGTCACAATGCCACGCGTGGTTGGCGAGACAATTAGGGCATCTAAGACCCTGCTTGAATCACTCGGATTAGTTGTTGTGGTAGACACAAACCAGTTGAGCAGCAACTGGGGAATCGCAAAGGTGAAGAAAGTTTCTGTGGCTCCAGGAACTCAACTAAGAGTTGGTGACAGCGTAAAAATCTCGTCTAACTAGTCGCGCGCTTAGTTTTAGCTAGCGACTCTGCGACAAGAAACGCGAGTTCGAGTGACTGCATGTGATTTAGTCGCGGATCACACAAACTCTCATAACGACCCTCGAGAGAAGCCTCGTCAATCTGTTCGCTTCCACCGAGACACTCCGCCACATCGTCACCGGTCAACTCGATGTGAATACCGCCCGGAAATGTGCCTGCTTCGTGATGAACTTCAAAGAATCCGCGAACCTCATCCATGACGTCATCGAACCTGCGTGACTTGTAACCGTTGGCGGTTGTGATGCCGTTGCCGTGCATCGGGTCGCTAATCCAGAGCGGATTCGCGTCGCTGTCGCGAACGGCCTCAACTAGCCGTGGCAGCTCGTGGCGAATCTTTGAAGCACCCATGCGAGTGATGAAGGTAAGTCGCCCGGGTTCGCGATTCGGATCGAGCTTTTCAATCAATTCGATAACGTCTGATACCTGCGTTGTCGGGCCAAGCTTCACACCGATTGGGTTTCGAATTCGTGACAGAAAGTCAACGTGAGCGTGATCGATTTGACGAGTTCGCTCTCCAACCCAGATGAAATGACCGCTGGTTAGGTA
>JACCDZ011533455.1_pt1 | contig 10806 bp, 10 predicted proteins | sample 7449551 | NCBI WGS metagenome assembly JACCDZ01 (sample SAMN15323452, study PRJNA562643) | freshwater metagenome | isolation source: river surface water | place: USA:Blue River Watershed | collected 2017-08-18
CAAAGCCGTGTACACGGGTTCGAATCCCGTCTTCACCTCTCACCACGAAAACGGGCGATTGGCGCAGTGGTAGCGCGCTTCCCTGACACGGAAGAGGTCACTGGTTCGAACCCAGTATCGCCCACCAGCACTACCTAGTGCTCGCCTCAAAACCTTCATGCAAAGGTTGAGGCGAGTTTTTACTTGGTTAACAAATCGGAAAGATTTGCGGGGTATTTTTACCCCATGAAACTCACACTTCAGCGCCGACTAAGAGTTGGCCTAGCCGCAGTTGCGGCAACCGCACTGGGTGCACTTACCCTAAGCACCCCCGCCGTCTCAGCTGAGACGTATTCAATCCCCACCGCACCTGCAAAAGTAACCACTTCCCAGGCGGTAGGAGGCCTCAGAGTCAACTGGAGCGGCGTTGATGGCGCACCGGATGTCACTCACTACATCGTTAGCGCTGGTCAGGGATCTTGCCCAGTAATCGTTGGCGCGAACTCAAGAAGCGTTCTAATGCCAACGCTCTCTACAAAGTCAGTCACCGTCCAGGTTCAGGCTGTGAATGAGTATGGGATCTCCGCAGGAGCTAAGGCCGCCGCGGCTACTCCAATCAGCTACTCAGTCAAGCACAAGAGCGTTCAGATTCTTCAGCTCAGTGACTTCCACGGTCAACTAGAGCCCAACAGCAGCTTTGGTGCAGCCCTACTGGCTGCCAACTTCAAGGCTGACCGCAATGCAGTTGCCGGCACTTTCACCGTCTCCTCCGGAGACAACATCGGTGCTGCTCCACCAATCTCGTCTCAGTTTGCGGAAGTGCCAACCATTGAGGGTATGAACCTCATGGGCTTTGATGTCTCTGGTTTTGGTAACCACGAGCACGACCGCAACCTTGCACACCTTCGTCAGATGATCCGCAAGTCGGACTTCACCTGGGTTGCCTCAAACTACTCAACCCTCAAGGGTCTTGATGCTGGAAACGGGAAGCGTGCCAAGTCCTACACAGTTATCGAGCGCGATGGAGTCAAGGTCGGATTCATCGGTATTAACACCTCTCAGACTGTTGAGCAGGTCATGCCTGGCAATCTTGACTTCTCCTACGCCGGCAAGAAGGGCACCGTAACCATCACCGACAACGCTCCTGGCATTGACCGAGCAGTTGCAGCCGCAAAGGCAGCAGGTGCATACGTTGTTGTTGCGCTTATCCACGAGGGTTGGAACACCAACCAGGATGGCAAGGCAGTTGGTCCACTGATCGATTATGCAAAGAGCCTAAAGGGCGTAGATGTAGTGCTAGGTGCTCACTCGCACCAGACCTACTCATCCGTTCACAACGGCAAGCTGACCGCGATGGTTCGCAACGCGGGTGCTCAGTACAACCGTCTTCAGGTGTGTGTCAACACTGAAACTGGCAAGGTTGTTGGCTCCTCGAACGAATTGATCACTACTGCTAACGCAAGCGTCAAGACTGCAGATGCTGCCACCGCGGCTATGGTGACTCGCTTCAAGAGCTCGCTCAATGCCAAGATGGACGTAAAGGTAGGCCAGGTTCAGGTGTCGACGCCAATTGCTGGAACCCCACCGGTTCAGCGAAGCGGCGAGCACGTCTTTGGTAACTGGTCCGCAGACGTCGTTCGTGCCAAGTACGGCACCGACTTTGCGCTGATGAACGGTGGTGGAATCCGCTCCACCTTCCCAGCCACGACCTACGTACCTGGCGACAAGTCCATCAAACGACCAACCGCAGGTAATGCAGAAGGTCCTTGGGATGTGCTGTTGGGCGATGTCTACACCATTCACCCATTCGGTAACGTCTTCAGCACCATTGAGGTAACCGGAACTCAGATCTGGGCCGCCATGGAGAACGGTGTATCTCGTTACCCAACCGATGGTCGTTGGCCACACGTTTCGGGCATGAAGTTCACGGTTGACGTTTCAAAGCCCGTTGGCTCACGAATCGTCTCGCTGGTTGACCTGAAGGGAAACCCGATTCCAAAGGATGGAACTAAGTTCACCTTGGCCCTGACCGACTTCGTGGCAAAGGGCGGAGATGGATACAACATGTTCGACATCTCCAAGCTCAACGTTCGTGACCTTGACGCCGAAGTTTTAGTTGAGGCCCTAAAGGCCGATGCGGCAGCCGGCAAGGTAACCCAGATGAAGCTAGACGGTCGAACCACTGTGATCGGCAAGTAACGACTGCAAACAAATAACCCCGAGGCATCGCCTCGGGGTTATTTGTTTATGGGTAACTAAGCCTTTAGCTTGAGAACCTTTGCCGTTGCGGCGAGGGTCTTCTTCGCGAGTGCGTCGTCGGCATTGAGCTTTTTGCCGTAGCCGGGGATCAGCTTTCTCAGCTCAGGCTCAAACTTTGAAAAGTGCTCGGGGTAGAACTTCTGCATGACATCAAGCATTACGCTCACGCTCACCGAGGCACCCGGTGATGCACCGAGTAGACCGGCAATAGAGGAATCCTTTGAGCTGATTACCTCGGTGCCAAACTGCAAGGTGCCACCGCCCTTGCTTGGCTTGATGACCTGAGCACGTTGACCGGCCTCGTAGAGCTCCCAGCCCTGCAAGTCTGCTTTTGGAACAAAGTCCTTGAGGCTTTGCAGCTTCTGCTTCTTTGACTTGAGGATTTCCGAAATCAAATACTGAACCAGCGAGAAGTTCTTTAGCGCTACCGACAGATAAGGAACGATGTTGGCTGGCCTAACCGACAGCGGAAGATCCAAGATTGAGCCTGACTTCAAAAACTTCGGGTTGAGGCCTGCAAATGGACCGAAGAGTAGCGAGGTCTTGCCATCTACCACTCGAGTATCGAGGTGTGGAACGGACATCGGGGGAGCACCAACGGCAGCCTGTGAGTAAACCTTGGCGTGGTGTCTTGCAACCACCTCGGGGTTATCTGTTCTGAGGAAATGACCACTGACCGGGAAGGTGCCGTAGCCCTTAATCTCTGGAATACCAGCGTTCTGAAGAAGCTTGAGGGCCCAACCACCAGCTCCGACAAACACCTTTTCGGCCTTGATTAGGCGACCTTGAGCCTTGCCATTGGCGGTGAGTCGCCAAGTTTTGTCCTGATACTGGTAAAGCTTTTTGACCTCGGTGCCGGTCAGAACCTCAACACCTTGACCCTTGAGCCAGTCGATGAGTTGCCTGGTAATCGCGCCGTAGTCAACGTCCGTGCCCTGGTCAATGAACGTCGCTGCAAATTTCGAGTCTTCGCGTCCCTCGACAATCAGTGGCGCCCACTTGGCAATCGCCTTTGGGTCTTCGGAATACTCCATGCCAGCGAAAAGTGGCTGATCCTTCAGTGCGGTGAAGCGGCGCTTTAGGTAGTCGACATCTTTGTCTCCGGTGACAAAGGTCATGTGTGGGACTGAACGGATGAAGGTTTCAGGTGAGGACAGAATGCCCTCTTTTACCAGGGTTGCCCAGAACTGGCGGGAAACTTGAAACTGTTCGTTGATAGCAATCGCCTTAGCGGCGTCAGGCAATGAGCCGTCCTGGCTGTCAGGCATGTAATTTAGCTCACAAAGAGCTGCGTGACCGGTGCCGGCGTTGTTCCAGGGGTTAGAGCTTTCCTCTGCGACCGAGCTGAGCCGTTCGAAGAGGATGATTTTTGCTTCAGGGTTGGTCTTTTTGATGAGCACACCCAAGGTGGCACTCATGATGCCGCCGCCAATGAGCGCGACGTCGAAGCTCTCTACATTTGACACAGCTACTAAGGGTAATGGCTAAGCGAGGACTGTCACGCCTAAAAGAGCACCAATTGAATAAGAAATTACCATTGTCAAAACGCTGACGATCACGTTTCTAAGAATCGACTTTCTTCTGGAGGCGCCGCCGCGATCAGCGGCCCACCAACCAGTGAGTCCTAAGGCTACGATCACGGCAACTACGGTTACTGGAACTCGGTTTTCTTGCCAAGGCCCAAGAACTGCCAAGAGCGGAAGCAGGCCGCCTGAAGAGAAGGCAACGAACGAAGCCCAAGCCGCGGTCCAAGGACTCGCTGCGATTTCTAGGTGGTGTCTGCCGTAGGCAATCTCTGCATCCCGCTGCGCGCTAACCGAGGTGTATTCGCCACCAGCCATTGAAATAGCGCCCGCGGCCAAGGCTGCGATGCCTGCTAGGGCAACCGTGGCACGATCCGCCCCCGCACCAGCGATGCCCATGACAACACCGGCGATTGAAATAACGCCGTCGTTCGCCCCCAAAACTGCGGCACGTAGCCAGTTGAGCTTGTGCTCTAGCTCATGCCTTGATTGATCTGTCATGGCTGCAGATTACACAGATTCAAATTGATAGCACCAGCAAGGTTTGCCTAACCAACCTCGGTAGACTTTGGCGGGTTAGGAGTCATCTTGCAGGTCACTATTAATGGCGTTAGCACCGATCTAGAGTCAGGTGTTGATGGCTTCAAGCTTTTCCAGGACAAATCCATCATCGCGCTTGAGGTTAACGGCGAACTAAAAGACCTTTCCTATAAGCCGCAGGATGGTGACTCCATCTCGGGGGTAAGCATCGATTCAGAGGCCGGTCTGTCAATTCTGAGACATTCCACGGCACACGTTATGGCTCAAGCCGTTCAAGAGCTTTTTGATCCAGCCAAGCTTGGCATCGGACCTCCAATCAAAGATGGCTTCTACTTTGACTTTGATGTTGAAGAACCATTCAAGCCAGAGGACCTCAAGCGCATTGAAAAGCGCATGAAGGAGCTGGTCGGTAAATCCCAGCGCTTTATTCGTCGCGAAGTCAGCGACGAGGAAGCTCGCGAACTGATGAAGGACGAGCCCTACAAGTTAGAACTTATTTCTCTGAAGAGCTCAGATGTTGGTGAGGGTGCCGCAGAGGTCGGTGCCGGTCAGCTTTCGGTTTACGAAAACCTAAATCCGGATGGCACGGTCGCCTGGCGCGATCTATGCCGTGGACCTCACCTTCCAAACACCAGACTGGTCGGCAAGGCTTTCTCGCTGCTTAGATCCGCAGCGGCCTACTGGCGTGGAAACGAGAACAACAAGCAGCTTCAGCGCATCTACGGAACCGCTTGGGCCTCTCAAGAGGATCACGATGCCTACATGCTCAGACTTGAAGAGGCGGCTAAACGCGATCACCGCAAATTGGGGGTTGAGCTAGATCTATTCTCTTTCCCCGATGAGATCGGCTCTGGCCTAGCTGTTTTCCACCCTCGTGGCGGAATTCTGAGGCGAGTGATGGAGGACTATAGCCGCAAGCGTCATGAAGATGCGGGCTATGAGTTTGTATATTCACCGCACATCACTAAGTCGACACTGTTCGAGACCTCAGGCCATCTGCAGTGGTACTCCGATGGCATGTTTCCGCCGATGAAGCTTGATGCCGAATTCGATGACCAGGGCCAACTAAAGCGTGCCGGGGCGGATTACTACCTAAAGCCGATGAACTGCCCGTTCCACATCCTGATATTCCGCTCTAGACAGCGCTCTTATCGCGAACTGCCGCTGAGAATGTTTGAGTTTGGTTCGGTCTACCGATACGAAAAATCAGGCGTACTGCATGGCCTGACCCGCGTTCGCGGTATGACCCAAGACGACGCTCACCTTTTTGTGACCAATGAGCAGCTTGAAACCGAGCTAACCAGCGTGCTGGATTTCGTGCTCGGTTTGTTGCGTGATTATGGCTTGAACGACTTCTATCTAGAACTCTCTACCCGAGATCCTGAGAACCCAAAGTTCGTAGGTAGTGATGAGATCTGGGATCGCGCAACCAACACTCTGCAGTCCGTGGCCGAAAGATCAGGACTGCAGCTGGTTCCAGACCCGGGTGGGGCTGCGTTCTATGGTCCAAAGATTTCGGTTCAGGCACGCGATGCGATCGGCCGCACCTGGCAGATGTCTACCATCCAGCTAGATTTCAACCTGCCTGAGCGCTTCGACCTTGAATACGTTGGTAATGACGGTGAGCGTCATCGCCCAATCATGATTCACCGCGCCCTGTTTGGGTCAATCGAGCGCTTCTTTGGTGTGCTGACCGAGCACTACGCGGGCCATTTCCCACCGTGGCTTGCTCCTGTTCAGGCAGTTTGTATTCCGGTTGCGGATGAATTTGCTGAGTATCTAGAGGACTTTGCTGCTGAGCTAAGGTCCCACGGAGTCCGAGTTGAGGTGGACCGCTCTGACAACCGCATGCAGAAGAAGATTCGTGATCACACCCTTTTGAAGGTGCCGTTCATGATTCTCGCGGGCGGCAGAGACGCAGAGTCCGGAACCTTCAGCTTCCGCTACCGCGATGGCTCCCAGACCAACGACGTTCCAAGAGCAGAGGCGCTGAAGTTGATTTTGGATGCCATTGAGCAGAAGCGACAGGTCTAATTGACTGAGTTTCTAGAGGGCTTCTCGGGCATGAAGGACAACTTCGAGCGGCTTTGGACACCACATCGTCTGGTCTATCTGCAGACTGGTCAGCAGCCCGCGGATGAGGACTGCCCCTTCTGCCACGCCCCAAACAAGACTCCCGAGGAAGGCTTGGTGGTTTACAAGGGGGAGACCTGCTACGTGCTGATGAATCTCTTTCCCTACAACACGGGACACCTGCTGGTTTGCCCTTACCGCCACGTCGATACCTACGATAAGGCGACACCGGAGGAGATTGCAGAGATCGGCAAGCTCACCCAGCAAGGAATGCGAACTCTGAAAAAAGTGTTCGGCACTCATGGCTTCAACATTGGTATGAATCAAGGTGAGGTGGCAGGAGCAGGCATCGCCTCGCACCTGCACCAACACATCGTTCCGAGGTGGAAGACTGACGCGAACTTCTTCCCAATCATCGCTCAAACCAAGGCTCTGCCTCGGTTGCTGGGTGAAGTTAGGGAAACAATTGCAAATAACTGGATAACCGAAGCTTAGGATTTAGGCATGTCAGAAGAATTTCTAGAAGCAACCCCACTCGTCAAGCGCGGCCTAGCAGAGATGCTAAAGGGCGGCGTGATCATGGATGTCGTGACCCCTGAGCAGGCCAAGATTGCCGAAGACGCAGGCGCTGTTGCGGTTATGGCACTAGAGCGCGTTCCGGCAGATATCCGTGCCCAGGGTGGCGTTGCTCGCATGAGCGATCCAGATTTGATTGACCAGATCATCAACACCGTTTCGATCCCGGTAATGGCTAAGGCGCGTATCGGTCACTTTGTTGAGGCACAGGTTCTGCAGTCGCTCGAGGTTGACTACATCGACGAGTCTGAGGTGCTATCTCCGGCCGACTACGTAAACCACATCGACAAGTGGCAATTTGAGATTCCATTCGTCTGTGGTGCAACCAACCTTGGAGAGGCGCTTCGTCGCATCACCGAGGGTGCCGCCATGATTCGTTCGAAGGGTGAGGCAGGTACCGGAGACGTCTCTGAGGCGACCAAGCACATCCGCACCATCCTCTCTGAGGTTCGCGCGCTTTCGGCCAAGACTGAGGAGGAGCTTTACGTAGCAGCCAAGGAGCTACAGGCTCCTTACCAGCTGGTTCGTGAGGTTGCAAAGACTGGCAAGCTACCAGTTGTGCTATTTGTTGCCGGCGGAGTAGCTACTCCAGCGGATGCCGCAATGATGATGCAGCTCGGAGCAGACGGTGTATTCGTGGGCTCTGGCATCTTCAAGTCGGGCAACCCAGCAGCACGTGCCGCCGCAATCGTGAAGGCCACCACTTTCTACGATGACCCGGCAGTAATTGCCGAGGTATCTCGCGGACTGGGAGAGGCCATGGTCGGTATCAACGTGAATGACCTTCCTGCTCCTCACCGACTAGCGGAGCGTGGTTGGTAATTGCGCATCGGAGTCCTTGCTCTGCAGGGAGACTTTCGCGAGCACCAAAGCGCCCTTGTTGAACTCGGTGTTGAGGCTGTAAAGGTCCGAACCAAATCTGACCTTGATTCGGCGGACGCTCTGGTGATTCCCGGTGGTGAGTCAACGGCGATATCCAACCTTGCAAAAAGCTTTGGACTACTTGAACCGCTTCGCGAGTTTGCCAAGCAAAAGCCAATATTGGGAACTTGCGCTGGGCTAATCATGCTCTCTGATGAAGTGGAGGGCGCGATCGAGGGTCAAGAGTTCATCGGTGGTCTGCCAATAAGAACGTCTCGAAATGCCTACGGCGGCCAGACTCACTCTTTCGAAGCGGACGTCACCTTCGCCCGTGGAACCGAACGGGTCGCCTTTATTAGAGCACCTAAGATTCTGGATGTTGGAAGCGCCGAAGTCCTGGCTCGTTTCAACGGCGAAGCTGTTGCAGTAAAAAGCGGTAACCTTTTCGGAGCCAGTTTTCACCCTGAAATCACAGGCGCAAAGATTCTCCACAGTCTGTTTATAGACGCGGTGCGAGAGACTCAAAACAAGTAACTTAGAGGAACTATGTCCGGTCACTCCAAATGGGCAACCACCAAACACAAGAAGGCTGCCAACGACGCAAAGCGCGCGAAACTGTGGGCCAAGCTCATTCGCAACATTGAAGTTGCGGCTAGAACTGGCGGTGCCGACATCGATGGCAACCCAACCCTTTACGACGCTGTCTACAAGGCTCGCAAGAACTCTGTTCCCAACGACAACATTGAGCGCGCTATCAAGCGCGGTTCCGGCGCTGATGACGGCTCAGTTGACTACCAAAACATCATGTACGAGGGCTACGGCCCTGGTGGTGTCGCAATCATGATCGAGTGCCTCACCGACAACAAAAATAGAACGGCTGCAGAAGTCAGGCTCGCCGTCACCAAAAATGCTGGCAACATGGCCGACCCAGGTTCAGTTTCCTACCAGTTCGCTCGCAAGGGCATCATCGTGATCAACGGCTCCAATGAAGATGCCATCTTGGAAGCCGCTATTGAGCATGACATTGAAGATGTTGCACTGGTTGGCGAATCTCACGTGTTGACCTGCGACCCCAGCTCAATCGTTGCAGTCCGAACCTCATTACAAAACGCCGGCATTGACTACGAGTCAGCAGATGTCGAGTTCGTGTCTTCATTGAAGGTGGATCTTGATGCCGACAATGCCGAAAAGGTCATCAAGCTCATCGATGCGGTTGAAGATCTCGACGATGTCCAGACCGTCTACACGAACATGGATGTTTCGGCTTCAGTTCTAAGCGAGCTTGAGGCTAGGGGATAAGTGATCATTCTCGGAGTTGACCCAGGACTCACTCGCTGTGGGTTTGGGGTCATCGAGTCCGAGGGCACGAAGTTAGTTGACTTTGGCCTTTTCACATCCGAGGCGGGAACCGACCCTAGGGATCGAGTGGGGAAAATTGCATCGGGTCTCAAAGAGGTCCTGATCAAACACAAGCCAAACGTGATTGCGCTCGAACGAGTCTTCGCTCAGGCCAACCTGCGATCAGTAATGGGGGTCGCGCAAATCTCGGGCTCACTGATGCAAATGGCCTACGAACTAGAGATTCCACTTCAATTTTTCACCCCGAGCGAAGTGAAGGCGGCGGTGACAGGCAACGGTCGAGCTGATAAGGCACAGGTGGGCCAGATGGTCGCTCGACTAGTTGGTCAGGAGATTCCGGGGCCACCGGACGTTGCCGATGCAGTTGCGGTTGCGATTTGCGGCGCTAAGCGCGGTGGTTCAGCGGGCACTGCAGCTCAAAAGAAGTGGGTTGCTGCCGCCAAGGCTGCCAATCGCAGAATAGGTTAGGGCTGTGATTTCCTCGCTAACCGGAGAACTGATTGCGCTCAGCCTTGACCGCGCTCACCTGAGCGTGGGCGGCGTGGGTTTTGAAATCGGCATCACCCCGCGACACTCCCTGACCCTAAAGGTGGGGGAGTCAACCACTCTTCACACTCGGTTGATTGTTCGAGAGGACGAGCTTTCGCTCTACGGGTTTCAATCAGGCTCGGAGCGTGAGCTCTTTGACCAGCTGGTCTCCGTCAATGGCATTGGACCAAAGCTTGCTCTGGGTGTCTTGGCAGGTATGCCGGAAGATTCACTGCGTTCAGCGATTGCAAATCAAGATGAGGCCGCATTTCGCGCAATCTCGGGCATTGGTCCAAAGACCGCAAAACTCATAATCCTTCAGCTCAGCGGCAAGGTGACTCTGGGAACCGGTAAGTACCCAGCTGTCATGCAGGCTCTGACTCAGCTTGGCACCAATGAGGCAAAGGCCCAACAGATAATTTCATCCCTTGAGCAAGGTCTTGACGACTCAAAGGCTTTGAAGCAGGCGCTGGCAAAGCTATCTGCTGGAAAGCTGGGCCAGGGTGAGTGACGAGGAACGCGAGCTTGAAGCTCGACTCAGACCTGCATCCCTTGGCGAGTTCGTAGGTCAATCCAAAGTTTCTGGACAGCTATCCCTGATCATCAACGCCTCGAAGATCCATGAGCGTCCCGTTGACCACGTGTTGCTGGCGGGCCCACCGGGACTGGGAAAAACCACCCTTGCAATGATTGTTGCTCATGAGTCCCAGCGACCATTGCGACTAACCAGCGGGCCGGCTATTCAAAGCGCAGGCGATCTGGCTGCAATTCTCTCTGCGTTGCAATTTGGCGATGTTCTTTTCATCGACGAAATCCACCGCATGTCTCGCTCCGCAGAGGAGATGCTCTACCTGGCGATGGAGGACTTCCGAGTTGACGTGATGGTTGGCAAGGGCCCCGGGGCATCTTCTATATCACTCGAACTTGAGCCATTCACTCTGGTGGGGGCTACAACCAGAAGCGGAATGCTCCCCACCCCGCTGCGCGATCGCTTTGGCTTTACTGCATTTTTGGAGTACTACTCGCAGATTGAACTTGAGTCTGTTATCTCAAGCTCCGCTAACAAACTTGGCTACGAGATCACGGCGGAGGCTGCAACCCTACTGGC
>JACCDZ011508516.1_pt1 | contig 10805 bp, 9 predicted proteins | sample 7449551 | NCBI WGS metagenome assembly JACCDZ01 (sample SAMN15323452, study PRJNA562643) | freshwater metagenome | isolation source: river surface water | place: USA:Blue River Watershed | collected 2017-08-18
AATAAAACCAACAGATTTAAAGATTGGTGATCAATTACTTCATAGTTTTCCAAAAGAATTTAATGAAATAGATCAAAAAGAAAACTATCAAAAAGAAAACTATCAAAAAGAAAACTATCAAAAAGAAAACTATCAAAAAGAAAACTATCAAATGTTATCAAATTATATTTTAAATGCACCAAAAAAAATTCGATTAGATTATTGGGAAAAAATGTCATCTTATGGTGATCATATTAAAGGAAAAATTAATGCTCAACGTATGTATTATTTAATGAGAAGTTTAGGATTTGATATTGATATTGATATATTTGATTCAACAAAAGAAATATATTTGCTTAAGAAGACAACAAATTTTAAAAATACAGAAGAAACGATAGTAAAAAAAATTATAGAACACGAGCCTAGAAATGATTTTGTATATGATATTGAAACTACAATTGGACGATTTGCAGGTGGAATTGGACAATTACAACTTAAAAATACGGACTCAGTGTTCCTAAAATTCCATTATAATAGAGACGATTTTGAAATGAATAGACGTGATACATTTAGGTTAGCAACTATTTGTGGTGATAATTTAACACAAGATGTTTTTAAACGTCCTCCTATTGAATTAGAATTTGAAAAAGTATTTCATCCATTTGTGTTGTTAACTAAAAAACGATATATTGCAAACAAGTATGAAAATCCAAAAGATCCATTTCAATTAAAATGTGTAGATGCAAAGGGTATAGCTTTAACTAGAAGAGATTATTGTCCTATGGTTAAAAAATGTTATAAGGAAGTTATTGATACAATATTAAATGATAAAACATCTACTGGAGAATTGGAAATGCAAAATGATGGTTTGAAAGATTCAGTTGAACGTAGTACAGATGTTTATAAACAATTTATAGATGATATTTATAATCATAAAATTAAAATTGATGATCTTGTTGTATCTGCAATGTTAGCAAGTAGTTATAAAACAAGACCTGTTCACGTACAATTAGCTGAACGTTTAAAAGAACGTAAAGAAGAAGTACAAATTGGAGATAGAATTCCTTATATTTATATTGAGAGTAACGATCCGAAACAACAAAAATCTGAATTAGGAGAAGATCCAAAATATGCTATCCAACATAATTTAAAATATAACAGAAGTTGTTATTTAGAACAATTAGCAAAACCTCTTTTAGGATTTTATAAAATTGTATTAAAAGATCGTGAAGATTTATTAGATGAAATTATTAATTATACAAATGAAACATTGGTAAAATGTGGAGGAAAACCTTTAAAACCAAGTGATTTTAAAATTGATGATTAACAGATTGAAACCATTTTTCAAATTCTTCAATACAATGAGCTTCATTAAATATAAAATAACGTTCACAAGGAACATGTATAACTGAATCTTTTGGAATACATATATCATCTAATACTTCATTTGTAACCAATGTTGTAGAAAATTCACCAATAAAACGTTTATTTTGTGAATTCATCCTATGAGTATATTTTATATAATCTTTACCGTGTCTCCAAAAATAAATTTCTGTAAATGCATTTTCACTAATAGGTTTATTTAAATGTATACTTTTTATAATTTTGTTATTTACATCACATGTTTTAATATAATGAAACATATTATTACCATACGGATTAAAAGATATTGCTTGTAATAATGCCTTTTCTCGTAATAAAAAATCAGTAATCAATTCTTCTACATTCCATTTCAACCATTGATTATCATTTGCTATTATTAATGGCTTATCGTTATTTATATATTTTTCCGCCAATAATATAGAACAAGCATTTCCTTCTGTTTTTTGTTCTGATTTTATTATTGTACAATTTGGATACATACATTTTAATACAATATCTATTTTGTGAATACGACATAAATGTTCTCTGATAATAAAGATATAATTTGCATCTATTTGTAAATTTGTAACAACCCAAGAATAAAATGGTTTATTCATTACATCTATTAAATTTCTTTCCATTCTATAAAAACTTGTTAAAAAACGTCGATTGTCACCCATTATAGGAATAACTATGTTTATTGATTTTTGAAATAATGTTTTTTTACCAAAACCTATATTTTCATTTTCGTAATATTTAATACATTCTAAAATATCAAGATCATTGTAATTTTTTGAAAAACATATTTGTAAATTTAATTTTTGAGCAATTTTAATATTAGTATAATCATTATCTACTATTAATAATTCAGATATATCATATATATCGTTAATGATATCTAAATAATAATCTTTTATTGTAATAATATTATTTGTACGTGGTGTTTTTATATAATTAATACATTCCATATTTTGCAATTCTCTATTTAATTCTTTTACAGACATTAAACTAAAAGCATACAAATTATAACCTCTAGAATGCAAATCTAACAATAAATTTTTACAAAATAAATTATCTATATTTATAGCTATATTTTTAATCATAAATATAATTACTTTTGAAAATGTTTTTTAAAATCATTCGTATAATTTTTTATTGAATTTAAAATGTTATTTGAAATGTTATTTTCTTTTAATATGATATAATGAGTGTAAAACGTGCGTTTTTATGTGGTATTAATTATACAGGAACACCTGATGCTTTAAATGGATGTATAAATGATGTTAAAAATATTAATGATTTTATAGTAAAAAATTGTGGCTATAATTCTGCAAATATAAGAATGATAACTGATGAAACTCAAATGAAACCAACAAAACAAAATATGGAACAATCATTCTCTTGGTTAATACAAGATTGTAAAGCAGGAGATACACTGTTATTTTATTATTCTGGACACGGAGCTACCTTAAGAGATAGATCAGGTGATGAAAGTGATGGATTAGATAATGTTTTAGTACCATTGGATTATGAAAAGAGTGGTGTAATAACTGATGATTGGATTTTTAATAATGTTATATTACGATTACCAACAGGAGTGACTCTTTGGGCATTTACTGATTGTTGTCATAGTGGAACTATGTTGGATTTACAATTTAATCTACAAACAAATTGTGTTTATCGAGGACAAAATTTTAGGACTGGAATTGTATATAAAGATGAAGAATGGAGTAATCAATATATAATGAATAATGAACGAAGTAAAACAACAGTCGCTGATGTATATTTATTTTCTGGATGTTTAGATCCTCAAACATCTGCAGATGTAACAATTAATAATCGAGGTCAAGGTGCATTTACATCTTGTTTTTTACAATTTTTAAATAGAAATGTCATAAAAAATTCAAAAGGGATTTTACAATTTAATCGTTCTAATAAAATTTGTGATGTTTTAAAAGAGATAAATTGTAGACTTATAATTGGAGGTTTTCAACAACGTCCACAATTATCTATGGGTAAAAGCCAAGATTTTACTAGAAATTTTACTTTGTAGGTATATTAAATAAAACAATTGTATAAAAAATTTTTATTTAATTAATATAATATAAATGAATAAAAGAAAAACTGATAAACCAATTAAACGTGCTTATTTATGTGGTATTAATTATAAAGGTACAGATGCAGAATTAAATGGATGTGTAAATGATATTTCAAATATTAATAATTTTTTAGTTCAAAAATGTGGTTTTAGTCCTGCAAATATAAGAATAACTACAGATCACAAGGGATTTGGTATTGCTATGCCAGATAAAGTGACTATAGAAAATAATTTATCTTGGTTAATAAGAGATTGTATACCAGGAGATACATTATTATTTTATTATTCTGGACACGGATCTGATATAAAAGATCGTTCAGGAGATGAAAGTGATGGATTAGATAGTGTATTAGTACCACTTGATTATAAAAAAAGGGGTGTAATAACTGATGATTGGATTTTTCAAAATATTGTATCAAAGATACCTCAAGATGTTACTTTTTGGGGATTTGCGGATTGTTGTAATAGTGGAACTATGTTGGATTTACAATTTAATTTACAATCAAATTGTGTTTACAAAGGTATAGATTTCAAACACCGTATCGAATATAAAGATGAAGAATGGAGTAATCAATTTAGTATACTTAGAGAAAAATCAAAACCAACAAGTGCAGAAATATATTTCTTTTCAGGATGTTTAGATCCTCAAACAGCAGCAGATGCAACAATTCGTAATCAAGCACAAGGAGCATTTACTGCTTGTTTATTAGAAACTCTGAATCGTTTTTGTATAAATGTAGAAGGTATGTTGCGTTTCCAACCTAAAAATTTAAAATTAATAGATTTATTAAAAGAAATTAATTGTCGTTTGATTATTCAAGATTTTGAACAACGTTCACAATTATCTATGGGTAAATCATTAAATGTAAATAAATTTTTTACTTTGTAATTTTATATAATTACTTTTTATTAACATAATTATATATAATGAATACAATTTTTATAAGTATAGCTAGTTATCGAGATAATCAGTGTCCTATAACATTACAATCAATATATGAAAATGCAGAAAATCCTGAACGCGTATATGTTGGTATTTGTCAACAAAATAAAGATGATGATATTGTTTGCTATGATAAAAAATCAAATTCTTCCATAGTTAATAAATATAATTCTAATATAAGAATAATTAAACTACATCATCACGAAGCAAAAGGTCCTACTTGGGCTAGATATTTATGTAGTAAACTTTGGGATGGAGAAGATTATTATTTTCAAATTGATTCTCATACAAAATTAGTAAAATCATGGGATACACGTTTAATCAATATGATTAATAAAATACCTAAACAAAAAATTGTTATAAGTCATTACCCACCTATTATAGAAGAATATAAATCAGATCAAAATGTAAAAATTGTTCCTAGAATATGTGAAGCTTTTTTTAACGAACGAGATATGATATCATTTAAACAATCTGAAAATATTGATACAAAAGATGAATTATATGAAGTACCCTTTGTAGCAGCTGGTATGTTTTTTTGTAAATCTACATTCCTAAAAGATTTACCCTTTGATCCTAATTTAGATTATCTTTTCGTAGGAGAAGAAATTCTTTTATCTACTAGATTTTGGACAAATGGATGGGATATTTATACACCTTCTGAAAATATAGCTTATCATTTTTATACACGAGAAAACGAACCTAAAATATGGACCGATTTAAATTATTCTGATATAAACGCATTAGAAAAAGTAAAAAAAATGTTGGAATTAAATAATAATACATTTGTTGATAATTATTATGGATTAGGTAAAATTAGATCTTTAAAAGATTATTACGAATTCGCTGGTATTGATGTTAAAAATAGAAAAGTTGTAAAAAATTTCTGTAAACCACAAAATAAAAAAGAAAATATAAATAACAATCAATATAATAATTCATCTGTTAATTTATTTTTAATTGTTTTTTGTATTCTTGTTTTAATTTCAATTACTGGTTTTTTAATATATTTAAATTATTACAAAATAAAATTATTCTAAACCAGATTTTTACTAACTCATATCCTTTATCCTAATTTATATCATTAGGATCTATATAAATTGTATAATAATCAAACACAATTCTTTGATATCCTAATTTTTCCAAAAATACGCTGTTTATTTCTATAGAATCTACATTTTCTATAAATAATATAGGTTTATTAGATATTATAGTTTGATTAGCACCTTTTAATATATCATCAAAATCACTAGAATTCAAATGTATTAAACCAACATTATTATAACATAAATGATCTAGACTAAAATAATCTAATGAATTTTTTTGACAATTAATTGAACCAATTTTAGAATGATAAATTTTAACTCTTGAATCTAAGTTATTATATATAAATATATCTTTATAACTTTTTGCTAATTCAATATCTTCAATAAACTTTATTATATTACAAGATTTTTCTAAAATTAACATTATTAGACTAAATAAACATGTATTATTATTTATATCCAAAATATCTCTATTTTGAAGTTTTTGTATTTTTAATTTTAATGAATTTATAATATTTTTATATAAATCTAATTTTATATTACTATTATCTTTTTCATTATATTCTATACGATATTCACCAGTTTTTACATAATCTCTTTTTCCTATTAATACATCAAATACAATACAATTTCTATAATAAACTTTATCTCTTATTTTTTGCAATTCATTAATATGTTCAAAACATTCATTGGATGTTGTTTTTAATATTATATCATTTATATTATTATAAGTGACTACAGCCTTATTATTTATATTATACATATTTGCTAATTCTTCTGGAATAATAATATGTAAATTATAATCAAATGCAAATTGGATAGAACCTGACCAACTAGAATTATAAAATTTGGATTTTTGTGGTGGAACAAATAATAAATATTTTATATCAAAAAATTCAATATCTCTTAAAATTTCTAAAGTAGGCAAATTCATTGATGCAAACACATATTCTCTATATTCCTGTATTAAATCTAATAATTCTTTAGATTCTTCATTTGTATAAACCATTAATATATAACGTTTTGTATTTAATAATTCTTTTAATAATTCTACATCTTTATTATTATTAAAAAATGACCCCAATGTCATTATAACTTTAAAATTCTCATTTTGTTGAAGATTTTTTATATAATTGATTGTATTTGTATCTTTTTTTATTTTTTCTTGATGAGATGAGATTAAATCTGAATATATAATACGATTATTTGTAATATTCTTTTTTAATGGTAACATGAATTGTACAGATAATAATTGTGTTAATGAGAAATAATCAACATTATTCCTTTTGCATAATTCCACATGTTTAGGACTATGAGCCATAAAAATTAAATCTTGTTTATAAGGTAATAATAATTGAAAATGAAAAATATTATCGTATGATATAATGAAAATCTTTTCACATATACGATTTACCATGTCTGGTATATAATCAGTTAATTCTTTTATTTCAATATTATATCTCTTTTTATATAATTCTTTATTATTATATCTATCACTTGTATTATAAAGAATCAATTGTCTATTTGGTTCTCTAGTTTGAACCAATTCAAATAAAAAATCTAATACTTCTGAATGAAAATCTTCCTGTAAAAAGCCTAGTGGTTTCATAATTGGTTTCATAATTACTAATATAAATAAATAAAAATCTTATAAACAACCGAATCTGGGTTTATTTGAATTTTAGAATTTATATAAAAAAGCCAATCAAATGGGTGCAAGTTGTAATTATTGTTGTCATTATTCTTGTGTTAATGGTGAATCAGGAGTTATGATTTGTGGTAACTGTGAAAAATGTGGTGAGTATATGGTATTATGTTCAAATGATTTAACAGAAGAAGAATTTGATAAAAGATGTAATGGTGAAGCATGTGATTGTGGTAACACTGAAGAATGGGTGTGTAGTGATTGTAGAAGAAGATAGGTACAAAAACCTGAAAACCTGAAAAGCGTGGAAGTGCTGACTACTTACATTTTTTCAAAAATTAATTTTTATATAAATAAAAAAATTATTATTGTATTATATATATGAGTAGTAATAGTGATACTATATGTTTCCAAAGAGAAGATTTTAATCTATATGCGTTTCTTTTATTTTGTGTAATTGTATTTTTGATTTTTATTTTAAAAAATAATCGTGAAAATTTTTCACAAATCAATTTATATAAATATCAAAGTAATCAAGAATTATTAAAAAGCATTGAAAAGTTACAAAATGATATATATAAATGTGAAATATCTAAACAAAAATGTTTTGGAGATTTACAACAATTAAAAGAAAATCAATCTTATCAAGATACCAGATTATTAAATAAAATATATAATCCATTGGTTCAACCTGGTAGAATTTATCCACAAGGTAGATTTAATGTACCTGAAACTAACAATTTTCAACAATTAGGTTTTGTTTTTAATGGAAATGAGAGATATCCATTATTCGGACGTCCTAAATACAAGGGACGTAGTGATCGTTATGAATATTATATAATAGATGAATCTAGGAATAGGTTAAAAATACCATTTAAATCAAAAAATGATAATGAGATTTTTGATGGAGATACAATAAAAATCTTTGATACAGATTATCAAGTAAAAATTTATGATTACGATGAATATCGTTATGATCCAGATGTGTTTTAAACAATTTTTTTAATTCAAATTAAAATAGTTAAATAAACAACAGATGTATCACCTAAATATACATAACAATTCATTTATTGTTATGTTGATAAACTTTTTCAATTTTTGAATTACATATATGGGGTACAAAGAGTATTTAATTGATTCATTTGAATAATTTACAAAAATGTTCCGGCTAATATCAAATCAGCCTTATCATTTACAGTATAAAATATATGTAATGTATCATATTCTGCTAATTCTTGTATTTTATTATTGGAAATAAATGATAATTTATATATACCATCTCCATCTTTTTTCAAATTTCCAATATGAAGATTTTTATTTGTTTTACTGTTATGTAAAACAGCATCGTATTTTTGATCTACTTTTTCAGAATCAAATACGTTTCCATTTAAAACATAAAGGTTACTATCTATGTCAAGTCTATATATCATTTCATCATTTTTTGAAAAAATATAACGCTGAGCTTTACCAAAAATAATATTTTTATTTTCTGGATCTAATAATGGTATACTTTGATAACGTGCACTTTTTGATATTTTAAAAGAATAAAAAGAATCGTTTGAAAATGATTCTGTATCTGTTATATTTTTAAAATCTTCATATTCCATTCGTTTACATTTACATTTCCCGTTTCGACAACTACAACTAATACCATTTCCTTTCATAGAAACTGGTCTATAAGCAATATCGTAATCTTGTGGTTTTGCAAACAATGAATTTAAACACGAAATAAATAAACAAATTAACATAATAGTAAGAGATATAGTAAATAATAATCTCATATTTAAATTCATACAATCTACAAAACTTACATCTGTACTTATTGTTCCTGAACTTGACATTATAATTATATATTTATAATATATAAAAAAAGTTTTGTGTTAAAAGTGAATCAATTTTATAATTTTATAATTTTTTTGTTATTATAATTATTATAATTTATACAAAATAACTTTTTCGTATAAAATATATTTTATACATATTCCCATAAAAACCCACAATAATCTTTTTTAGAATTTATATATTTTCTAATAGTTTGACGACATAATCCGTATTGTCTATATACTTCTTGCATTGAATTATATATAAATTGTTCTTTTGTTAATATATTTGTTTGTTTGATTCTTACAGCATTTGATGATACGTATTTATCAGGTCTGAATTTTTCATAATTATTTACAAGTTCTTTGCATTCAGATTCTTTTATATAATAAAAGCCATTATGTATAATTTTATCATTGATTATTTTTGTTAATGGTCTATGAGACAAGTTCAATAATGATAATAGTTCTTTTTTAGTTTTGTAAATTTCAACTATTAATGTTTTACCTTGATTCAATTTTATAATTCTTTCAACTGGATTACCACATTTTGTAATCTTAACTGTAGGTTTTATTTCTCTACCGTGATAATTCCATCTATAATTTCTATAAACATTATTTTTTACTATACTTTTATATAATTGACTATATTCATATTTTTCTTCTTTATGAGAATTTATTACTGCACCAATAGATTCATATGTTTCCAATACAAGTAATGTTTCTGGATGTATTTTATCAACACTTTTTGCTTTCATTAATCTTTTACAAGACAACGTATCATCATTTTTGATGAAATTAATATTATCAATATCTTTATTGTTTGTACCGTTTGTATCTTTTGTGTCGTTTGCATTTATGTTGTTTAATGAATTAAACTTAATATTTGATAATTTCTCAATGTCTTGTAAACTATAACGTTTTTCTTTTATTAGAAAAGATAAAAAGTCAATTCTTTTAGATTCTAGTTGTTGTTCAGGAGATAATGTTACTACTTGTTTGGTATAATTTTTGATAATTTCTATTAAATGCGTATATGTAAAACTGTTTGATAATTGTAAAACTTCACGTGGATTATTATTTTTATGAATAGGTTTATTATATAAATTTTTAGTAATTATATTGTCTTTTAATATTGATTCTTCTACATCTCTGAAATTATCACTTTCATATATATCTAAAAATGTACATTTACCATATTCTTTTTTAAGACTTTGTAACCTATCTTCTATATTTTTTGAAGAACCTATTTTAATTAAATTATCGTCTATTTCTGCAATGTATATGCATTTTTTATATTTAAATTTCTCTATTAGGAAATCGTGTTTTTCTATCTTTTTATTATGTGCGTTATTCAAAATAATATTGTTTTTTTCTTCGATATCTCGTTGTTTTTTTTGTAATAGTGATTTTTGATTTTCAATTTCTTCTTTAATAATTTTATTGTATATATTTTCTAACTTTACATAATACTTTCTAATTTCCTTTGCTTTTTGTGTTTTTACTAACATACACATATTTTTAAATGTATCTACATTTAACATTATTTGTTCCTTATTATGACCACCGTGTGAAATTTGCTTACCTTTAGGGGTAAGCAGGATTTTATAGTCTTCATCTTTAATAAAATTGTTTTCAAGTGTTGTTTTTGCATTTTTCTTATGAGCAAATCCAACTAGTTTTACCAATGTGTCTAAATTAATTGGATAATCATTTGTTGGGTGATAATTCATATAAACATATAGATTAGCAATATACCATCGACTTTCTTGTTGTGTGAATTCTTCGTTTAGAATTTCTACCATTTTAGATTGACAATTTGAAGTTAATGTTTTATTATTCTGAATAAGTTCATTAAAATCAACACTTTCAGGTTTTATAATTTGGTCCATTTAATTATATTTTTATAAGA
>JACCDZ010665401.1_pt1 | contig 10803 bp, 17 predicted proteins | sample 7449551 | NCBI WGS metagenome assembly JACCDZ01 (sample SAMN15323452, study PRJNA562643) | freshwater metagenome | isolation source: river surface water | place: USA:Blue River Watershed | collected 2017-08-18
CAGGCTGACCACGTGTGCTGCCAGCTGCTGCTTGGCGTCCAGGATGATGCTGTCGCGGATGGCGTCCTTGCGCTGCTTCACCAGCTTTTCCAGATCCAGCCGCACCTTGCGCGCCTCGGCGCTGATGTCGTCGATGGCCTTGAACAGCTGGTCGATGCTGGTGGTCTGGCTCAGGGCGTGTTCCTTGGCTGCTGCCAACCGCGTCTCCACCTCGCCACACCACTTCACCGACTGCTCGGCGTCGGCAAAGTCCTGGTCAGTCTCCAGCGTGCGGTTCACGCTGCGGATAGCCGTCAGCGCCGTTTCCTTGAACTCGGCCAGATTGGACGCCGTCACCATGCCGGTGACCTCGATGCGCAGCGCCGGCAGGGTCTCGGGCGCCTTGCCGGTCAGGTTGGCCGGTTGTTCGGCGTCTGGCTTGTACTCAGCCAGATCCTGAGCGAACTGTTTCCAGCCACCAATCAGCAGAGCACGACGCTCCGGCTTGGAGTGGTACCAGAGTTCGGTCAGTCGGTTCTCGGTGCCATCACTGACGGTGAACAGCACACGGTCGGCGTCGCTGACCAGCAGCTGCTGCTCAAGCTGCGGCCAATGGGTATCGGGCGCGTCCTGGTTGGTCTGGATGTACTCCACCAGTGCGGTGTTCCACAGCTTGTTTTCCCAGCACACGTCTTCCATCATCGTGATGCCGTCGAAGCTGGCCAGCAGCGGCAGGCCTTCCACCTCCGCAGCGCCGGTGGTCGGGTACAGGTCCTCTGCAAGGCGGTTTTCCACGATCAGGCGCGTATCCGCTTCCACTTCGTGGCCCTTGTCCAGCAGGTTCTTCTGCACCCAGTCGGAGAACTCCTTGGCGGTACCGGTGGCCTTCATGTGCAGCAGCTCGGTGCGCTTCACCTTGTCGCTCAGGCCCAGCATGGCCGCGGCCTCGCTGGCGGTGAAGTATTTGGCGCGGGTGGCCAGCCATTCCGGCGAGCCCTGTACCAGGTCAAGCGTTTTCATAGGTCTTCCCTTCCTCGCCGCCGCATGCACGCAGGCGGGTTTCTTGTTCGTCTGTCATGGTGTTGCGGGATTTGATTTTGGCGATGACGTCGTCTGCTGAGCGGCGCCCGCTTTCGATCAGGCTCTTCCACTGCTCGAAGTTCTCTTCAAACTTGTCCGTCGGATACGGCGCCAGCGCCTTGGGCACCACCTCGGCCTGTGGCGTGATGTCCTTCTCCCGGATGCGCTCGGCGTCGTCCTCGTCGCTGATGCCGCCAAAGCCGAAGGCCATGCGGGCGCACTGGATCATGGCCTTGTGGCGCAGCATCCGGCGCGGGTGCGACTGCCACGGGCCGCCGCCGGTCTTCTTGCACTCGGCCATGTACTCGGTGATGCGGATCGGGCGGGTGCGGTCCTTGCGGTAGATGACGCAGGTGCAGCTCTGCTCGCCATCCATTTCAAAGTCCATGCCGTCAAACTGGGGATGCTCGTTGATGATGCGCGCCCAACCGTCTACCCCCACCACCGGCACGATGCCGCCGTTCTTATCGGGGAAGGCGTAGATTTCCTTGGTCCAGGGGTTCAGGCCAAACTGGTTGGCCACGATCAGCAGCGCGGTCATTTGCGCATCGGTGACCTGCCCCTTGAATGCGGTCTGTTTCAGCGTGGTCAGCAGCTCTTCGCCGCCATCCAATTTGAAGCGCTGGGACAGCTGGCTGGTCAGCGTGGTAAGTGCGGTGCTCATGTTTTACTCCATGAAAAAAGCCGCACTGTGGCGGCCTGGTCGGGTTGCTGTTCGGCAGCTGTCATGCCGCCTCTTTCTTCACTTGCACTTCGGCGACCAGATCCACCCACTCGCGGGCGGCTTTGGCCAGGTTGGGATACAGCGCGCTGACCTCCGGATCGTGGTCAAACGCGGCGCGGAGAAGCTGCTTGCCGACGAAGGCGTGAAACTCGGCCAGCAGCGCTTCGCTGTCGGCGTCGTGCAGACTTTCCACGAAACTGTCCGCCAGCTGGGCACTGCGCTTCTCGTCTTCCAGCAGCAGGTCGGCTTCGGCCTCGATGGCGAGGATCAGGCACTCGTCGCGGTCCTGCGCAGCCAGGTACTGGCCAAGGCTGGCGACGACGGGGCATGGGGTCATTGCGGCATTCATCACAGTTGCTCCACGGCTTGGGCGATGCCCATCACGACAAAGAAAATGGTCAGCGCCAGCAGGCTGCGTACGGCCGACATCACGAAGGCCTTCATCACGCGCTCTCCTTGGCCGCTTGGCCACCGCCCTTGACCAGGCGCAGGGCCGGCAACATACGAACCACGGGACGGCGGCGATCACGTACCGCCACAAGGCCGGTGGCTTTCTCTACGGCCTCGATTGCATCCGGGCTGCTGGCGCAGGCGGGGTGCAGGAAAACGTTTGGCTTCATGGCAGACTCCAGAAAAAAAGAAGCCCCGCACATGGCGGGGCAAGACACAACATCGAGGAGAAAAGGTTGGCCGCTTACGGCGGCCAGTCGTGCAAGCCGTTGGTTCAGGCCGCTCTCGCCTGTTTGGTGCTGGTAGTTGGTCACCACTCCCATAAAGCGTGGGTGCGGTCTCATTCAGTACCATTGCGGATGAATGCAGCGGTGCTCAGGCGCTGCTGGTGACCAACACAGAATCCGGCCAGTCGCGACACTGGCGGTGGCAGAACTGCTCTTCTCGATAACGGCGCATCCGCGCTAACTGTGGTTCTGCCCGGAACCTCAAGCCTTTCGGCCTCATTGTGGGCGCTTGTTCCCGCCCTTCCCGCGTGTTCCAGTGCCGTTCTTCTGGCACAGCTTCCACGCCTCGGATTCTGTGTTGGCGCCGGTCTTTCCCGGCTGTCATGCGAACGGTGCCTTTACGTGGAACTATCTTCGCAATCCCCCACGGCCTGCGCTCAGGCTGGTATTTCCATAAATGCTCTTGTGCTAGGCTGTCGATTCCAATGTCAAACCCAACTTAGGAACATGCTATGGAAAAGTACAACGCCGATGCGATGGCGCTTAATTTTGCAATACGAATCAGCGAGTCTGATCCCCAGTTTTTTTGTGCCAATGGAAACGGCGCTTACAAAGCGGAAATGATGGCTGATTTCATAAAAACGCTGTCAACCAGACTGCAGAGTGATGTTGAGAGCGGGATTGATATGGGTGACATCAAGCCTCGTTAATAAGCCTCGCAGCTTCTATCAGGTCTTTCGCCGTGTCCTGCAGTGATCTACCAGTGTCACGTTGATTGGCCACAAGCTGGCACAGCGCATTTAGGACCATGTCTTTCTGCGCTGTGTTCAGCTTCTTCTGCTGTGCTTCCATACGTCAGTTCCTTTCCTCTTGAAACATGGAAGGACACTACCCACTCAGCGACTACAGGATCGATGGGATTAAATGCAGGCAGCGTCCTTGCATGTGCGGCCTCGTGAGAAGCCGCGTGCCGGGCACAGCGTCCGGCGCCGGTTATGCGATGCTTTTCCGGCTGATTGCGATTCGATGTCTTCGTGTTAAAGGCTGCTGATGCGTTACTCGGGCGCCAACCGATCAGTACCCCATGCGTCGCAGCGCTTTCCTTGGCTGGGTAACTCGCCTTTCGCCAACTCCACCTGTTCGCTTCCTTTGCTCGGTCGCCTGGCCGCGGTGCGCCAGTTGTTGCCCATCAACACCCCACCCTTCCCCTACGTCTTGGCTCCCCGAGCCCTCCCGCTTGCCGCCCTCCGCTTCATCGCGCAGCACCGCTGGCCGTATCCGGATGGTGTGTTGATGGTTGCCGCTCAATCGCAGTCTGCGTGCCTGCAGCGCTGCGCCGGTGAGCGGCTTCCGTATTCGTGGGTTGTTTAAGATCGGTGCACGGTGTTGCTGTGCTGTTGATCGAATTAAACACCACGTTTACACATGAGTCAACATTTTGTGTAAACAAACCGTGTAAAAAAAGCGCATCGCTTGTCGCTAGTACACAACAGACAACAAAAAACCCGCCGAAGCGGGTTGTTGTGGATGCGAACAGCCACCAACACCAGAGGGGAAATCAGCTTCCACCTTGCTCTGGAGTCGAGAAGTAAATTTCAGTAAATCCAGCAGGATCGACAATAGGTTTTTGTGTTGGCCAGTTCTTCTTTAGCCCGCACATGAATTGGTAAAGAGTTTCACCAACACTTTCTGGATAAAACTCAAAAGCATTGGTAGGCGTAACGCTGGACCCGAGCACATTTCCATTTGCGGCGTAATCAATCCAGCTCATCACTTGCAGCGTTCCTGATTTGCAATGCGCAGCTATTTTTTTAAGTGCACGCTTCGCCTTCCCTGCAACGACACTCGATGCTTTAGTTTCAATGCGTACCCAGCCGACACGAGTCCCCGCCACGCTTGTCAAACTTGATTGGTCCAAAAACCATACTTCATCATTGGTACCCTGAACTGGCCACCACTCTGCAGCTTGAGCCATTCCACTCCCTGCAATCAGCACTAACACTGCAATCATCTTCTTCATGCCACTCAACCTCCACCGATCAATACCACCTGCCGTGTCCACACAAGGCCTCGCCACCAGTCGACGGTCAGACTATATTGACAATGTAATATATTGCCATGTCACAACATGATACATTATGCATACCATAACTTCACATGGAGATATCGATGCGTACGATCCTGCTGATGCTTGCCCTGGCTTCTACTCCTGCGCTCGCCGACACCTTCGTCCGCGGGCACACCCGCTCTGATGGCACGTATGTTCAGCCGCACTACCGCTCTAACAATGACGGCAATTTCAACAACAACTGGTCGACACAGGGCAACACCAACCCCTATACCGGCGAGCACGGCACTCGCACCCAGCCCAACAACGGCTACGGTAACCAGTACAACAGCCCGTACAACTGAGCGCCCAGCCCAGAAATGAAAAACCCGCCAGATGGCGGGTTTCTCTCGTGAGTCCTAACCACCACAAATCGACTCACACGGCACGCCATCTTTGTCACGATCCAGCCGGCCAAGACCGCACTGCTTCAGGTAAAAGTACGCCTCGTCACAGCTATTCATCTCGCGGCAAACCGTCTTGCCACTGCAGCTGTACTTGCCGGCCTGCTTGTTGGCCGCCTTGATGATCGGGTCCTGCGGCTCCGCGGCCTTCGCCTTGGCGCCACCGTGGCGCCACTTGCTCGGCTCGATCGGGTTCGGGTCTGTCCACAACCCGGCGCGGTTGGCACGCGCCTGCTTTTCGGCGGCGAAATAGGACTGCTCACGCGCGTACTGAGTGTAGACCCAGGCCATGCCAGCTTTAACCTGGGCGAGATTGGCGTCCACGCCGCCCACCACCACCCGGGCCACGGTGCGGCCGTACTTGTCGGTCGTCTCCGGCTGCAGGGTCACCTGCTTGCCATACACCATCGCCGACAGCGCCTGTTTCGACCGTTCGCCGAACGGCTGATTTTTCTCCGGCGCATCGATCTGCGCCAGGCGGACTTTGATCTGCTGCTTCTCGGATGTCAGGCAGGTGACCGTGTCGCCGTCGGAGACACCCACCACCCGGCAGGAAATATCAGCGGCCGCGGCAACGTTGGCCGCAAACATGGCCATCAGGAAAGGGGTCAACTTCATGTGTCGTGTCTGTGCTGCGTGTAGGAAACCTGCATTATATGACTTTTGTGTAGTGGTGTTGGGACGTAAAAAACCCGCCGTATGGCGGGCTTTAAATCTATAACCAAGCATCCTGTCAAACTTAATAACCCCTAGTTTTGAGAAGCTTCTCATACTTGGTGAGGTTTATTCCGACAGACAATGACGCCTTTCTAATTCCACTTACATTTGATGTAGAAAAGAAATTTGTGATCATCACGTCAGGTTTATATTTTTTCAAGGTTTTAAATGCATGTTCGACTGGTGATTCGTATGTTGTTTTGACTTCAAAATCATTTTTACCATCAGCAACATCAGTAACGAATATAAATTTACCTCTGGTGCCGCCAACATCGATATCTACACCAAACTTCCCAGCAAATCGCTCTAACACACCAATTAAACCCTTCGGCGAGTTTACATCTATAAGATCAGGGTATATTCGCCACGCATGGTGCACATCCAGACGAGACCCAGCCCGCTGCCCCGCAACAAGCATAAAAAATGATTTGTAAACCTCTTTGAATTCAAATTTCTTTGAAAACAAAGACACAAGTGGGGGGTTAATGCCGTCATCTACAAAATGCTGCTCACTATCGGAGTGGTGAACGGTATTAACAATATAACTAAGCTCTCTTTCGAATTTGTGCTTATGAAAATCTTTAATGTTATCTACTACAAAAATTTCATACAAATCGGATGGGAGTGTACCTTTTTCACTAAGCCTTGATACGACAGCACCCTCATCTCTTTGGACCAGGAGCCGATCGCTTTCTTCATCTAACACATTAGCGACAAACGACATTGACTCTTCAGAAAAATCGTCATTATCAATATCAAATTTTCTCTTAATCTCTGCAATTAGCGCGTCTCTTAGTTTTTCTTCTTTTTTAGATCTAAAAAAAGACTCTGGGTTGCCTTCATTTTCAATGGAAAGAGCTGCCCGAGCAAGAATGCCTATCGCCTCGTCACGATCAATTTTTTCTAATAATGAGAGCATTCATCACCTCTCAATCACGTCAAATTCATTTGATCTAAGATCTGGTATCTGCATTTCTGGTCCATATCCTGCCCTGCTCTTGTGCGGAACGGATACAATGCGATCTTTAACCAGCTCATATGAAATAACATACAAAACAGGCCTCCAGATTTTCCAGCTTGGTAATTTTATTGTTGTATTTATTTCATCAAATTGAGCTTGGGTTATAGATCCATCAGCTAGCCACGCTTTTGTCAGTCGGCGGAATGTTTTTTTATACCCACCAATCAATGCGCTATGCATGTCCTCTCTGACCACGTCTCCATGTAAAGTATCATAAATCTGTCTAGGATTTGAGCTTGGTGCAACGGCAGCAGTGTATGACCCAGCTGGCGCAACAGAAGGATCATAGTATTCGCTACACCAGACAAAATGAACGCCATTACGATACCTTGTGGCAATATCATACGCAAACCACGTATTTGTCGAATATAAGACTGGCCCCGCCAAAACTATCCCCGATCATTGTAGTAAGTTTTTATAAAAATACAGAAAAATAAAATCCCTACAAATTAAAGCTCACCGACACCACCAACCCCACAACATGTAGTGCATCCGTGTCATCTGGCGACACGGTCAGGTCCTTGTAGACGTCCTGGTTGTCCGATCGCACCAACACCGAACCGTCCATCTGCGCGAAGAGTCGCTTCACGTAGCACTGCGTGCCGCGGCAGATCACGTGCACCTTGCCGTTGGCGATCTCTGATGTGCGGTGCACGATCAGGCTGGCTCCGTCGGGGATGGTCGGCTCCATGCTGTCGCCGGCGGCGACGATCGAGAACAGGCTGTCCGGCTTGAAGCCGTTCTTCAGCGCCCAGCCACTGCGGCAGTAGTTCGGCGTGCCCTCGGTGTCGATCTCGAACACGGGCTCGCCGCTGCCGGCCGAGGCCTTCACCCGGTAGCGCGGGATGGCGAAGACTTCGTGCTGGATATCGTCGTCGGACTCGACCACCACGACCGGGCGCTGCGGGGTGGTGATGGCTGGGCCGAGGCCTGCCGACAGCGGCACCATCGCCCCTGCCCCTGTTTCCAGCCACTCAGCAGAAATACCAATAGCGCGAGCTACCGACAGTAGCTTTGACTTCGGTATGCCGCGCGTCTGCCAGTTCGTGATCGATTGCGGCGACTCGTTCAGGTACTTCGCCAAGTCGCTCTTGTTCGCGATCAAGCCGGGCTTGAGTTCTCTTGCTGCACTCAGCAGCCGTTCAAATGCACTTTCCATAGCGGGCAAGCCTAACCCAACTAAACAAGATGTTGTTTCACGTCCTGTTGCTTCTTGTGTAAACATGGTGTTTAATGTTGTGTATTATGTGTAAAAGAAAGTTGCCCTGATATGGAACCCAATGAAAGCGCCAAGGTGATTGCCGCCGCCGGTGGCGATGCAGCCTTCGCAAAGATGATCGGGCTGGACCCCACAGCCAAGGGCACTTGCCAGCGCGTCAACAACTGGAAGCGCCGCGGCATCCCGGCAACTGTTGTGCTGGAGAACCTGAAAACCATTCGCCAGCTGGAAAAGCAGGCCGCCAATGCGGATGGGCAAGCGGTCGGCAAGCGATCGGCTTGATTCAAGCCTACACCGCCCCGCTCTCTCAATCTGCATAACGAAAGGCGCCTACTCATGAGCCCAAACCCCTACAGCCACATCACCGCATCCGCCCAGGCCATCGCCAAGGGCTACCACAACGGTATCGCCGGCCTGGCGCTGGCCATGCACAAGAACCCGACGATCTTCGCCAACAAGCTGAATCCGAACTGCGAAACCAACCAGCTGACGCTGGAAGAGGCAGCCGAGATCACCGACCGCACGCAGAACCCGGCCATTGCCGACGCACTGGCGGCGCTGGTGGGCCGCGTGACCGTCGCCCTGCCCTGCGGCCAACCTTCCCTGCGCGAGCTGTCACGCGGCCTCTGCCACGCGGCCAAAGAGTTCGGCGATGTGGGTCAGGAGATTGCCGATGCCGAGCATCCTGACAGCGAATGGGGCGAGCGCATCAGCCCCGCCGAGCGCAAGCGGATCGCCAAGGAGCTGCGCGACCTGTTGCCGGTGATTGTCGGACTGTTGCAGCAGGTGGAGGGGTAGCCCGTGAACTACTACGAGCACCACATCGGCGACTACGCGGAGGCCACGGCACATCTGTCGTTCGTGGAGGACGCCGCGTACAGCCGCCTGATCCGCAAGTATTACGCCCTGGAGGGGCCGCTGCCGGCCGATCTGCGCGCCGTGCAGCGCCTGATCTGCGCCCGATCTGAAGAGGAGCGTGAAGCCGTGCAAATCGTGCTGAACGAGTTCTTCACTCTGGCCGATGACGGGTACCACAACGCGCGCTGCGACGAGGAAATTGCCCGGTACCGCGAGAAGCAGGAGAAGGCCCGCAACAGTGCGAACGCACGCTGGAGCAAGAGCAAAACGAATGCTGGCAATCCTGATCCAGCATTGCCACCGCAATCCGATGGCAAACCGGATGCAATGCCAACGGACAGCGAAGGCAATGCGAACGCATCAGCAGAACCATGCGAACGCATCAATTCGGAATGCGAAGGCAATGCTCACCAGTCACCAGACACCAATACGCTACCTAAAGGTAGCTATGAGAGAGAGCCGCGCACCCGCTCGGGGCCGATGACCGACCCTGCTGTCTGCCCGACAACAGCCCCTGCCGACCTGACCCCGACGCCATCGCACCGCGGCCTTGCGATCAACATGCACCTCGACCTGCAGAACGAACTGGGGATGTTCCTGGCCAACGCCCGGAGCAAGGGCAAGCTCTCCGCCGACTGGAATGCCGAGTTCGAAATGTGGCTGCGCCGTAGCCGCAACTTCGGTAACGGCAAGGATCAGGCGGTGTCTGCACGCAGAGCACCAGCAGCCAGCACCACCATAGCCGACAAGAACGCCGCCGCCTTCTCCGCTGCCCGGGAAATGATCTTTGGCGGCGGTGACGGCAGTGCCACAGAACGAGAGATTCAGCCATGACGCAAAACGACTTCGACCAGTTCCAGACCCTGCTGCAGGCCGTGTCTGAGCTCTACGGCAAACCGATGACCCCGTTCAGCGTGTCGATCTACTGGGGCGCGCTGCAGCAGCACGACATGGCCGTGGTACGTGAGGCCATGAACCGCCACATCACCAACCCGGACAACGGCCAGTTCATGCCGAAGCCGGCGGACCTGATCCGCATGATGCAGGGTTCCAGTCAGGACAAGGCGCTGCAGGCCTGGCACAAGGTCGACAAGGCTGTGCGTTGCATCGGCACCTACAGCAGCGTGGTGTTCGATGATCCGCTGATCCACCGCGTGCTGCACGAGATGGGCGGATGGATCGCCATGGGGCACAAGACCGAAGACGAGTGGCCGTTCGTGGCACGTGAGTTCGAGCAGCGGTACCGCGCCTTCGCCGGCCGCCAGGAAACCCCGGAGCACCTGCCGGTTCTGGTGGGAATCATCGAGGCCGATAGCCGGCGGGAAGGATTCCCTGTTACGGAAACGCCAATGCTGATCGGCGATGCCAACGTGGCCATGGCCGTGATGATGGCCGGCACCAACAAGCCAGCGCTCGGCATGCAGCAACTCGACGTCGAACGGGCAAACGAGATCCTGCTGCTGGTTGAAAAACGGGAGGCCGCATGAGCAACGTCGTGAAATTCAAAGTACCAGGCACACCAGTCGGCAAAGGCCGGCCACGTGTATCCACCCGCGGCGGCAAGTTCGCCCGCATGTACACGCCGGAGAAAACTGCCAGCTACGAGAACCTGGTCGCGCTGGCCGCACAGGAAGCCATGGTTGGCCGCAACCTGATCGACGGCCCTGTCGACGTGGAGCTGGTGATCCTGCTGCCGGTACCGGCCAGCTGGTCCAAGAAGAAGCAGGCAGCAGCCCTGCAAGGCCAGGTGTACCCGACCAAGAAGCCTGACATCGACAACGTCGAGAAGGCGATCTTCGACGCGATCAACGGCGTGGTGTGGCACGACGACGTGCAGGTTTGCGACGTCAGCAAGCGCAAGCGCTACGCCGAGGTGCCGGGTGTACACGTAGTGGTGAAACCAATCGAAGGCGCGCTGTTCGCGGCCTGATCAGACGACAAGGGGGATGATCATGATTGAACCTGCAGCAGCCCTGCAGCACTGGGCAAAATGGGCGGTCGATACCGGCAACTGGCG
>JACCDZ011031625.1_pt1 | contig 10803 bp, 15 predicted proteins | sample 7449551 | NCBI WGS metagenome assembly JACCDZ01 (sample SAMN15323452, study PRJNA562643) | freshwater metagenome | isolation source: river surface water | place: USA:Blue River Watershed | collected 2017-08-18
GGATTTTTTTGATATTTTTTTTTAAAATCATAATTAATTACAGGAAAAATATTATGAATGTATCTATATACACATTCAAAATTATTTTTTATATCATCATATCGAATGTTACCAAGATGATGGATATAACTATATAATATTAAACATAATATAATTTTATCGTTATCAAAAATTTTATTATTTATTTTTTCCCTCATAATATTAATAATATTATTTAATTCTTGTATTGATTTATTATTATTGTGAACAAAACATTCTTGATTAGAATGATTTTTATCTTTAATATATTTTAGTATTTTACCAATATTAATGTTATCTTTTGGTATTTCAATGTCAAAAAGTTTTAATTTGTCCGGATATTTTTTGGTACCAAATATTTCAAATATTTTGTTCATATTTTATTATATATTATTTTTTTTATTTCTTACCCTAGTAGGTTTTGCATTTTTCAATGCAATATTAGGTGCTACTAAATCAGCATATTTTTCATAAAAAATTTTTAAATATAACTCAACGTATAAAATTAATGTATTAATATTTGGTCTCTTTTTAGGTATTGGATTCAAGCATAATTTTATAATATTATATGACAACGAACTTAATTTTCTTAGGGAAAAATTAGATGTTATACAATTTTCATAATACATTTTACTATTTTCAATTCCCTCGAAAGGAAATATTCCATTAACTAATATTGCATAACATATTCCCAAACTCCAAATGTCACTCTTTGATGAAAATTTTTTGAAATATACTGATTCTGGACAACTATAAAATTCTGTTCCGTATTCTGATTTTAATTTTTCCATTGTTTCAATATTACCATTATTAATATATTCAGAATGACCGAAATCAATTAGGGTAATAGTTCCTACTAATAAATCTTTGGAAAATAATACACCTGGATTTACTAAGAAATTATCTAATTTTACATCTAAATGTACAACATTTAAATCGTGGCATTCTTTAATTGCATAGCACATTTCTCTAAAAAGTTGCAATGATTTATATTCACTATATGGAATTATTTCCATACAATGGGATAATAAATCAACACTATTATTAAATGAAGTAATAATAAATATATTAAATCTTGTTTCAAAATAATCATATAATTTTATTACTCTATTAGTTGTTTTCCCCCTAATATGTAGTAAATTAGATATTTCTTTTTTCCACTCTTCCGTTTTTGAAATTTTTTTGATTACTACTAATTCACCTGATTTATTTTTTCCAGTGTAAATATAAGATACGCTGCCAATGCATAATTTATTAATAAATGTATAATTAGATGATTGTTTATATCTTTTTTTTGTATTAAATAAATATAATGAATAAATATCTTGGGCTGATGATCTAGGCATGTTTATTATATTTTTTGATTTAATTTCCATATCCATTTCTTTTAGACATCTATAAAAATATATTTTAAACATAATAAACGAAAAAAAATATTTTATGTTTTATGATCTTTGACATAAATTCTCTGTACTGTTCCAAAATCTCTGTTTTCTTTTCCATAAATATAATCATATAATAATTCTGTTTTTTCTTCTGTTGATTTTTCGTAAAAATTATCTAATGTTTTGATAAAATTTGAAAAAAATGATAAGATTTTTTCTTTGATTAGATTTTTAGTAACAGGTTGCACTACTTTTTTATCTTTTAAATCAAGAGTTGCACAATGTTCTTTGTTTAATAAAGTAGGAACTCCTACTTTGTCCATTAATCCAATAAGATGACTTTCTGCATTTTTTTTTTCAAGTTTTAATTCTTTTAATTTTTCTCTCAAAGGTTTAATTTTATTATTGATTTCCTTAATTTCTACATCTATTTTTAAAAAATAATCAGATTGATCTTTGATAACATGCCTAAATGCAATTGCTTCTTCGGATTCCATGGTGATTTTTTATATTAGATATTTTTATTTCTTTATATTAATTTGATTTTCTTACAGTTGATTTTCTTGCATTTGATTTATTTATATGTTCTTCTTTTTCTTCTAGGTTCTTCTTCCTCTTCTTCTTCTTCCTCCTCCTCTTCCTCTTCTTCGTCTTCATAATAATCATCCTCATCTTCCTCGTCATCATCTTCATAATATTTTTCAAATTCTTTTTCATATTCTTTTTCAAATTGTTTAAAATATTCTTCTGATACATTTTCTAAGTTTTCACATAATAAATCAGGTTCATTTTTAATTAGGAATTTTCTATTATCCTCTGATGGTGGAAAAATTTTTCTTAAATTAGGAAAGAATTGACTATCAACAACATCTGGTAATAATAGTTCAAATCTAATAATTAAATTTCCATATCCTTTGATACAATTAGTTGATTTGTCAAAAATTGGCATTCCTTTTCCATTGATTTTTTTGAATCCATGATTATCTTGTAATGAATTACAATCTAATTTAATACAAAAATTACCACCAAAGTGTTCAATTACCATATTGATTTCTTTTCCGATTGCATAAGCTTCGTATAAACTAACTTGTCTTAATAAAAATAAATCATTACCATATCTTTCATATCCTGAAGTTGTTTCTGGTTTAAGAACTAATTTAATAACTACATCTCCACTTAAAAATCCAAATTTTTCATTTCCTTCTTTGTTAAAGATGATACTATGATTATTTTTTGTTCCTGGTGGAATTTTAATTTCAAGTTTACGTTCTTCAACAACAATTTGTTTGCTATGTATTCTTTCTCTCTCAAATTTATATTTTTTCACTGTTCCTTTATATAATTCTTCTAATGATACAGGTAAATCAAAGTATAATGTTGGCATAGTAGGTAAATATTCGTCTACTTCTTCATCTGAATTTAATTCTTCGAAAAAATCTTTCTTTCTTCTTACAATTTCCTCTTCTGTAAGACTTTTTGTATTAATTTCTAAATTTTGTATTTCTTTGTCTTTAGTGTTTATATTCCCTAATTTTGAAGTAATTTCTGTTAATAATCCTTGGAAATTAATATTTTTTAAAATTTCTCCAATATTAGGTTGTTCATAATTTTGTCCTTGACCTTGTTGACCTTGTCCTAATTGTCCTGATTGTCCTGTAAGATTTTCTTGTGAATTATTTACTTGATTACTCATTTGATTATTCATTTGACTACTTACTTGATTGAATGTTTTTAATAATTCTTTTTGAATATTTTCTAAATCACTCATTTTTATCTTAGAAATTAATTATTTCTGATTAAAATAAACGCTTGGAAATTAAAAATAAAAATATAAAATTATATTAAAAAAATGTTTTATGAAAAAATCATATCAAGAGAAATAAAAAAAAAAGAAAAAGAAAAAGAAATATTGAAAATCATATTTACAAGAGTTAAAAATAAAATTGATCAATATTCAAAATCAGGGGCAACTAGCATAGAATATGTAATACCTAATATTATAATTGGAATTTCAGAAGTAGATATTGAAAAGAATATTAAATTAGTGATTAAAGAATTAAGAACTGAAGGTTTTACAGTAATTAGGGCAAATTTTGACACAATATTTGTATCTTGGGACATAAGTGATATAAAAGAAAAATATGTAGAAATAAAAAAAGTAGAAAATAAGAATATTGACAATATAAAATCAACAATTGATAAATTACATAGTGAAATGATTTAAAATATTGTAAAATATTAAAATAATGTTTAATGTTAATGATCCAAATAAAAAAATCAATGATAATACTTTAATTTCTAAATTTATTAAATACTCATGGATAAAACAGCATATTAGCAATAATAAATTAACAAATGATTTTTTAGGATCGGTATATAACGGATATTTTTATATTAATAAAATTGTGTATAAACAATTGTGTATAAATAAATTACAAAGTATTGTTTCAAAATCTGACGTTAAAACTGGCACAATAATTATATGTCAAAATAAAAATCAATATAAATATCACAAAGATATCATTGAAGAATTTAAAGGAGGTAATACGTCACAATCATATAATCCAGTTACAATGTTTACTAATATTTTTAAAACAGATAAAATAGTAACAATTAATTATAGTGACAAAGATGAAGATAATAAAGATGAGGATGATAGAGTAGAAAAAAATAATACATTTATTAGTGGAGAAATTATTAGATTATTAAACGTATATAATCCTAATATAGACAATTATAATATTATTGTACTTTATGATTTTTTATATAATAAAAATACGATTGAAAACACGATCATGTTTTACGCAAATTTTATTAAAACTAATAGTACTGATAGTGCTGATCTTAAAAAATTAGCAGTTGCTAAAATAAATCATATATATATATGTCCCGTTTTTATTAGAATAGATATGTACAATTATTTTAAAATTGAATCTGGAAAAGACAAAAACAAAAATTTTTACAAAAAGAAAGATATCCCACTTACAAAAACAACAAATTTACTTTTTTATGATGACAAATCTTTTTTAGTACATTCTCTTAATACATATTTTCATTATTATAAACCTAATAATAATATTAAGTTTGATATATTCAATTATATAGGAGAAAAAAATGCTAATGGAAGAAGAGATGTCATAGATAAGGTGCCAATTACTTTTCAACACAGAGAAAATAAAAATGATTTTTTATTAGGTTCATTCAAAACATTTATATTAAAATATAATTTCAAGGGAACACAATCATCTAATAATAAACATTGTCAAGTGGATGATTCAATAAATTTGTATATCTTTGAGGTAGACCCTAAATTTAAATTACTATTTGATGATAAAAATGCAATTGTATTAGAATATGTTGATAAAATTAAGAAAATTTTGGATAAAATAAAACAATGTGATACTTCTATTTTAAATGGAATAATGAGTACTCCTGTTAATTCTATTGATTCTTCAGATGTTTCCAATATATTTTCTAATAATTTGTTTATAGTGAAAAGGGAGAATCTCTCAGGACAGTTATTAACTGATTTCAATAAAAGCGAAATTAAATTTTTTAAAGAAACAAAAGATCATGTAAGTTTTTATTATGAGAGTATGTTATTGTTCCTAATGTTAATATTAGTTGTTATTGCAGGTCTTACATTATTAGATAAACATACTTCAAAGAGAGTAACGAGTTTTAGTTTTGGAAAAAAAATTAGAAAAAATTTCCTTTTACAATAATTAAAAGGATGAATAATGTTAGAAAATTTAATCTCCAAATGGTTGAAAATAGAAGATTAAGTGGTAATGCTCCTACTATTATTGTAGTAGGAAGAAGAGGTAGTGGAAAATCAACTTTGGTTGAAGATATTTTGTATCATATTAGAGAAATTAGGTTGATAATAATAATATCAGAAACAGAAGAAGCAAATAATTTTTATTCAAAAATAGTACATCCATTATGGATACATTATGAATATGACGTTAATATATTAAATAAACTTGTGAGTAAACAAAAAGAAATTGTGAAATTTTGTCGTAAAAATAAATTAAATCCAAGAGATCCAAAATATTGTATCGGTATTTTATTAGATGATTGTGGGTTTGATAGATCAAGATTTATGAATAAGATTTTTAAAGAAATATTTATGAATGGAAGACAATATAATATATTATGCATTATTGCATTACAGTATATTACTTGTATTCCTCCTGATATTAGATATAATATTGATTATTTATTTTGTTTGAAAGTATTAGAAATAGAAAATAAAAAGAAGATTTATGATTTTTTTGGTATATTTGATTCAAAAAAAGATTTTTTTCATGTATTAGAATCATGTACTAATAACAATGAGTGCTTAGTTCTTGATAATACTAATGGTTCTTCCGATATTAGGGATCATGTATTTTTTTATAAGGCAAAATTGGGAAGAAAGTTTCATATCCCTAATAAATATTCAGAATGGAAAAAATTAGATGAAAAATGCAAGAAAAAAAGTATTACTGATAGTGAAAAAGAAGAAGAAGGAGAAAATAATTCTCCGGATATTAAAGTAATAAGAAAATAAAATATCGATGAGAAAATAAAATATCGATGAGAAAATAAAATATTATGTACTAATAAAATGTCCAGAAAATTAAGAATTATTGATTCAATAGTAATCAATAGAAAACATTTAAAAAAATCAAAAGCATTAGGAAGAAAAAAAGCAAGTAAAAGAATTACTAGTAAGAAAAGAACTAATATTAAGAGAAAAAGTAATACGAAAAAATTAAGAAGTAAAAAAAAAGGTAAAAAAGTTAGTTTTTTTAAAAAATTTTTCGGAAAAGTTAAAATTCCTGGTTTCTAATTTTTATTAGAAATTAGGTGAAATTAAAATATCTCGAAAGATTTTTAAAAAAAATATATAGTATTAGGATAATTATACTCCTACACTAATTTCTTGCCCAGAACTAACTTTTTTTCTGCTAATAGTTCTTTTTGCTTTTCCAGCATCAACTGGAACAGGAGTTGCTACTGGAGCAGGAACTGATGCAACTTTCACTTCATTTGAAACATGGTCATCAATAACTTTTTCTTCTTCACCTTCAGTTGATTTTTCTTCTGCTTTAAAGTGTTTAGAAAGTAAAGATTGAATATTATATTGGGCAATTTCTTCTTGATCAGTACCTAACATTTTTGCTAATTTTTTACCAGCTTCAGATTTTAATACGATAATTTGTCCGCCAGTAACTTTTTTATCATTAATCATAATACTTCTTTCTTTTTCACCTCGTAAGTTATTATCAGCAATGTATGCATATACTTTTTTACAAGCATCTGGTCTTGAAATTTTTTGATTTTCTTCCATACCGAAAAAATCAATAAATTCTTTGGATACTGATTTTCCTTTTTGTTTACTTACTTGTTGTTTTACTTTTTTTTTTCCGAAGGTTGAACTTTTTCCTACTTTAACAGCAAGTTTTCTAATTTCTTTTTCAATTGCAATTGATAATTTAATATGTTTAGAAATTACGTCATTTACTTCTTTGAATTGATCTAATTTTTTAAATAATTCATCTGAAACATCTACATTTTTTAATCTTGATGATTTTTGTTCAGTTTCAACTTTTACTTCTTCTTGGTTTAATTCTTGTTCGGCTTGCATGTTATTTGTTTTTGTTATTTATTTGTTGTTTCTTTAAGTAGTCTTTAAAATATTTTTTTTTGTAAAAAATAATTTTTTTATTTTTAAAAAGAAATGACAATTATAATAAAATATTAGGAAGTATAAAATGTCAGTAAAATCCCAAGGAAAAAATAAAGTAGAGTACAAATTTACAAAAAAAGATTTGAGTTGTATTTCAATGATTAATACAGAGCTTGTAAATAATTCTGAAGTTATTTTTTCAAGTTATACGATTAATCATCCATTAGAAAAAACTTTAATATTAAGAATTGAGACTAGTAAAATTTCTCCGGAAATTATTTTTCAAGAGTCAATTGATAAATTAATAGAAAAATTAGAAATCATAGAATATAATTTTTCAAATTTAAAATAAATCAACAATCACACCTAATACAATTTCTCTAATAAATTTTACAAAAAATACCATAATAAGAGCACAAATTACGTATAAAAATAACCATTCCACAATACATCTATAACTACAATGTTCATTATGACATAAACTATCATCTTCGGGTTTATTTAATTGTAATACTTGTGGTGGTGGAGCAATACATTTAGAAAATCTAATTGTTCCTAATTTTTCATAATCTTTAAATAATGGACATGATTTAAATGGGCACTTACTTTCAGAATTTCCTAATTTTTCTTCTTTTTCAAATTTTTCAAAATTTTCAATTTTTTCAAATTTTTCTTCTCCTAATTTTCCTAATTCTTCCTCAAAATTAGGATTTTCAGTATTTTCCTCTAATTTTTTATTATTACAAAGAGAATTCTTTTTTACAAAAATTTTTTCTTCAAAATTAATATCTTCGGTATTTTCTTCCATTTTTTTATTATCACAAAGAAAATATTTTTTCATAAAAATTATACGTAAAAATTAGATCTATCACTTGGTAATATTCTTCTTAATTGACTCATCATTTGACCTGGTGACATTCCAGTTTTACTTTGAGAGTATGACATTTGTTGTCTTGGTAAATAATTAGACATAAATGTTGCTGTGCTTCCACCAAATTTTTTATATTTTCTATATCTTTTTCCGAATGAAGTTCTTTTCTTTGATTTTCTATATCTTCCAAAAGATTTGCTTCTTCTTCTTTTTACTTTCCCACATGATCTTTTTCTCATCTTTTAAAAATATAGAAGAAAATAATCTAGAATATTAGAATATAAATAATCAATGAATCAATAAATCAATGAATCAATAAATCAATAAAGAATAAGAACGCGTAATAATTAAATCATAAATATATAGTTAAATACTAAATGAATTGGTTCGGTAAAATGCTATCTAATAAAAAATCAGAAAAGAAATCACCTACAGTATCTTCATATAGATTCTATGTAACAAAAGATAATAGAATAATCAAAGCACATAAAGATGGAGCGAATTATATTATTAGAACAAAAACTCCAAAAGGAATTAAATCAGTAATTGTTAAAAATACATTTAATAGTGAAGACAGCGCCAGAAAATACATTCAAAAAATGAAAAAAAAATAAATCATAATTTTAATTAGATCAAATAATCAACTAATTGATTATGGAATTTTTTGAACTTGAAAAAATTAAAGAACCTAATATACCATGTAAATATACAATTAGGAAAATCAAGAAATTTTCAACATATGATCAAGTAATTGAATATTTGTCTAATAAAAATTATGATGATTATATTTTCCTAATAGATGAAAATAAACAGATTAGATTAATATATAATTCTTTTGAAGAATATGGAATATTACATGAAGATTATATTGAATTAGTTTGCGATGGTAGCAAAGTAAAATACAGTAAAGTAAAACTAATATTTGATGTTCCTTGTAAAAGAGAATCGTGTGCAAAAATTATTGAAACTAATAATTCATATTGTTCCAAGTGTTTGAAAAAATTAGGATATAATTATGATAATATTGATTTTATTAATAAACTCAGCGTATCAAAAAAAATCAAGTTAATATTAAGTAATGAAAAAAGACATATGACTTCAAAAGAAATTTATGAAAAAGGAATTCCATGGAATATTACAGGAGAAACTCCAAAAAATACAATTGTTGCAAGATGTTCAACATTATATAATCAAGGAATAATAAAAAAAGAAAAAACAAAATATTATTTATAAATAAATGATTGATTTTATTACTACTTTTACTATTATTGGAATATTAGTATTTTTTTATAGTTTATTTAAAGAAATAATCAGTATTGTTACTAAATAAACATGGATATGAATACAAATGTGAGTACAAATGTAAATGATGAAGTAAAACAAATGAAATCTAATGAAATATTAGATACATATAAAAAAATCATATTTGATTCTAAAAAAATGACAAAATTAGAACTTGAAAAAAAATATGAAAAATTTATTGAATTATATGAACCTCTTTTTAAAAGAGCATCAACATTATCACCTGATTTATATGACGATGATATTAAAACATTAAAAATGATGTTAAAAACAAAAGATGATAAAGATAATGGTGTTATTGATAAATTTCACTCAGATGTATATATAGGTAATACTCTCGGAAATAAATATGTGTATAAACCAATATTAGGAAGAACTTTAACTAAAGATGAAATATCAGATGCAATTAATAAACTCAAGAAAAGTATGGAATAAAAAATCCTAAGATTTATTAAAATTTTAATTTAATCAATGATTTAAATAAATCGAATGATGATATTTTATTTTTTTTCAATTTATTGTTGATTCTTAAATAAAGTTGTTTTAAATAATTATCTTTTTTTAAAATTATTTTTCCAGAGTTATATTTTTCTATTTCATGAATCAACTCTTTTGCTTCACTTTGATTTGAATTATTAAGTAATAATATTTTGTATAATTCTGTAAAATCAAATTGAATATTAGAATACTTGCGCCAATTAGTTTTGAATAAGTTAATAATAGTTTCAAAATCTGAATTTTGTAAAAGTTTATTAACAAATACTACACTATTAATATTATTTTCAACAAAAACATAGTTAAATTTTTTTAAAATATCTGGATGAAAAATATTATTATTACCATCTATGATTCTTGAAATATTTATTACTTTATCTTTTTGAATATTATTACGCATTATTTCATATATGTCAATAATAAGTAAATTATAACATACTCCATAAAATACAACGAACAATACTAAATTATTGATTGTACTGTAATTACCTAATGATCCATTATTTTCAGTTGATAATAATGGAACTTTTAATCCAGAGAATGTTTGAGTACCTTCCCATAAATAAATCATAATTTCAATATATTTTGGAGTAAATATTTTTTTTTCAGGTCTTGCTTTATTACCTATTTGATCTAATAATACTGGATAATTAGAATCTAATGGATTATTATTCTTTTGAATATATGCATAATTAATCATATCCATTTGCTTTTGCATTTTTTTATCATCTAAATAAGCTTTACCTAATGATCCATTAGCACCTCTTAATGAGTATTGTTCTCTTTGACTAAATGTAATATTATCTGTCACTGGTGTTTTAACTTCAATATTATTTTTTTCAATTTGTTTTGTATAATTAGGTGTATATCCTGTAAATTTATTTACAGAAATTATTGTATAATTAGAAGTATTAATATTATATTTTTTTATTAAACTTTCTATATCAGTACCTAAATTTTCAATAAAAATTTCATTGATTTGTTGTGGAATTACTTTTTCTTTCCAGCCTAATATTTCTTTATTTTGACAATAAAGTAAATATTCTTCTGTTTTA
>JACCDZ011505109.1_pt1 | contig 10803 bp, 9 predicted proteins | sample 7449551 | NCBI WGS metagenome assembly JACCDZ01 (sample SAMN15323452, study PRJNA562643) | freshwater metagenome | isolation source: river surface water | place: USA:Blue River Watershed | collected 2017-08-18
GTGGTGACGCCGTCCCGGGGAGCCCGTGTTTAGCCTTCCCGGTGCGGTCCCCCCGCGCATCGTGCCCGCCAACATGCTGTACGACCCGAACCGCCTCCTGCTCATCGCCGGCCCCTGCTCGCTCGAAAACATCACCGTGGCCCGCACGGTCGCCGTCGAGCTCGCGCGCCTCCGCGACAAACACAAGGAGCTGAACATCATCTTCAAGGGATCGTTCGACAAGGCGAACCGCACCTCGGGCGGCGGCAAACGCGGCCCCGGCATCGAGGCCGGCCTGGAAATCCACGCCGCCATCAAGAAGGAGTTCGGGTTCCCCTGCATCACCGATGTGCACGCGCACGAGCAGTGCGCCCAAGTCGCGCAGGTCTGCGATGTGCTGCAGATCCCCGCGTTCCTCTGCCGCCAGACCGACCTGCTGGTCGCCGCCGGCGCCACGGGCCGCTGCGTGAATGTGAAAAAGGGCCAGTTCCTCTCGCCCTTCGAGATGAAGCATGTGGTGCAGAAGCTGCGCGATTCCGGCGCCGGCGAGATCTGGCAGTGCGAGCGCGGCACGACCTTCGGTTACCAGAACCTCGTCGTCGACATGCGCTCGTTCCCCATCATGGCCGCGAACGGCACGCCGACCGTGATGGACGCCACGCACGCCGTGCAACTCCCCGGCGCCGCCGACGGCTCCTCGGGCGGCAAACGCGAGTTCGTGCCCATGCTCGCCAAGGCCGCGCTCGCCGCCGGCGCTTCCGGCCTGTTCATGGAAACGCACCCGAACCCGGCCGAAGCCATCTCCGACGGCCCCAGCCAGATTCCGCTCGGCGAATTCGAAGGTCTCATCCTGGACTGCCTGCGCGTCTGGCGCGCCGTGCGCTGAGCACGCCCCGCCGCCCTCCGGCGGCATTTCCGAACCGGGCGCGCCTCAACCGAGGCGCGCCTTGTTTTTGGTCCGCCTCCGCAGGGCCGCGATCGCCATCGCGCCGGCGGCGGCGCCCGCCCAGGCGCCGGGCTCGGGAATCGCGATCACGGACCGGATTTGCGCGCTGTAAACGCTGAGGTCGGCGGCGTAGGCGAGATTGCCCACGACGGAGGTGTTCGCGGGTTGATTGGCGAATGTCGCGATCGCGTCGTTGATGCCGGCGAGCTCCCAGACGCCGTTCACCTGGCGAAAGGCCGCGCCGCCCGAATCGCCGATGGCGAGCATGGCGCTGCCGTTGCTTTGTGCGAAGGTCGTGGCGAACGCCGCGGTGGGGCCGTTGCCGATGTTCACCGGGGCCGCCTCGGCGCTCACCACGGCGTCGCCCCAGCTTCGGGCCGTACTCGCCGTCCACTTGTAGCCTCTTGCGTTGGCGCCGCCGGGGCCGGGCTGTTCGGTCCATAGGAAGTTGGGACTCGTCCCCGTGACGCTCCAATAAGTCGGCGAGGCCGCCCGCTGGAATCCGTAGCCGACATAGCGGATGGTGGCCCCGACCGATGTCGCCGTCGAGGTGACGGTGAGGTTGGGCAGGGCGTCGAGCGCCGTGTCTCCCGTGATGCGAAACAGCATCAGGTCGGTCGGGCTTGAGTCGCCGTTGAGCAGTCTGACGGATGAGCCGGCCACCGAGTCGTAGGTGTTGCCGGCCAGGTTCAGCGACAGGGCGTCGGCGTCGCCGACGACATGGCGCGCGGAGAGCGCCCAGTAGCCTGACGCATAGGAACCCAGATACACAAAGGAAGCGCCGCCCACCCGGCCCACATTGGCCCAGCCCGGGGTGTTCGCGGGCGCGCCGAGGTGATCGAGGCCGTCCGTGCCGTAAATCTGCACGGCTTGCGCGGCGCAACCCAGCCCGAGGAAAACAATCGGGGCAATAAGACGCTTCATGGTCCTCGGCAGGGAAATCAATCGGTCGGTGGCGTCAACCCGCGGGTGGGTGACAATCGCGGCTCAGGGCGACGCGCGCAGCAGGGCCGCCAGCGCGGCGCGGTCCGGCTTGCCGCGTTCATCCAGCGGCAGCGCGGGCGCGATCACCACCCGTTTCGGCACGCGGCATGGGGCCAGTGCGGCGGCCAGCGCCTCGCGAAGCCGTTGCGCCGGTCGCGCATCCGCCGCCTGTGCGGGCGTCACGACGGCCACCCCCACGGCGCCCCACGCGGCATCGGGCACCGCCACCACCAGCGCCTCGCGCACGAGCCCCGTGGCGAGAATCGCGCGCTCGACCTCGGCCGGGTCCACCTTCTCGCCGCCGCAGACAAACACGCGATCCGCCCGGCCCGTGACCACCACGCGCCCCTGCGTATCCAAAAATCCAACATCCCCGGTGACAAACCGGCCGTCGCCATCGCGCGGCAGGTCCGGCCCGACACTCGCGCCGCCCACCGCCACGCGTCCTTCGGGCGTGATGGTCGCGGACACATGCGGCAACAACTCGCCGGCCACCGGGGCGTCGCCGCGCAGGAACGCCTCGGGCGGATAAAGCGCGGCGAGCGCGGCGGTCTCGGTCATCCCGTAGCTCACGCCCAGCGGCAGTCGTTCGGCGCGCGCCCGGGCGAGCAGCGCCGGCGACACCGCCGAGCCGCCGACGAGCACCAGCCCCGCCCCGCGCAGCCAGGCGGCGCCGTCGGGTCGCTCCAGCAGCCGATGAAGCTGGGTGGCGACGAGCGACACGACGCACAACCCGCCGGCCGCGCCGGGCATGGCCGGCAACGGCGTTTCCGGCCGGAACGCGGGCGGTGTGAACACCAGGTCGCCGCCCGTGAGCCACGCGCGCACCACGGGCATGAGCCCGCTGACATGGTGGCAGGGCAGCGCCTGCACGGCGTGGAGCCGTTCGGGTTTTCCCGAGCCCGTGATCCGGTCGCCGGCGTATTGGGAAAATCCGGATACGGCGGCCGCGAGCGTCGCCGCCGGGTGCCGCACGAACTTCACCCGGCCGCCCGTGCCGCCCGTGGCGATGCGCAACCCGGGGCGCGCGGCATCATCCGCCGCGATGAGCGCGCGCGCCTCGGCGTGTTCGGACTCGCCCCATTTCGGATTCAGACAACTGACGGCGCCGCCGGACACGAGCGCGGCGAGGCAGGCGCCGGCGTATTCGGCCGGGTCTGCGGACGCGATTTCCGCAGGAGCGCAGTCGAAGCCGCGCCGCATCGCCGCGCGCGCCGTATCCGGAAACACATGCGCGGCGATCCAGGCGCGGGCGTCGGGAGGCGTCATGGCGCGGTCGACTCCAGCGCGACGAGCATGGCGCGCGCCTTGTTCAGCGATTCGAGGTATTCGCGCGCCGGATCCGAGTCCGCCACGATGCCCGCGCCGGCCTGCACATGGGCGAGTCCGTCCCGGGCGTGCAGCGTGCGGATGATGATGTTCAGGTTCATTTCGTCGTCGCCCGAGATCCAGCCGGCCGAGCCCGTGTAGAACGCGCGGCGCACGGGTTCGAGTTCCTCGATGATCTCCATGGTGCGCACCTTCGGCGCGCCGGTGATGGTGCCGCCGGGGAACACCGACGCCACGATGTCCCAGGCGGACGCCGCCGGCAGGGGTTCGCCGACGACATGCGACACGAGGTGCATCACATGCGAGTAGCGTTCGACGGTCATGTATTCGGGCACCTGGACGCTGCCGGGGGTCGACACGCGCCCGAGGTCGTTGCGCAGCAGGTCGACGAGCATGAGGTGCTCGGCGTTTTCCTTCGCATTGGCGGTGAGCTCGGCGGCGAGCGCCGCGTCGCGCTCCGGCGTGTCGCCGCGCGGCCGCGTGCCGGCGATGGGGCGCGACTCGATTTTGCCGTCGCGCACGCGCACCAGCAGCTCGGGCGAGCCGCACACGAGGGTGAATCCGGGCATGCGGAACAGTCCCATGTACGGCGACGGGTTCACGCGTCGGATCGTCTCGTACACCTTCTCCGGCGCGGCGTGCAGCGGGAGCGTGCGGCGCGTCGACAGGTTCACCTGGTAGGTGTCGCCGGCGCGGATGTACTCGCGGATGCGGTCGACGCCCGCCGTGTACTCGGCCTCATCAAAGCTGCGCACCTCGGCCGCGTCGTGCGCGGCGGGCGCGGGGAACGCCGGCGCGGGTGCCGGTGCGAACCAGGCGTCGAGCAGCGTTTCACAGTGCGCGCGGGCCGCCGGCTCGTCGCCCGGGGCGGCGGGCGCCACGGCGGTGATGGTGCGGCGCTCGTGGTCGTACACGAGCGCGCCCGGCACGGGCGCGTACACGGCGAGCGGCGCGCCGAGGTCGTCGCGGGTCAGCGACGGGAGTTTCTCGATACACCGGGCGAGGTCGTAGGAAAGCAGCGTGAACAGGCCGCCCTGGAACTCGGGGCCGGCGGGGTCGCGGGCGACGCCGTGTTTCGCCAGCAGCGCGGCGAGCGTGCGCCCCGGGTCGCCCGGGTGGCGCTCGCGCGTGATGGCTCCCGTCGTGTCGATCAGCAGGCGTTCGGCGTGGTCGTCGCGGCACAGCCACACTTCGGGCAGGCGCGGGATGAGCACGGTGGTGCGGCCCGTGCGACCGCTTTCCATGAGCGCCGAGGTGGGGAAACTCCACCGGTCGAGCCAGCTCGCCGGCAGGCCGTCCGGGGCGGGGCGGGTGAGGTGGATGGGGCGGAGCGCGGCGCCGGTGGACATGGGCCGCACGCTGAACGCGCCCGGTTTTTAACGCCAAGGCAAAATCGCGCGAATTTGTGCCGGCGCCGGCTGCGGCGGCCTTGCGTCGGCGCGGGACATTGTCACATCGGGCTACATGACGACGCCTCCGCCCGCGCCCACGGGGAAAAGCCTGCAGTTGGCCGCCCGACTGGAGGAGGAGATTCTCCGCTCCGGCCTGCGGCCCGGGTGGCGGCTGCCGTCGGAGGAGCAGCTGTGCCAGAGTCACGGCGTGAGTCGCACCGTGGTGCGCGAGGCCATCCAGGCGCTGAAGGCGCGCGGCCTGGCCACGAGCCGCCGCGGCGGCGGCACCTATGTGGCCGAGGTCGATGCCGGCACCGTCGGCCACGCGGTGCGCGTTTACGCGCGCCTTGCCGAAGCGCCCCGGGCGCTGGACGACCTGCATGCGTTTCGCCGGCGGATGCTGGCGGGGGCCGCGCGCGAGATGGCGGCCCGGCGGGACGCGGCGGCGGTGAACCGGCTGAAGACCGCGTTGGACGCGATGCGGCGCAGCCGCGACAAGCATGAGCCGTTCGCCGAGGCGGTGCGCGAGTTCCGGCAAGTCTTGGCGGTCGATTCGGGCAACGCCTTGTACGCGGCGATCCTGACGGCGATGGCTTCCCTGACGGTGCCGGCGACGGCCGCCGAGGCGCGCGCGCGCTCACTTTCGGACCATGAGGCGCTGTTCGAAGCGGTGCGCACCGGCAATGCGGACGCCGCCGACGCCTTGGCGGCGGCCTGTGACGCCCGGTTCGTGTCCGGCTCCTGACCGCCGCGGCATCCGGCCGCGCGGCTTAGGGGCGACCGTCGCCGTCGGCGCCCTTGCGTCGTCGCGGACGGTCTTTCGGGCCGAAGAGCAGCGGCTTCACGCACCCGCAACCTTCCCCGCAACAAGGGCCGGTGCGGTACCGGGCGCGCGCCCGCACCCAGGCGCGTCGGGCGAGCCACGCGATCGCCACGCCGATGGCGAGGGCGACGAGGATGTCCTCGGTGTGAAGTGACATGGGGCTGTGAGGTGCGCTTTTAAACGGCCAAGGCAAGGGTGCGGCCCGGTTTTATGTGGAACACGCCGGCCCATGTGCCCCTGCGACGCCATGTCGGCTCACGGCCGGGGCGAAGAGGCCATCCTGTCGCGCAGGGGTAACGGGAAGAAGTGTGGTGTTGTGGCGGCGATTCCGGCACGGGGTGTCCGCATGATTTACCGAGGCATGTGGCGGCTTGGCGTGACGGCGGGGGTGCTGTGGGCGTCGGCATCCCTGCGCTCGGAGGCGCCGTCGCCGGCGTCGTCCGAGCCGTGGTCGCCGGCGGCGTTGCGTGCGGATATGCGCCGGCTGGCACCGTTGACGAAGGCGCTGCCGGCGGCGGATGATGGCGATTGGCGGGCGAGTTTTCGTGAGAACGCGCAGTCGTTTCGCCAGTGGCTGGCGTCGACACCGGTGACGAGTACGGCGACGCGGCGCGTAATCCTGGTGCAGCCGGTGGGCGAGTTCACGGCGGCGCAGCGGCAGGTGTTGCGGCTGACTTCGGCGCACCTCGGGTTGTTTTACGGGCTGCCGGTGCAAACGCTGAAGGATGTGCCCGTGTCGGTGTTTCCGCCGGCGGCGCAGCGGCGGTATGGCGCGGGCAAGCGGCAGTTGCTCGCGACGCACCTGCTCGATGTGGTGCTGCCGCCGTTGCGGCGGGACGATGCGGTGTTTGTCGTGGCGCTGACGGCCGAGGACCTGTGGCCCGGCGAGGGCTGGAATTATGTGTTCGGCATGGCGTCGTTGCAGGCGCGCGTGGGCGTGTGGTCGCTGCACCGGTTCGGCGATCCCGCCGCGGATGCGGAGGCGTATCACACGTGTCTGCGGCGCGCCATCAAGGTGGCCACGCACGAATCGGGGCACATGTTTTCCATCACCCATTGCGTGACCGCGCACTGCGGCATGAACGGCGCGAACAGCCTGTCCGAGGCCGACGGGCAGCCGCTGGAGTTTTGTCCCACCTGTTTGGCGAAGCTGGCGCATGCGGCGCGATTTGACCCGCGCACGCGCACGGCGGCGCTGAAAACCTGGTATGCGGAAAACGGATTTGCGGACGAGGCGCTGGAGTGTGGCGCGATGCTGGCGGCGCTCGCCCGGCCCGACCCGAGGCCGGCCGCGCCGGAGCCGGAGTCTCCGCCCGTCAACGCCGATGCGGCCAGGCCGCCGAATGCGGCCGAGGGCGGCGGTGCGCGCGCCCGGCGCCCGGTACGCTGAACGGGCCGGCGCGCTTGACAGCGCCGGTGGGTTTAACATCCGTTAAACCCATGAAGACCACGAAGCTCAAGGTGCGGAAAATCGGCAATTCGCTCGGCGTCATCCTGACGAAGGAGGCGGTCGAGGCGTTGCAGGTGAGCGAGGATTCGACGCTGTACCTGACGGACGCGCCGAACGGGTTGCGCGTGACGGCCGAGGACCCCGAGTTCGCCGAGTGCATGGCCATCGTGGACGAGATTTCGGTGCAGTACCGGAACGCGTTGCGGGAGCTGGCGAAATGAGCGACCGGGCGTTTTGTTGGATCGGGCGCGAGTTGGCGTCGGCCGTGCACGCGAAGATGATCACGCAGTACGGCGGGTCGGAGGGGCTGCGCGACGAGTCGGCGTTGCTCGCAGGGCTGGAGCGCGCGCGCAACCTGCATGCGTACGGCGAGCCGCCGCCTGATGTGGCGGACCTGGCGGCCGTGTACGCCGGGGGCGTGGTGCTCAACCACCCGTTTCTGGATGGTAACAAGCGGGTGGGTTTCGTGCTCGCGGCGTTGTTTATCCGCATGAACGGCTACGACTTCGCCGCGCCCGAGGTGGAGGCCGCGGTGTGGACGCTGAAGTTCGCCGCGCGCGCCTGTTCGGAGGCCGAGTATGCGGCGTGGCTGCGCCGGTATGCGGTGCCGAAGGGCGCCGGTGCCGCCGCTGCGGCCGCGGTGAAGCCCGCGAAGGCCGGGCGCGCGCCGGCGAAAAAGGCGCCGGCGAAGCGGGGGAAATCGGCGTGAGCGGCGGCTGCGAGCGGGCGGTGCCGGCGGACTGCCTGACCTGCGGCGTGTGTTGTTTCTCGAACCTCGACACCTACATCCGGGTGAGCGGCGAGGATTGGGAACGCCTGGGCGCGGACGCCGACCGGGTGGCCCACTTCATCGGCCACCGCGCGTACCTGCGCATGGAGCGCGGGCGGTGCGCGTCGCTGCGCGTCGAGCGGGCGACCGGCCGCTACTTTTGCACGATTTACGAGAAGCGGCCGCAGACCTGCCGGGATCTTGGGCGCGGGTCGCCGGAGTGTTTGGGTGAACTGGCGGAGAAGGGCGGGCGCCCGGGCGAGGCGGCGGAGTAGGGGGCTTTTGCGACGAGAAATTGGCCCGGGTGCCCGGCACGCCGTGCCGCTTGAATCCAAGGGTGGGTCGGCCCATCAGCACCGCTTACCGGGTCGGGCGTTTTGATAATAGACGCTTATTTTGCCAAACAGAGAGTTGTTTGCTAATCTTATACTGGACATATCGGTCCGGTCATGAGCTCCCAGCCCCAGATTATCGCCACCTTGGATGCCAATGAAGCCGTCGCCGCTGTCGCGTACCGGCTGAGCGAGGTGGTCGCCATTTACCCCATCACGCCGTCGTCCGCGATGGCCGAGTCGTCCGACGAATGGTCGGCGGCGAATAAGCCGAACCTGTGGGGCCAGGTGCCCCGCGTGGCGCAGTTGCAGTCGGAAGCCGGGGTGGCCGGCGCGGTGCACGGCAGCCTGCTGACCGGTTCGCTGACCACGAGTTTCACCGCTTCGCAGGGCCTGCTGCTGATGATCCCCATCATGTACAAGCTGGCGGGCGAGCTGATGCCGTTCACGCTGCATGTCACGGCGCGCGCGCTGGCGACGCACGCGTTGTCCATCTTCGGCGACCATTCGGATGTGATGGCGTGCCGCGCCACCGGTTTCGTGATGCTGTGCTCCGGTTCCGGTCAGGAGGCGCAGGACATGGCGCTCATTTCCCACGCCGCGTCGCTGAAGTCCAGCATCCCCTTCCTGCACTTCTTCGACGGGTTCCGCACCTCGCACGAGGTGAGCAAAATCGCCCTGCTCGACGACGCCACGCTGCGCGCCATGGTCGACGAGGCCGATGTGGAAAAGTTCCGCCGGCGCGCGCTCACGCCCGAGAATCCCTCCATCCGCGGCACCGCGCAGAACCCCGATGTGTACTTCCAGGGACGCGAGGCGGCGAACGCCCACTACCTCGCCGTGCCCGGCATCGTGCAGGGCCTCATGGACCGCTTCGCCGGCCTCACGGGCCGCCGGTACAAGCTCTTTGACTACCATGGCGCGCCGGACGCCGACCGCGTGATCGTGGTCATGGGCAGCGCCGCCGAGACCCTCTGCGAGACGGTGGACCACCTCAACGCGCGGGGCGCCAGGCTCGGCGTGGTGAAGGTGCGCCTGTTCCTGCCGTTCCTGCCCGAGGCGTTCCTCGCCGCCATCCCCGCCACCGTGAAGTCGGTGGCCGTGCTGGACCGCACGAAGGAGCCCGGCTCGCTCGGCGAACCGCTTTACCAGACCGTGATCACGGCGCTCGCCGAGTCCGGCAAGCCCATGCCGCGCCTCATTGGCGGCCGCTACGGCCTGGGCTCAAAGGAGTTCACCCCCGCGATGGTCAAGGCCGTGTACGATGAACTCGCCGCGCCCGCGCCGAAGAACCGGTTCACCATCGGCATCATCGACGACATCACGCAGAGCTCGCTGAGCTTCGACCGCGACTTCGACATCGAGGCCGACGATGTGGTGCGCGCCGTGTTCGTGGGCCTGGGCGCCGACGGCACGGTGGGCGCGAACAAGAACTCCATCAAGATCATCGGCGAGCAGACGGACAACTACGCGCAGGGTTACTTCGTGTACGACTCGAAGAAGTCCGGCGCCATGACCGTGTCGCACCTGCGTTTCGGCCCGCGCCCCATCCGCTCGCAGTACCTCATCACGCAGGCGAACTTCGTGGCGTGCAGCCAGTACGCGTTCATCGGCCGCCAGCCCGTGCTCGAATACGCCCGCCCCGGCGCCACCGTGCTGCTCAACTCGCCCTTCGCCGCCGCCGACACCTGGAAGCGTTTCCCCCGCGAATGGCAGGAGACCATCCTCGCGAAGCAACTGAAGGTGTTCGTCATCGACGCCTCCAAGGTCGCCGCCGAATCCGGCATGAAGGGCCGCACGAACACCGTGATGCAGACCTGCTTCTTCGCGCTCTCCGGCGTGCTCCCGCGCGACGAGGCCATCGAACAGATCAAGAAGTCCATCAGGAAGACCTACGGCCGCAAGGGTGAGCACATCGTGAAGATGAACTTCGAGGCCGTGGACCGCACGCTCGCCGGGCTCGCCGAGATCGCGCCCGCCGCCGCGCCGTCGCCGGAATCCGCCTACACCGTGCCGCCCGCCTACGCCGGCGCCTCCGACTTCTTCAAGCGCGTCACCGCCCGCATCATCGCCGGCGAAGGCGACCTGCTGCCCGTGAGCGCGCTGCCGCCCGACGGCGGCTGGCCCACCGCCACGGCCTGCCACGAAAAGCGCAATCTCGCCGCTGAGATTCCCGTGTGGGATGCCGACCTGTGTATCCAGTGCAACAAGTGCGCGCTCGTCTGCCCCCATGCCGCCATCCGCCCGAAGTTCTACCCGGATGCCGCGCTCGCCGGCGCGCCTTCGACCTTCAAGAGCACGACCTTCAAGTCGCGCGACAACCCCGGCATGAAGTACACCCTGCAGGTGGCCGCCGAGGACTGCACGGGCTGCACGCTCTGCGTCCAGGTCTGCCCCGCGAAGGACAAGACGAACCCGCGCCACAAGGCCATCGACATGGCGCCGCAGGCCCCGATCGTCGACGCCGAGCGCGAGAACTACGACTTCTTCCTGAAGCTCCCCGAGCCCGACCGCGCAAAGCTCACCGGCGATGTGAAGGGCAGCCAGTTCATGACCCCGCTCATCGAGTTCTCCGGCGCCTGCGCGGGCTGCGGCGAGACCCCCTACATCAAGCTGCTCACCCAGCTCTTCGGCGACCGCCTCATGATCGCCAACGCCACCGGCTGCTCCTCCATCTACGGCGGCAACCTGCCGACCACCCCGTATGCGAAGAACAAGGACGGCCGCGGCCCCGCCTGGGCCAACTCGCTCTTCGAGGATAACGCGGAATTCGCCCTGGGTATGCGTCTGACGGCTGACA
>JACCDZ010161524.1_pt1 | contig 10802 bp, 11 predicted proteins | sample 7449551 | NCBI WGS metagenome assembly JACCDZ01 (sample SAMN15323452, study PRJNA562643) | freshwater metagenome | isolation source: river surface water | place: USA:Blue River Watershed | collected 2017-08-18
CCGGTTTTATAATGTATTGTTTTCCTGAATCTTGAATAATAGCATATTTCATATTTTTTGATTATCTTATCTATTTTTGTTATATATTATTTACAGATAGAGAGACTTGAACTCTCACGTATTATACACTAGTTTCTAAATCTAGTACGTCTACCAATTTCGTCATATCTGCATAATTATATAATAAACTACTTGAAATTAATTAATTAATTTTTATTTAATTAATTTTTAAATTAATTAATAATATAAAATTTATAATTTACTTTATAAATAATATATAACAAAAATAGATAAGATAATCAAAAAATATGAAATATGCTATTATTCAAGTTTCAGGAAAACAATACATTATAAAACCGGGATTTTGGTATGATATCGATTTTATAAAAAAATTAAAAAAAGGTAATTTAATTTACTTAAATAAGATATTATTATTAAAAAACAATGAAAAAATACAAGTTGGTAAACCTTTTTTAAAAAATATAAAAATAATTGTAAAATTTATAAAACATATAAAAGGACCAAAAATGTTAATTTTAAAAACAAAACCAAAAAAAAACTATACACGTAAATATGGTTTTAGAAAATTATATACACGTATAAAAATTTAAAGAGATTATGGCACATAAAATGGGTGCTGGTAGCACACGAAATACCAGAGATTCAAAATCTAAAAGACTTGGTTTAAAATGTACAGGATTTGAATTCGTAAAAAAGGGATATATAATTGTTAGACAAAGAGGTACTAAATTTAAACCTGGTAAAAATATTGGTTGTGGAAAGGATTTTACATTATTTGCACTAAAAGATGGTTTTATTAAATTTAATAAAACTGGAATAATTGAAATTTTAGAAAATAATTAAAATTATTTATCAGTATCCTTTTCTGTTTTACCAAAACGCATTGTTGGTGTTTTAATTTTTAACCAAAAAGCAACTGAATCTGTTAACCATTCCATAAAAGGTATAGTAGCAAATTTTCCAGTTAAAGCTTTAATATATAAATATAAATATAAAATAAAAAATATAACAAATGTATTTAAAAAAAACATTATAGATATATTTTTATCTGTATTAATAATTACACCACGATCATAAGTCCATTTTGAAATATTAGCAACTATTTCACGATGAAATAACAAATCCCAATAACTAATAGCTAAACCTTGAATCATTAATAAAGAAAAAATTAATAATATATTATATTTTACTAATTTAGACAAATTAAATATAGATCTTACTATTAGAAATTCAATGATAATGTAAGATAAAAAGAAAACTTTTTCTGGACTTGCCCATATTTTAAAAAATGGAGATTGTAAAATACTAATTATAATATCATAAAATGGAGCTAATATCTCTGGAAAATAACCTAATGAAAATACATTTAATAAAATAGAATATAATAAATCAATTAAAGCAAAAAAATATATAAAAGTTAGTTGAATATTTTGTAAAAAAAATGAGTATGTTTTATTTAAATTTTTCATAAAAAAAATAGATATATATATATTATATTTATTTTTTAAAATTTTTGTTATATTTAATATATATATGTATTAAATTTTTATGAAAAATACTTTAATAAGAACAAAGAAAAATAAGATAAATGTATCCGGTTATAGAAAAAGATTAAAAACTAAAAATGGTAAAAAAATATTAAAATTACGTAGAAAAAAAGGACGTAAAATATTAACTAAAAAATAAATCCTTTGTAGCTTAGTGGTAAAGCAGTCGGCTGTTAACCGGTTTATCGTGGGTTCAAATCCAACCAAAGGAGTTTTTTAAATTTATTTTAAGCACTTATCATACCTCCAGAACTATTGTTATCATCATCATCATCGTTATTTTTTTTATTAAAAAATGCATTTTTTAATATTTGAACAACTTTATTAGAATCACTAAGTTTTGTATAACAATCATCAAGATTATTGTAACACTCGTTAAGATTTCTTTGAGAATTATCTAAAATTTTTTGAGAATCCTCAAAATTTCTTTGAGAATCTTCTAGAAGTTTATATGTTTCATCAAGACTTCTTTGAGAATTTAAATACTCCTCACCTAACATTCTCATTAATCTATCCTGATGTGCTAATTTTTGTACAACTTGTACTGTATGATCAAAAGCAAAATTAGATTTTGAAAAATATGAAGCTGCATCTATCAATGCTTTTGATAATTTTTTTGACATATTTCTTAATCTATATTTATCTAATTGATATGTAAAAAAACATCCAATAATTAATCCAACAATTAATCCAAAAGTACTTGTAAAAAAATTTTCATAAGTTAATTTATTTTTATATTCTTTAAAATAATAATATAATTTTTTTATTGTTGATAATTTTTTTCTATCTTTAGAATCATTCTTATCAACAGAAAAGGTACTTTTTAATAAAAGAGTTGAATAAAAACCTAATATTAATGCAAAACGAAATTCCCTTGAATAAATAAAATTTATAAAATTTTTAATTTTTTTATTTTCTTTTAAGTTCATATTTGATTTATTTTATAAATATATTATAGCAATTTTTTTTTATTTTTGGCAATTATTTTAAATACTAAAATAAATTTCGGCATTTAGCTATTTTTCCAAAAAAGCTATTCTTTAGTATTTTTGCCGATATAATATTTCACAGAATATGTTCGGAATGTTAATATTGTGGTTCTACTATTCTAATAACACCGAATTAAAAGAATAGTAAAATATTTAAGAATATGATTTTTAGTATATCTCAGCTAAATATATTACTATATGTACACTTAATACCTATCAAACGGTTAGTCTTACCGCAATCTTAGAGTACTCATCTTGAGGACAGCTTCCTACTTAGATGCTTTCAGCAGTTATCTTAACTATACTTAGCTACCCAGCGTTTACTGTTGGTACAATAACTGGTACACCAGAGGTATATTTTTCTCGGTCCTCTCGTACTAGAGAAAAATCACTCTCAATACTCTCACGCCTACGCCGGATATGGACCGAACTGTCTCGCGACGTTCTGAACCCAGCTCACGTACCGCTTTAATGGGCGAACAGCCCAACCCTTGGGACGTACTACCGCCCCAGGATGCGATGAGCCGACATCGAGGTGCCAAACCTCCCCGTCGATAGGAACTCTTGGGGGAGATCAGCCTGTTATCCCTAGAGTAACTTTTATCCGTTAAGTGACGACCTTTCCACACAGAATCGTCAGATCACTAAGACCGACTTTCGTCTCTGCTCGACTTGTTTGTCTCACAGTCAAGCTTCCTTATACCTTTACGCTCAAAGATCGATTTCTGACCGATCCGAGGAAACCTTTGTACGCCTCCGTTACTTTTTAGGAGGCGACCGCCCCAGTCAAACTGTCCACCTAATACTGTCTTTTAACCGGTTAACGGTTTAAAATTAGAAATCTCATTTTATTAGAGTGGTATCTCAATTTTGGCTCCATTAATCCCAAAAGAAAACTTCTTAGCCTCCCACTTATTCTGCGCAAATAAAATAAAATTTCAATATCAGGATACAGTAAAGCTTCATAGGGTCTTACTGTCCAGGCGCAGGTAGTCCGCATCTTCACAGACATTTCTATTTCACCGAGTCCCTCTTTGAGACAGCTTCCAAATCATTACACCATTCGTGCGGGTCGGAACTTACCCGACAAGGAATTTCGCTACCTTAGGACCGTTATAGTTACGGCCGCCGTTCACCGGGGCTTCAGTCACGAGCTTCGTATAAACTAACAAGTTTCTTTAACCTTCCGGCACTGGGCAGGTGTCAGCCCCCATACATCGTTTTACAACTTAGCGGAGACCTGTGTTTTTGCTAAACAGTTGCTTGGAACTTGATATTGCAGCCTAAAGGCACTCTTTCTTCCGAAGTTACAGAGTTATTTTGCCGAGTTCCTTAAAGAGAGTTCTCTCGCGCTCCTTAGTATTCTCTACTACCCTACCTGTGTCGGTTTTAGGTACAGGTATTTATATATTATAAGTATTACAAGCTTTTCTTGGAAGTATGACATTTATTACTTTGAAAATTAATTCTTGTATTAATAACTTAACTCTAATTATTTTTAATAATTATCTACATCTTGTATACTTAAACCAAACTATCCAAAATTTGGCTAATATAGCCTTCTTCGTCCCTTGATACTAATATATAAATAGTATAGGAATATTAACCTATTATCCATTAACTACGTTTTTCAACCTTATCTTAGGACCTGACTAACCCCACGTGGACGAGCCTTGCATGGGAAACCTTAGGGTTACGGAGCATTGGATTCTTACCAATGTTTTCGCTACTCAATCCGACATTCTCACTTCCGTTTTGTCCATATTCACTTTCGTTAATACTTCAAACTAATACGGAACGCTCCCCTACCGATAAAATACTAATAGATTTATTTAAAAGTAATTTTATCTCACAGCTTCGGCAAATTACTTAGTCCCAAAAATTTTCGGCGCAAAAAGGCTCGACCAGTAAGCTATTACGCACTTTTTAAAGGATTGCTGCTTCTAAGCAAACCTCCTGGTTGTTTAAGCCTTTTCACATCCTTAATCACTTAGTAATTATTTAGGGGCCTTAGCTGGTGATCTGGGCTGTTACCCTCTTGACTATGAAGCTTATCCCACATAGTCTTACTAGTTATATTTCGATAGAGTATTCTTAGTTTGCATCAATTTGGTACTCTTTTACAAGCCCTTATTAAAACAGTGCTTTACCCCTCTATTTACAATAACCGCTGCACCTAAATACATTTCGGGGAGAACCAGCTAGCTCCGATTTCGATTGGCATTTCACCGCTAACCACAACTCATCCGCTAATTTTTCAACATTAGTCAGTTCGGACCTCCATTTAGTTTTACCTAAGTTTCATCCTGGTCATGGTTAGATCAATCGGGTTCGGGTCTATATTAAGTGACTTATTCGCTCTATTAAAGCTCGCTTTCACTATGGCTTCAATATCTCTATTTTAACCCGCCACTTAATATAACTCGCCGGAACATTCTTCAACAGGCACGAAGACAAACGCTAAAGTCGTTCTACTTCTGTTTGTAAGCATGCAATTTCACGTTCTTTTCACTCCCCTTCCGGGGTTCTTTTCACCTTTCCCTCACGGTACTATTCACTATCGGACATCCAGTAATATTTAGCCTTACGAAGTGGTCTTCGCAGATTCACAAGGAATTCCACGTGCTCCTTGCTACTTGGGTATAGTATAAGATATAAAATTTAGTTTTCGATTACAAGACTTTTACTTTATACTGTATAGTTTTCCAACTATTTCATCTAACATATATTTATAATTATAAATACTACCCCTCTACCCTATAATACTTTATAGTTTAGGCTTTTCCCATTTCGTTCGCCACTACTAAGGGAATCGTTTTTACTTTTTTTTCCTCTAGGTACTTAGATGTTTCAGTTCCCTAGGTTAACTCATATTACCTATAGATTCAATAATATGTATATAGAGTTTTCTCATTCGGATATTTCCGGATCAATGCATAATTCCTACTCCCCGAAACTTTTCGCAGGTAATCACGTCCTTCATCGTTTCTGGATACCAAGGGATCCCTTACATGCTGTTAATTTCTTAAATAAATAAAATTATTTTTGGAAATAAGCGGAATTGAACCGCTGACCTTTGCTTTGCAAAAGCAATACTCTACCTCTGAGTTACATTCCCTGGGCCTTTCAAGAATTGAACTTGATACCTTACCCTTATCAGAGGTATGCTCTAACCAAATAAGCTAAAAGCCCTTTAAATATATTTTATTTGAGGTAATCCAGCCGCACCTTCCAGTACGGCTACCTTGTTACGACTTCACCCTAGTTACTAATTTTACCTTTAATATAAATCCTCCTTATGGTTAAATAAATATCTTCGAGTATGATTAACTTCCATGGTGTGACGGGCGGTGTGTACAAGGCCTGAGAACGTATTCACCGCAGTATAGCTGACCTGCGATTACTAGCGATTCCACCTTCATGTAGGCGAGTTGCAGCCTACAATCTGAACTGAGGATATTTTTACAGATTTGCTCAATTTTTCAAAATTGCTTCTAATTGTAATATCCATTGTAGTACGTGTGTAGCCCAGGATTTAAGGGGCATGATGACTTGACGTCATCCTCACCTTCCTCCAATTTTTTATTGGCAGTTTTTTTAGAGTGCATATAGCCAACTAAAAATAAGGGTTGCGCTCGTTGCGGGACTTAACTCAACATCTCACGACACGAGCTGACGACAGCCATGCACCACCTGTGTAAAAGGCCGTAGCACATTTCTTTTTCAAAAAATTTCTCTTCATGTCAATCCCTGGTAAGGTTCTTCGTGTTGCATCGAATTAAACCACATACTCCACCGCTTGTGCAGGCCCCCGTCAATTCCTTTGAGTTTCACTCTTGCGAGCATACTTCCCAGGCGGGATACTTAACGCGTTAGCTACGACACTGAAAAAATCCAATATCTAGTATCCATCGTTTATAGCTAGGACTACCAGGGTATCTAATCCTGTTTGCTCCCCTAGCTTTCGTCTCTCAATGTCAGTTTTAGACCAGTACAGTGCTTTCGCCATTGGTATTCCTTCAAATATCTACACATTTCACCGCTCCACTTGAAATTCTCCATACCTCTACTAAACTCAAGATTTATAGTATCTTTCACTTTTTTTAAGTTGAGCTTAAAGATTTAATAAAAGACTTATAAATCCATCTACAGACGCTTTACGCCCAATAATTCCGGATAACACTCGCATCCCCTGTATTACCGCGGCTGCTGGCACAGGGTTAGCCGATGCTTATTCTTTAAGTACTGTCAAAATTTCTTCCTTAAAAAAAGAGGTTTACAATCCTTAGACATTCTTCCCTCACGCGGTATTGCTCTGTCAGGCTTTCGCCCATTGCAGAAAATTCCTCACTGCTGCCTCCCGTAGGAGTCTGGACCGTGTCTCAGTTCCAGTGTGGCTGACCATCCTCTCAGACCAGCTACTGATCGTCGCCTTGGTAGGCCTTTACCCTACCAACAAGCTAATCAGACATGAGCTTCTCTTTAGGCAAATTTCTTCTTTCACCGATTGGCATATAGAGCATTAGCAGATATTTCTATTTGTTATTCTCTTCCTAAAGGTAAATTCCCATGTATTACTCACCCGTATGCCACTAAAAATTACTTTTTCGTTCGACTTGCATGTGTTATGCCTACCGCTAGCGTTCATCCTGAGCTAGGATCAAACTCTTATAAAAATGAAATTACATTTTAATAACTGAAATGTTTTGTAAAAATATTTAAAATTTAATTTATATATAATTATTCTAATTTTAAAATATTTATTTTTGTATTACAAACAATTTATATTATAAATACAATAATTAATTTTGTCAAAATTAATTATAATATTAGTAATAAGAATTAGATCGTTAGCTCAATGGTAGAGCATCTGCCTTACAAGCATAGTGTTACTGGTTCAATTCCAGTACGATCTATTTTTAAGACCTATCGTCTAAGGGATTAGGACAAAAACCTTCTAAGTTTTAAATGTAGGTTCGAATCTTACTAGGTCTATAATTATTATAGTGGGATAGAGCAGTCTGGTAGCTCGTCGGGCTCATAACCCGAAAGTCAATGGTTCAAATCCATTTCTCACAAAAACTGCTGGGGAAATGGCAGAGTGGTTGATTGCACCTGACTTGAAATCAGGAAAATTAAAAAATAATTTCATGAGTTCAAATCTCATTTTCCCCTGTTAATTATTATTATAAATATTTTTTTCGGATAAATTATTTTTAAATAATTCTTCAAAAATTAGAATATTATTAATAAATGTAAAATTTTTAAGAATTAAATTAGGTAGTATAGGATTTGAACCTATGAAGATTTTCATCAATGGATTTACAGTCCATCCTTTTTAAACCACTCAAGCAACTACCTTTAATAAATAAACATATACTATATATATATAACACAAAATAGAATATTATTTAAAATTAAGTGTATAATATATTTATATATCTCTTTTTTATTACTTATTTATATATAATTTTATGGCAAAGAAAAGTATTTTAGAACGTGAAAAAAAACGTTTAATTTTGGTTAATAAATTTAAAGAAAAAAGATTTATTTTGAAAGAACAAATAAAATTATCAAAAAATTTTAATAAAATTTTTGAAATTTCAAAAGTTTTACAAAAATTACCAAAGAATAGTTCAAGAATAAGATTACGTAATAGATGTTGGAAAACTGGAAAACCTAGAGGATTCTATAGATTTTTTGGTTTATGTAGAAATATTTTAAGAGAAATGGCACCATTAGGATTTTTACCAGGTTTATATAAAGCTAGCTGGTAATTAAAAAAAATATAAATTGCTAAAAAAGGGACTTGAACCCTTAACTTCCTGATTACAAGTCAGACACTCTACCAATTAAGTTATTCTAGCTATTAATTTATTAATTATTTTATAATTCTAAAAATTAAATTAAATATTTCAATGTCACTAAAAGCTATAAATGCTAATATTTTTCTATTTAATAATATATTACTTTTTCTTAATAAACCAATAAATTTTGAATAATTTATATTATTTAATTTTGATACTGCATTAATTCTATGTATCCATAACCTTCTATAATTTCGTTTTTTTAAACGACGACTTTTATATTGAGAATTTAAACCTTGTTTAACTTGTTCAAAAGCTAGAGTAAATAAACGTGAATTTGAACCTGTGTAACCTTTGGCTAATTTTAAATATTTTTTACGATTTTTAAGTGTAACTTTACTATTTTTTACTCTAATCATTTTTTATTTTTAATAAATTTTATTTTAGGTATTAATTTTAAAAAAGATTTTATATCTGATTTATGTATATAATTTTTTACATTAAATAATCTTAAACGTCTCGAACTTTTATTAATTAATAAATGACTTTTAAAAGCTTTTTTTCTTATTAAAATTCTTTTTTTTATATTTATTCTCTTTAAAGCAGATTTATTAGTTTTCAATTTCATAATTAAATATATTATTAAAATTAAAATATACTATATATATATATATATAACATATTTTACATTTGATAGTAAGACGATATTGCCAAGTGGTAAGGCTTCAGACTGCAAATTTGATATACCCCAGTTCAAATCTGGGTATCGTCTATACCATTTAATTATTTATTTTTATATGGGAGTATGGTGAAATGGTATACACGATAGACTTAAAATCTGTTGACAATATAGTCATGAGGGTTCAAATCCCTCTACTCCCAAAAATATATAAATATTAATTTATTTTTATGAATTCAAATTTAGAAAAAATTAAAATTTTAAGAGAAAAAACAGGTGCTGGATTTAGTGATTGTAAAAATGCATTATTAAATAGTAATGGTAGTTTAGAAGATTCAATTACTATTTTAAAAAATAAGAGTATTTTAAGTGCAGATAAAAAAATTTTAAGAGAAGTTACACAGGGTATTATTTCTAGTTATATACATACTAATTTAAAATTAGGAGTATTATTAGAATTAAATTGTGAAACAGATTTTGTTGCAAAGAGAGAGGAATTTAAAACTTTAGGAAAAAATTTAGCAATGCAAGTTGCTAGTAATGCTGAAATAATATATGTATCATTAAGTGATATACCAGAAGAAATTTTTAATATAGAAAAAAATAAATTATCAGAAGAAAATAATTACGAAAATATTAAAAATTTATTAAAAAAAAATACATTATTAGATCAACAATATTTTAAAGATACAACTATCTCAGTTGAAGAACTTATTAAAACTCATATAACATTGTTAGGAGAAAATATTAAAGTAAGTAAATTTATAAGATATCAAATTAATTAATTTATTGTGAAAAAATTAACGAGAATAATATTCAACTATTTTAAATTCATTTATATTTAAAGATATATTTTTTCTTGTAATATTTTTAATTATTTTACCACTTAATTTATTTTTATCTAAATCTAAAAAAGATGCTTTATTTAATTGTGAAATAGATTTAATTAATTTTAAATTTTTAAAACGTTTATTTAATAAATCCGTTTTATTTTCTTGTAATTCTATATTTTTTGAAATTAAAGATTTAGATATTTTACAATCTTTAACTGAAATAATATCATTAATTTTACATTGAAAACTAAGTATATTAATTTTTACTTTATTAACTAAAATATGACCATGATTAATTAATTGTCTTGCAGATGGTATTGTATTTGAAAAACCTAAACGATAAACAATTGAATCTAATCTTAACTCTAACATTTTTAGAAGTAAAAAACCTAAAGAACCTTTTAATTTCTGAGCCTTCTTAAAATAAGATAATAATTGTTTTTCTGTAATACCGTAATTAAAACGTAATTTTTGTTTTTCAATTAATCTAATTTTATAATCATCAGAAAGTGAAAAACGATTTGTTTTTTCTATAGAAATCTTTCCATGTTGACCAGGAGATTTTATTCTTTTTTTAATTATTTTTTTAGATAGTCCAGGTAAAATACCTAAACGTCTTATTTTTTTTAATTTTGGACCAATAAATTTTATCATTTTATATATAATATATTTTTAGTTATTTTTAATATTAAATTAGATAAAGGATGAATGACGGGATTTGAACCCGCGAATTTTGATGCCACAAATCAATACCATAACCACTAGGCTACATTCACCTTAATTTTAATATTTATTTTTTATCAGAATATTTTCTTTTATTTAATAATTTTAATTCATTAAAAATATCAATAATTATTTTATCTATTATATTATAATTTAGTATATTTTTAATTAATAAATTTCTAAAATTAAAATTAATAATATTA
>JACCDZ010834434.1_pt1 | contig 10802 bp, 9 predicted proteins | sample 7449551 | NCBI WGS metagenome assembly JACCDZ01 (sample SAMN15323452, study PRJNA562643) | freshwater metagenome | isolation source: river surface water | place: USA:Blue River Watershed | collected 2017-08-18
CTGCAACTCCGTGGGCGTCACCTCCGCCTCCAACCTGACCCTCTCCTCCCTGGCCAACCTCACCGCCAACGCCAACAGCAACATCACCGTCAAGTCCGACACCGGCAGCGTGAACGTCTCCGCCGGCAACGACTCCATGTTCCTGACCATGGACGCCGCCACCAACCAAGCCGTGCTGTTCTCGAGCAACAGCATTGACATCGTCTCCTCCAACGCCCTGTCGATGTACACGTCCAACGCTAACTTGTTTGCGGGAGGAGCGGTCGACATGAGTGCATCCAACTCCATCAGCATGATCAGCTATGACAGCACGGTCAGGGTTGCCGCGGGACCCACCACTGCGTTGCTGGTCCTGGACGGGGTCAACGACACCGCGGACTTGTCCGCTGTCCAAGGCATCACTCTGTCGTCCACGAACGCCTTGACCATAGAGTCCTCTTCCAACCTGGTGGCCACGTCCGGGAAGAACCTCACCCTGGGGACATCCAACCTTCTCATGTCCGCGTGCAACCTCACCATGCAGACCACGGCCCTCAACTTCGACGCCAACTCCATCGCTTTCACCTCCGACTCCAACATCAACTTCAACATCCGATCCGCCGCTTCCGGAGGAACCACCCCCATGTTCTCCGTGAGCGGGGACAAGGTCACCATCGACGGAAACCTCCTGATCACCGGCGACCTCAACACCGTCAACACCATCCAGACCAACGTGACCATCGAGGACCTGGACGTGGCCAACAGGCAGGTGACGGTGGCCTCTGGGACGGACGTGCGCGACTACAGGGACAACCAGAGGGCCGGAGTGGTGGTGGCCGGCATACCCATCGGGGCGACCGTCAGCTTGGCCGCAAGCAACCTCTACGAAAAGTCCATCACGTGGTCCATGGGAGGGCTGTCCGAGTGGAACAACTACGGAGCCAAGAGCAGCAACGTGTACACCACCGAGCCGTCGTGGAAGGTCATCCCGGGCTCCATGCACCTCGTCAGGAGGTACACATCCAACTCCATCAATTTTGAAACCACTTTCGGGTTCAGGATAAACGTGAGCGACGAGCTGGAGTTCATCAAGATAACGGCCTCCAACGACGCTGTGATCAACTCAAGGCGCATCGCCGTGTTCGGACGCACAGCATGATCATCTGCTCCGACGACGATGAGCGGTGCGGGGCAACAACAACGGGGGACTCGATGGGGGGCACGGGTCGGTTCGTAGGAGCGTTCCGAAGGGCGATTGGCGAGTGCCAGGCATGCGCCGGACGCATGACCGGCACGCACGTGGGGTGCGCGCTCGTGGAGAGCCTGGCGGCGGCAGAGCCCAGGCTGGCTTTGGCGGTGCGCGAGTCCACCGAGGTGTTGGTGGTGGTCGCTCGCGTGTGTGGAGAAGCGCGGGAGTCGGTGTTCGCCCGGCTGTTCGAGAGGTGCTTGCAATCGGACGAGATGCTGCGCGAGTGCTTCCCGGAAGCCGACGTGGAGGACGCGGTACGCGAACGGGCCAAAGACATGGCCAGCGACCCGTACGCGGTCTTCACGGACGAGTTCGTGGGCGAAAGCTACCTCAACAGCCACGAGCTCATGTTTTTCGAGGTGTGTCAGAGGGTCGTGGACCTGTTGCTGTACCGCAGGAGGCTGTCCGTGCACGGCGACGTCGCGCGCAAGTATATGTGCATGATGCAGGACATGTGGGTCTCGTTGGATGCTGCTGCTTTGGGGGGGGTCGAGCGGGGAGATCCCCGCGCCGGAGTGTTCACCTTGGCCATGGTGATGCCCCATTGCATGTCCGAGAAGGAATGCAAGGAGACGGTGGTCAAGGAGTTGGTAGACAGCGGATTGGTTTACGCGGAGGATTCGGAGTCGCTGCACGTGACTGTCGCGGACGTCAAGCCGCACCTCCAACAGCCGTGCTGGGCGCTGGACATGTACAAGAAGGAGAGATCCATGAGGAGAGTGTGTGCCCTGTGCGTCATGGTGTCGTGCGGCATCGTGCCGTGGGACAGGGCGTGCGAGTGGTACGACATGGCGATCGAAGGCAGCAAGCGGCGCAAGCGCAACAAGACGGACCTGGAGATAGCCCGCAACTCCAGAGCGGGCTTGTCGAGGATCGTGGGGGAGGACGTCGTGGACGCCGTGCTGAAGATCATCAAGGATGTTGTGTGGTGGTGATGGCGTTGCATATGGAGTTCTTGCCGTGGTTCAGCGGCTTCTTGCGCTTGAGGACGATTCCGTCCTGAGCCGCGCCGTTGTTGTCCCCGCCGCCGCAGGCATCTGCTGCAGTCTGCGGAGGCAACGCCGCCGTAGGGATGTAACGGTTGAAGTGCAGCGCGCATCCGTCCTGTATCTCCTCCACCTGCATCTGCTTGCCCACCAGATGCACGGCGTGCATCACCACCGGGTGGCGGCGGGACCCCGACCGGAACTCCTCGATGCTCATGCTTCCGCCGAAAATGTCCAGCGCTTGGCGGCAGGGGGCCGGCGCGACGTAGGGATCCGCCTTCCCGGCCCGCGCCGCCATCACGTTCAGCAGCGCGTACCTCTCGAAAGTGTCGTGGTTGCCGCCCGAGCGGTCCGAGAAGTTTTGGGCGGCCGCGCACTCGAAAGAGCAGAAGCAACCGTCCACGTGGAACTTGTCGTCGGCCGCCTCGTAGGCGTACGGCACGCCGATGGGAGCGCCCTCGAAGGGGTGGCAGCACCAGAAGCAGTGTGTCGTGGTGCTCTGCGGCCAGCACGCCGCCTGGGCGTGGCGGGGCTGTTGCGGGGAGGGGGGGCCGCCCGGGGGCGAGATCGAGCAGGATTCCAGCAGGAGGGTGCCCATGGACCCGCTGGTCTCCTGGTAAGCCTCCGGCCAGGCCGCCCGGTTGTCCAGCGCCGAGCCCAGCAGGGAAGGCTCGGCGTCTACGTCGCGCACGCGCAGCTTCACGACGACGTTTTGGTTTCCCGCGTTCGACCTGACGGACGCGGCGCCGCCATGCAGTTGAGGGTCTAGCAGAGACGACGAAGGCGGGGTCTGCCCGTCGGTCGCGGACGAGGCCACGGCGTCCACGCCGCAGTACGTCGCGGCATCGTAGACGTGGATCACGCCCGTCGTGTCCGCCGCGCCCCCCCGCGTGGATCCGTTGTGCGCTTTCGTCGGAGATTGTCTCTTCGTCCTGGAAGAAGCCAAAGCCATGAGACCATGTGTTGGGAGCCCAGATGCAATGATGTCGGCAGAAGGTCTTATGGCCTGGAAGAAAGGTACTTATTTGCCGACGCGAACACTTTCCTCATGTTGTCCACTATGCCTTCGTACGAACCGATCATGTCGGCGTCCAGGAACTCGTTGGATGCGCTCTTGCGAAGGGCATCGACGTTCTTGGCGACGCCGTCTATCATTCGTCGTATGTCGTTCGATGCGACCCGCTGGATGTAAGCGATGTCACGAGAGTTCAGGCCGACGTCCGCGCCGAGAGTCTCGTCCCAAAACATGTTGATATCCTTCAGCAGAGCCAGGAGCTTGGTCTGATCCCTGACCAGGTTCGCGATCGTCATGAGTTGCTTCTCGAACGACTCCGCGAGCCTGTCGTTGACTTCCTGCAGGCGCGAGTTCTTGGTCTTGATGCCCTCGATCGTCTCCCTGGACCTCTTCATCTTCTCCTTGAACCCGCGCGCTTCCAGGCCCAGGCTGCGCTGCATGGCGAGCGGTCCCGGCCGGTAAGCTCCGATCGTGAAGCTGCCCTGCTGAGCGAAGCTCGGCGCGGTCTCCAGCGACTTTCTGTGGCGCGGGGGGTTCAGGCTGGCGGGGTTGGATTTCCAAAAGTCGGACATGATCGGGTTCGGCTCGGGTTTATGATTCGGAACACAAATAATCAGCGCGCGGACGACATCTTTTCCAGCCGTTTGGCGATGACCTTCAGCTGCTCCACCACCTCTTCGAACACCTCGGTGATGTTCTTCTCGGTGGCCGGGCTCCTGAAAAACTCTCCGAGGCACAGGTACGTGCTGTCCATCGCCAGCAGCTCCTCGGTGTTGACGGTCGATGCGGTGTCCTCCCCTGATTCGGACTCTTCTTGTGCGTCGGAAGCGGACTCTGCGGACGCGGGGGCCACGACGGGTTCCGTGGGGGGGACCTCCTCGTCCCGGTCCATGTGCACCTTCACGGTCGTAGCGGAGGCGGGCTGCGAAGGAAGAGGAGGAGTCATTGCGCGGTTTCTACACATGAGAGCCCGACTCTTATAACGCGAATGCTCGCTCTACCGAAAATGTTGCTGCTGATGGCCGTTCGCACCGCCGATCCCGCCGTGGACTGGCAAAAGGCGGAGCGGCTCGCGAGGAACGCCGTGAGAGAGTTGCAACCGGATGCGGTCGTCTCGTCCAAGACGGTCCGACTGGATAGCCAGGACGTATCGGGCCTGTCGCACGCCTTGGGATCGGGGGGCACGATCGACGGGTCCATGCGTCTGCTGCTGATACGCATACGGGAAGGAGACGAAAGCCGCCTCACGCACCTCCGGCCGCAGATCGAGCGCTTCTCGGAGAGCGCCGTGTTCGTGCTGTGCGGCACGTGTTCCGACCCGGCCATCCGGTCCCGCTGCGACCTGCGAATAGAAGAGGCGCGGCAAGGTGGTCGCGACGTCGCGGCGATCCCGGAGGGGCACGCGGACATGCTGGATCACATGCGGCGTACCGGGGATCCCTGCATGCGGGGCGTGCTGAGGGCCCGCGTGGAGGGAGGCGGCGCCCCCCCACCCGACCTTGCCGTCGCTTGCAGGGCGGACGCGGTGTTGCGGGAGCTGCAAAGGAGCTATCGCTCGCGGACGATGGAGGCCCGGCTGGTCGCCTGCTTGGCCATGGCGGTGATGGACTGCTTGGAATGGTCCGCGTGTTCCCGGTATAAGGACGGGCCGCCATGCAAAGAAAACGCCCGTAAGGCCAAGCGATGAACGCACTGAGGAGAGCGAAAGCACGAAGCTGCCGGCAGGTGACCGTGGCGGCCTCCACCAACAAGGGGCCCGCCACCAAGCCGAAAAAGGGTGGCGGGGTGGCGGCCCACGAGGAGGCCAACCGCAAGCTGACCGCTGCCATCCGGGAGCGCTCGGCCAAGGTGGAAAACGCGTTGCAGGCCCTGGGGCGCGTGGCGCGCGAGGAGGCCGGGGAGCTCAAGAACTTCATCGACACCGTCCACGCGGCGGCCACCGGCAAACCCCGTCCCACCCCGTCGTCATCTGCGAACTACGTGGTGGTGGACGATTCCGACGACGAAACGGACGTCGCCGATTATCCAAACTCAAAATAAACATGAACGTGAGCACTCCTATCGTAACGCCCGACAACACCAACAGATCATGGAGGAGTAGAGGGGGGGTTACAACAACAAAAGGCGAGGCACAGAGAGGTGCGGCGGCGCTGTTGGTGGCGCTGTCCGTGCACACGGCCGCCAAGTACAGCGTGAAAAAGGCGATCGGCGCCCTGAAGATCAAGCACCCCCCCGCAAAGGTGGCGCTGATATGGTTGTACCCCATCGTGGCTGCGGCCGTGTGCTTCGTCGCGTTCTTCAAACACTGACACCGCATAATAAAAACTGCTAGCTCTCCTCGTCCCTCTCCACGAGCTTCCAGCCGACGAACCCGCGCGTGCCGTTGCGGATCACGGGCTCTCCCAAGATCGGGGTCAGCGTCTTGGCCAGGGCGGTCGCGTTCATCTTGTTCTGGGCGTTCTTGGGCAGGCTCTGCTGGTAGAGGTTCCAGATGTCGTTGAGCTTCACGAACGAGTTCTCCGGGTCCTCCTCGTCCTCCAGCATGTTGTCGTTGATCAGCTGGGCGATCGCGTCCGTGGCTTCCTGGTACTGCTTGGTGTACGCCAATATCTCCTCGGGCTCCACCAGGCCCTTCTCGAAGTACAGGGGGTAGTACTCCTCCAGCAAGAACGGCAGCAGGTACAGGCGCCAAGTCGATATCTTCTTGGACAGGTCGATGTCCACGCCGAACTCGTTGTCCCCCACGGGGTTCTCCACGAAACGCGAGAGGAACTGCACCACGCGGATGCGCCGCCACGTGCCGAAGTCCTGTGCGGGGACGTTGGGGAGGTGGTTGCACACCAGCACCAGCTTGAACTGGGGCTTGAACTGGATGGGCTCCCTGTACAGGGCCCTGGCCATGATGGTGTCGCCCCCGCTGAGCTCCTTGAGCAGCCCCACGTTCAGCTTCTCGTCCTCCGACGGCTCCTGCAGGCACGCGAACCGCTTGCCCTTGCATCGCGCGATCTCCGAAGTGGCCGAGTTGGCCGCCGCCCGCCGCTGGGTCAGCAGGGAAACGGGCAGCTTCACGCAGTACTCCCCGAACGCCCTCTCGAACAGCTCCACGGTCTTGCTCTTGCCGTTGCTGCCCCCCGCGGTGAAGATGTGGAAGCGCTCGTGCTTGATGTCGCCGTGCAGGAAGCTGGCCAGCATCGTCAGGAAGTACGTGCGCACGTTCTCGTTCACGAACACCTGCGCGAAGAAGGTGCGGATCTCCGCCACCACCTTGCGCGCCTCTCCGTCCGCCGAGTCCGCGATGGACATGTACGGCGTCTTCGTGCTGAGCGTGAGGTTGTCGTCGGGCCGGCCGTCCCGGAACATGAGCTCGTGGAAGTCGTACACGCCGTTCTCGAACCCGATCAGGTGGGTCTTCTCGTCCAGCGTGCTCTCGAAGTCCGCGTCGTAGAAAAACGGGGCGCACTCGTGCAGGACGTTGTCCAGGAAGCGGCGGGTCTGCAGCTTGGTGGCGATGTCCAGCAGCTGCTTCTGCATCTGCAGGTGGCGCTTCTTCTTGTCCTCGTCCTCCTCCGTGGTCGCCTTGGTGGCAAAGAAGTCCGCCGCCGAGGAGAAGTCCAGGCTGACCTCTTCGGACAGGCGGCTGCGCAGCGTGTAGGCGCTGTCGCACGACACCCACCGATGCCTGCGGAACTCGTACCACTGCTTGCGCGATATGGACACGCACTTGTAAGAGTGCTTGTACAGATGGTACACCACCCTGGCCACGGGAACCTCGCACCCGCTGCTGGCGTCCACGATCAGGTGGAAGATGCTGTGCTTGATGATCTCACGGTACGCCGCGGGGTTGTCCTGCCGCGCCCAGAAGTGCAGCGTGGGCAGGCCCAGGCCGCCGTTGCCCCGGATCCCCATCCACTTGGCCTCGCACACGCCCTCCTCGAACTTGGGCGACCGCTTGCTGAACTCTATCCACACGCCCAGGAGGTCGGCTCCGACCGTCTCGCTCACGTTTCGCAGGCATATGCCCAGCTGGATCCAGTGCGAGTAGTCGTCGTTGCGGTGGTCCCCCAGTATTTCCACGAGCCTCTTGATGAAGTCCGTGTCCTCGTACGGATGCTTGAGGGACTTGGCGGCGTTGCACTTGGCGACCAGCTGGTTCTGCTTGTTGGCCGCGCGCCGCTCCATGTCCTGAACCTCGCACTCGCAATGCGAGGTCACGGGGGTGCGAAACGGCTTGTTTCGAATGCTGAGCAGGTGCACCAGATCGCGCGTGCTGGGAAGCGGCCCCTCGTCCACGACCAGGCCCTCGGGCGAAGCGTTGACCACGTACCTCACCACGTACGGGGCGCAGTCGGGCTTGCTGCTGCCGACCAGCGTCCACGGAGCCGACTCTATCACGTTCTTGTCCAGGACGTCCGCGAAGTCGTTCACTATGGTCCCCTGCATGATCTCGAAGGCCTCCGGCATCAGCGGCAGCATCTTGCGGCGCGCCAGGTGCTGGACCGCGGGGCTCGTCACCACGTCGGGGAACACGATGTGGACGCCGTCCTTCACGAGGTGGTTCTTGGATATCTCCGTCGACTCCTTGGTGGAAACGAACGCGCGCACGTTCCCCGGGAGCTCCACCAGCTCGTTCAGGACCTCCACGTAATGCCGCACGAACTCCAGCACGCACTCTCGCGGGCACCGCGGGGGAGGTTCCGTGCACTCGTCCGCGGGCATGGCGAAGCGGAAGTCCAGGTCTATCACCACCGGTCCCTCGCCGACGTGCCGTTCCGTGATGTGCAGGCTGGAGCATCCCTCATCGAGGGCGTCGGAGTAGAGGGTCAAGAACTCCTCGTTCTCCTCGATGGGGATCGAGTAGGCGGCCTTGGGGCGCATGCTCGTGTGCGTGCATGGCTCCGACCCTCCCGCCTGGGCCTTGTGTTTGGCCAGGAATTCCGACAGACGAGCGGCGGCCGTGGAGGACGCCATCATGTTCCCAACGATACAATATCATCTGATTGGTTTGATGGCAGACCCGACGAACCTTCAATGACCGGAGATCGGATCGTCTCTGCCTCTTCCCGCCCTGGGAACCACCACAACCTCCTCCAGCGTGGTCGTGGTGTCCGGTGCCGCGGGCGGGGGAGGAAGAGGAGGAGGAGGGGCGTGCAGCTTCGGCGCAGGATTCCAAGTGGCGATCAATCCGAAAAGTATGGGCGAGTAAACCGCGGTGTCCCGGTCCAGAATCAGCATGATGCAACAAAAGAGGATCCCCAGCAAAGAGAAGAACGCCTGGGTCCAGAAGACGGCACCGGTGGACCGGGCTGCGGCCAGCACGCGTCTGCGCACGTTGTGGGGCGCCGAGGGAGCGATGGATCTCTGCATAACCACCACAGTGGTACGTGTATTGAAGTCTCAATGGTGCACGTGGGCTTATTGCGGTGGCGCGAGACAAAGATGTCGACGTCGGAAGCGGTGGAAGAGAACGTGCGATCCGAGTGCGTGGCGCAGCTCGAAACCCTGTTGCCGGAGACGTTGAAACCTCATGTGCGCGCCATCGAGGGCGGCATCTTCGCGTGGGCGATCGACTACTGCCGCGGGCGATCCATCGCATGCGCGTGGGGCAACCCGTTGTTCGAGATGGCGTACCATCACAAGGCCCGATCGATAGTGGCCAACTCGGACAAGTTTTTGGAGAACCCCGACGTGCGGTACGAGAGGATGGCTGCGACCACCAGGCACGAACTGTGCCCGAGGCTGTGGGGGGAGGTGGAGGAAAACAACATTCGGAGGATCAACGATGCGTACGATGCAGATGCCGTCGTGGCCATGACGGACCTGTTCATATGCACCAAGTGCAAGAGCCGCAAGTGCTCTTACACGGAAAGACAGACCAGGAGTGCCGACGAAGCTACCACCGTGTTTGTCAGATGCCTAGTATGCCATCACTCGTGGAAGATGTCGTGATGAAGCCGGGATTGAGCCGCAAGAGCTTCGTCGGAGGCTTGATCGCATTCTTCCCCAGTTTTCGTTTCGAGCGATGGCTGTCAGAGGTGTTGTTTGCATCGGCGGGGACGTTCGTAGTATGTCGTCCGCTATCGGCCGTGTCGTCATTATCTTCGCTGTCCAAGTTGTTGTTGTTGATATCAGAGTCATTGTAATCGTTGTGTGATGAAGCATGATTGTTATTTCCGTTGTCGTCAACATCCATACCAGGCACCCGGTGAAGATGCCGCTTTGCTTTGATTTGTTGACGGGGCTGCTTTTGTTGGCTCGTCCAAGTTTGCGCGAGAGGGCTTTCGTTGAGTTCCGGCACGGACCATGTCGCGAGGGATTCAAGCGTCCGCACGTGATGTTGCAGCGACGCCGGCTCGATCTTCTCATGCGCCCAAGTTTGTGTCAGCGGTCTTTCGTTGAGTTCCGGCACCGACCATATTGCGAGGGATTCCAGCGTACGCACGTGATGTTGCAGCGACGCGGGCTCGATCTTCTCATGCGCCCAAGTTTGTGTCAGCGGTCTTTCGTTGAGTTCCGGCACCGACCATGTTGTGAGGGATTCCAGTGTACGCACGTGATGTTGCAGGGATGCCGGCTCGATCTTCTCATGCGCCCAAGTTTGTGTCAGCGGTCTTTCGTTGAGTTCCGGCAACGACCATGTTGCGAGGGGTTCGAGCGTCCGCACGTGATGTTGCAGGGATGCCGGCTCGATTGTGAGATCCTGTTCTTTGATGTCGCTCATCCAAGTGTGCGCGAGTGGCCCTTCGTGGAGTTCGGGCACGGACCATGCCGCGATGGATTCGAGCGTCCGCATGTGATTTTGCAGCGATGCCGGCTCGACTTGCTGGTCGACTTGAGCGATTTGTTCGCGTCGTTGACTCACCCATTTGTGCGACAACGGGCCTTCGTTGTGTTCCGCAATCGTCGATGGGCCCAGTTGTGCCAACGAACATGTGTGCATTTCGAGTCGCGAAGTCTCGAATTCTTCGTCGGGTGAGGTTGGAGCGGACGGTTGATGATGCTTCGGTTTCAAACCGACGAACAATATGCGCGGCTCGTACACGTCTTCATTCTCGAGACGCGACACACTGGCTCTCAGATCATTGATCGTGGTTTGAGCTGTAGATAATTCGATTTGAAGTTTGCTCATGAATTGTTTTAGGTTCGTGTTCTCTTCTTCCGACTTGTTTAGAGCCTTTTGCGCATTCTCAGCTACATTGGCCACTCGTTGGCCCTCAACATCCAACTGTGCTTGCAGAGCCCGCTTCTCTTCTTCTGACTTGTTCAGAGCCTTTTGCGCATCCTCAGCTACTTTGGACACTCGTTGTCCCTCAACATCCAACTGTGCTCGCAGAGCCCGCTTCTCTTCTTCCGCCTTGTTCAGAGCCTCTTGCGCATCCTCAGCTACTTTGGACACTCGTTGGCTCTCAACATCCAACTGTGTTCGCAGAGCCCTCTTCTCTTCTTCCGCCTTGTTCAGAGCCTCTTGCGCATCCTCAGCTACTTTGGACACTCGTTGTCCCTCAACATCCAACTGTGCTCGCAGAGCCCGCTTCTCTTCTTCCGCCTTGTTCAGAGCCTCTTGCGCATCCTCAGC
>JACCDZ011446880.1_pt1 | contig 10800 bp, 4 predicted proteins | sample 7449551 | NCBI WGS metagenome assembly JACCDZ01 (sample SAMN15323452, study PRJNA562643) | freshwater metagenome | isolation source: river surface water | place: USA:Blue River Watershed | collected 2017-08-18
ATGATGCGTCCGGGGGAGCCGCCCACCAAGGATGCTGCTGAGAATCTGTTCAAGAACCTGTTCTTCTCTGCTGAGCGTTACGATCTGTCTGGCGTCGGCCGCATGAAGTTCAACCGCCGCTTGGGTCGTGACAGCGATACAGGCGAAGGCGTGTTGTCGCGTGAAGACATCGTTGCCGTGCTGAAGACCTTGATCGATATACGCAACGGCAAGGGCGAAGTGGACGACATCGACCACCTCGGCAATCGTCGTGTGCGTTCTGTTGGCGAAATGACGGAAAACCAGTTCCGTGTCGGCCTCGTGCGCGTTGAGAGTGCGGTTAAGGAGCGTCTGTCGCTGGCTGAATCCGAAAACCTGATGCCGCAGGACCTGGTGAATGCCAAGCCCGTGTCGGCCGCCATCAAGGAATTCTTCGGTTCCTCGCAGCTTTCCCAGTTCATGGACCAGAACAACCCGCTTTCGGAAGTGACGCACAAGCGTCGCGTTTCCGCCCTTGGCCCGGGTGGTCTGACGCGTGAGCGTGCCGGCTTCGAAGTGCGTGACGTGCATCCCACGCATTACGGCCGTGTCTGCCCCATCGAAACGCCGGAAGGTCCGAACATCGGTTTGATCAACTCGCTGGCTTCCTTTGCCCGTACCAATGATTACGGTTTCCTCGAGAGCCCGTATCGTCGCGTGATCGATGGCAAGGTGACTGACGAATACGAATACCTGTCTGCCATTGAAGAGGCTGAGTACGTCGTTGCTCAGGCCGACTCCAAGATGGATAAGAACAACCGTCTGGTGGATGACCTTGTGGCGGTGCGTCACAAGAACGAATTCACTGTGATGGGCCCGGACAAAGTCCAGTACATGGATATTTCGCCACGCCAGGTGGTGTCCGTTGCGGCATCACTGATTCCCTTCCTTGAGCATGATGACGCGAACCGCGCACTCATGGGCTCCAACATGCAGCGTCAGGCGGTGCCGACACTGCGTTCGGAAAAGCCGCTCGTAGGTACCGGCATGGAGCGTTATGTTGCCCGTGACTCCGGCGTCTGCGTCGTCGCCAAGCGTGGTGGTGTGATCGACTATGTCGATGCCGGCCGTATCGTGGTGCGTGTGAGCGACAAGGAAATCGTCACTGGCGAAGCCGGTGTCGATATCTATAACCTCACCAAATATACGCGCTCCAACCAGAACACCTGCATCAACCAGCAGTCGCTGGTAAAAGTCGGTGATGTGATTGCACGTGGCGACATCCTGGCTGATGGTCCTTCCGTCGACTTGGGTGAGCTGGCTCTCGGCCAGAACATGCGCGTCGCCTTCATGCCCTGGAATGGTTATAACTTCGAAGACTCCATCCTCCTTTCGGAGCGTGTGGTTCAGGAAGATCGCTTCACCTCGATCCACATTCAGGAGCTGTCCTGTATCGCTCGCGATACCAAGCTCGGTCCTGAAGAAATCACCGCCGATATCCCGAACGTGGGTGAAGCGGCACTGGCCAAGCTGGATGAAAGCGGCATCGTCTATATCGGCGCTGAAGTGAATGCTGGCGACATCCTCGTGGGCAAGGTTACGCCCAAGGGTGAAACCCAGCTTTCGCCAGAAGAGAAGCTGCTGCGCGCCATCTTCGGTGAAAAAGCTTCTGACGTTAAAGACACGTCGCTGCGTGTTCCCTCGGGCACCAAGGGCACAATCATCGACGTGCAGGTTTTCACGCGTGATGGCATCGAAAAAGATGCGCGTGCGCTGGCAATCGAGAAAGAGCAGCTAGATGCCTACCGCAAGGATCTGAAAGAAGAGTACCGGATCTTCGCCGAAGCCACGTCTTCGCGTCTTCGCTCTGCGCTGACGGGCCAGAAGGTCAACGGCGGAGCCGGTCTCAAGAAGGGCGCGGTCCTCGCCAAAGAAGATCTTGATGCCCTGACCCTGGAGCAGTGGTTCGAAATCCGTCCGGCTGATGAGGCGATTGCGGATCAGCTCGAGAAGGCTCAGGCCTATCTGAAAGAGCGCGAAGCCGATATCGAAGCCAAGTTCGAGGACAAGAAGCGCAAGATCACCACGGGCGACGATCTCGCTCATGGCGTGCTGAAAGTCGTGAAGGTTTATCTGGCCGTAAAGCGCCGCATCCAGCCTGGCGACAAGATGGCGGGTCGTCACGGTAACAAGGGCGTGGTCTCCGTGATCATGCCGGTGGAAGACATGCCGCATGATGAGCACGGCGAGCCGGTCGACATCGTGCTGAACCCACTGGGCGTGCCTTCGCGTATGAACGTGGGCCAGATTCTGGAAACCCACCTCGGTTGGGCGGCCAAGGGTCTCGGTCAGCGCATCGGTGAAATGCTCGATCAGCAACGCAAGATTGCCGAGGTGCGCAAGTACCTTGACGAAATCTACAACGGCGTGGGTGGGCAACAGGAAGATATCAAGTCGCTGACCGATGCAGAAGTGACGGCGCTGGCCGAGAACCTGCGTGCGGGTGTGCCCATGGCCACGCCGGTATTCGACGGTGCACATGAGCCTGAAATCAAGGCGCTGCTGAAGCTGGCCGGCCAGAACGAAAATGGTCAGCAGTGGCTGTTCGATGGCCGTACTGGCGAGCGCTTCGATCGTCAGGTCACGGTGGGCTATATGTACATGCTGAAGCTCAACCACCTTGTCGATGACAAGATGCATGCGCGTTCCACCGGCTCCTACTCCCTCGTCACGCAGCAGCCGCTGGGTGGTAAGGCGCAGTTCGGTGGTCAGCGCTTCGGTGAGATGGAAGTGTGGGCGTTGGAAGCATACGGCGCGGCATACACCCTGCAGGAAATGCTCACCGTGAAGTCTGATGACGTGAACGGCCGTACGCGTATTTACAAGAACATCGTTGATGGTGATCACCGTATGGATCCGGGCATGCCCGAGTCCTTCAATGTGCTCATCAAGGAAATTCGCTCGCTGGGCATCAATATGGAACTCGATACCGAGTAATCCGGCTTTGGCTGCGAACGCAACGAGGCGGTGGCATTACGATGCCGTGATGTCACCGCCAAAGATTCAACTCCGTGTGTGCCGGTCCGCGACGGCGGACTGACCGAAAGAGAAACTGGAGAACCGCCTTGAAAGACTTGCTCAATCTCCTGAAGAACCAGGGCCAGGAAGAAGAATTCGACAAGATCCGCATCGGTCTTGCTTCGCCTGACATGATCCGCTCCTGGTCGTTCGGCGAAGTTAAGAAGCCGGAAACGATCAACTACCGTACCTTCAAGCCGGAGCGTGACGGCCTGTTCTGCGCCAAGATCTTTGGCCCGATCAAGGATTACGAGTGCCTGTGCGGCAAGTACAAGCGCATGAAGTTCCGTGGCGTGATCTGCGAAAAGTGCGGCGTTGAAGTGACGCTGACCAAGGTGCGCCGTGAGCGCATGGGCCACATAGAGCTGGCCTCGCCGACCGCGCACATCTGGTTCCTGAAATCGCTGCCGTCGCGTATCGGTCTGCTGCTGGACATGACCCTGCGTGATATCGAGCGCGTGCTCTATTTCGAAAGCTTTGTGGTGATCGAGCCGGGCATGACCACGACCCTGGAAAAGGGCCAGCTGCTCTCGGACGAAGAGTATTACAACGCGCTGGAAGAATTCGGTGACGAGTTCGATGCCAAGATGGGTGCTGAAGCGATCCAGGCGCTGCTGAAGGATATTGACCTCGAGTCCGAAGTCGCCAAGCTGCGTGAAGAAATTCCCAATACCACGTCTGAAACCAAGCTCAAGAAGCTCTCCAAGCGCCTCAAGCTGATGGAGTCCTTCCTGCAATCCGGCAACAAGCCGGAGTGGATGATCATGACGGTGTTGCCGGTGCTGCCGCCGGACCTGCGCCCGCTGGTGCCGCTGGATGGTGGCCGTTTTGCGACGTCCGATCTCAACGATCTTTATCGCCGCGTCATCAACCGTAACAACCGTCTCAAGCGCCTGCTCGATCTGAATGCTCCCGACATCATCGTGCGCAATGAAAAGCGCATGCTGCAGGAAGCGGTGGATGCGTTGCTGGACAACGGCCGTCGCGGTCGTGCCATCACCGGTTCCAACAAGCGTCCGCTCAAGTCGCTGGCCGACATGATCAAGGGCAAGCAAGGTCGTTTCCGTCAGAACCTGCTCGGCAAGCGCGTCGACTACTCCGGCCGCTCCGTGATCGTGGTGGGCCCGACCCTGCGTCTGCATCAGTGCGGTCTGCCCAAGAAAATGGCGCTGGAATTGTTCAAGCCTTTCATTTTCGGCAAGCTGGAAGCACGTGGTCTCGCCACGACGATCAAGGCCGCCAAGAAAATGGTGGAGCGTGAAACTGCCGAGGTCTGGGATATCCTGGCCGAGGTGATTCGCGAACATCCGGTGCTGCTGAACCGCGCACCGACCCTGCACCGTCTAGGTCTGCAGGCTTTCGAGCCCGTGCTGATCGAAGGCAAGGCAATCCAGTTGCACCCGCTGGTGTGTACGGCCTTCAACGCCGACTTCGACGGCGACCAGATGGCCGTTCACGTGCCGCTGACGCTGGAAGCCCAGCTCGAAGCGCGCGCGTTGATGATGTCCACCAACAACATCCTCTCGCCTGCCAACGGTGAGCCCATCATCGTGCCTTCGCAGGACGTGGTGCTCGGTCTGTACTACATCACCCGTGACAAGGTGAACGCCAAGGGTGAGGGCATGCTGTTTGCCGATTACCCGGAAGTGACGCGTGCGCTCGGCACCAAGTCGGTGGAAATTCACGCCAAGGTCAAGGTGCGTATCCACGAAACGACGGTGGATGAAGAGGGCAATCGCACAACGCGTACTTTCATTGCCGACACGACGCCGGGCCGCTGCATGCTCTGGAATATCGTGCCGGCTGGCCTGCCGTTTGATCTCGTCAATCAGGCCATGACCAAGAAAAACATCTCCAGGCTCCTGAACACCTGCTATCGCACGCTGGGTCTCAAGGACACGGTGATTTTCGCTGACCAACTCATGTATCTCGGCTTCCAGCAAGCCACCTACTCCGGCGTGTCTGTGGGGATGGAAGACATGGTGATCCCGACCGAAAAGGCCAAGATCATCGGTTCTGCTGAAGAAGAAGTGCGTGAAATCGAATCGCAGTTTGCTTCCGGTCTCGTGACCAAGGGCGAGCGTTACAACAAGGTTGTCGATATCTGGTCGCGTACCAACGAGCTCGTGGCCAAGGCCATGATGGACAATCTGTCGACCGAAAAAGTCACGGCAAAAGATGGCTCCATCCAGGATCAGAAGTCCTTCAACTCCATCTACATCATGGCCGACTCCGGTGCGCGTGGTAGCGCCGCACAGATTCGTCAGCTTGCCGGTATGCGTGGCCTGATGGCCAAGCCCGATGGCTCCATCATCGAGACGCCCATCAAGGCGAACTTCCGTGAAGGTCTCACCGTGCTGCAGTACTTCATCTCCACGCACGGCGCCCGTAAGGGTCTCGCCGATACCGCGCTGAAGACGGCCAACTCCGGTTATCTGACGCGTCGTCTGGTGGACGTGGCACAGGATCTGGTGATCACGCATGTCGATTGCGGCACTACCAACGGCGTCACCATGACTCCGCTGATTGAAGGCGGCGACGTGGTGGAGGCGCTGCGCGATCGCGTGCTCGGTCGTGTCGTGGTGCGGGATGTCTATATTCCGGGTACCGAAGAGGTGTTGGCTCCGGTTGACACGCTGCTTGATGAAAAGTGGGTCGACAAACTCGAACTCGCTGGCGTTGACGAAGTCGTCGTGCGCTCCGTTATTACCTGTGACTCGCGTCAGGGCGTGTGCGCCAAGTGCTACGGTCGTGATCTGGCCCGTGGGCATCAGGTGAATATCGGTGAAGCTGTTGGTGTCATGGCCGCCCAGTCCATTGGTGAGCCGGGTACACAGCTCACCATGCGTACCTTCCATATCGGTGGTGCCGCTTCGCGTGCGTCGGCTGTCTCTAGTGTGCAGGCACGTAACGAAGGCAAGATCCGCTTCCACAATGTGAAGACGGTGCAGCAGGCCAATGGCAATCTCGTCGCCGTGTCGCGCTCCTGCGAAGTCGGCGTGGCCGATGCCCGCGGCCGTGAGCGTGAGCGCTACAAGTTGCCGTATGGTGCCGTGATTACGGTGAAGGACGGTCAGGATGTGAAGGGTGGCCAGGTTCTGGCGACCTGGGATCCGCATACCCATCCGATCATTACCGAGATGGCGGGTAAGGTTAAGTTCGTCGATATGGAAGAAGGCATTACCGTGCGTCACCAGACGGACGAGCTGACCGGCCTTACCAATATCGAAATCATGGACCCGAAAGATCGTCCGGCAGCCGGCAAGGACCTGCGTCCTGCTGTGCGCCTGCTGGATGCCAAGGGCAATCCCGTGAAGATCGAAGGTACCGACCAGGCGGTGAACTACTTCCTGCCCTCGCTGGCCATCACGGGTCTGCAGGATGGTGCCACGGTGGGCGTGGGTGATGTCATCGGTCGTATCCCGATGGAATCCTCCAAGACCCGTGACATCACCGGCGGTCTGCCGCGTGTTGCCGACCTGTTCGAAGCGCGCAAGCCGAAAGAGCCGGCGATTCTGGCCGAGATCAGTGGTGTCGTGTCCTTCGGCAAGGAAACCAAGGGCAAGCACCGCCTCATCATCACGCCGGACGATGGCTCCGATATCTACGAAGAGCTGATTCCGAAGTGGCGTCAGATCAACGTGTTCGAAGGCGAGCGCGTGGCGCGTGGCGAAACCATCTCCGACGGTCCGCAGAACCCGCATGACATCCTGCGCCTCAAGGGTGAAACCGCGCTGGCGTCCTACATCGTCAACGAAGTGCAGGACGTTTACCGTCTGCAGGGCGTGAAGATCAACGACAAGCACATCGAGGTGATCATTCGCCAGATGCTGCGCAAGGCCGAGATCACCGAGAGCGGCGATTCTTCCTTCATCAAGGGCGAGCAGGTGGAATATGCGCGTGTGATGGAAGAGAACACGCAGCTCAACGCGAACGACAAGTTCCCGGCCCGTGTCGAGCGCATGCTCATGGGTATCACCAAGGCGTCGTTGTCGACCGAGTCCTTCATCTCGGCCGCCTCCTTCCAGGAAACTACCCGAGTCCTCACGGAAGCGGCAGTGACTGGCAAGGAAGACGATCTGCGTGGCCTCAAGGAAAACGTCGTGGTCGGCCGTCTCATTCCGGCCGGTACCGGCTTTGCCTACCATGCCGAGCGCCGTCGTGCCCGCCTTGCGGAAAAGGCCGAGAAGGCCGGCCCCAGCGCCAGCGATGTCGAGCAGGCACTGTCCGAGGCGCTGAACTCCGGCGAGTAAGCCGGATGGCCTGCCCGTCTCTCGGGGCGGGCAGGCCAGGTTCGTACAAAAAAGCCAGCCCTCGGCCTTGTGTTGACGGCTGGCTTTTTCGTCCCTAGAATCCGCACCCTCAAAAAAGTGTCCCTTTTTTGAGGGTTTTTCTTTTATCAGGATCCTTGCGTCCCTCGCATGGGGCTGGATCCGCCAACGGGAGAGCATTGCCAGATGGCAACCACCAACCAGCTGATCCGTCGTGGTCGCACCCAGCTCGTCGAGAAGTCCGACGTGCCGGCGCTGAAGGGCAGCCCTCAGCGTCGCGGTGTGTGCACACGCGTGTACACCACTACTCCGAAGAAGCCGAACTCCGCACTCCGCAAGGTTTGCCGTGTCCGTCTGACCTCGGGCTTTGAAGTTACCTCCTACATCGGTGGTGAAGGCCACAACCTGCAGGAACACTCTGTCGTGCTGATTCGCGGCGGCCGTGTGAAGGACCTGCCGGGTGTGCGTTACCACACCGTTCGTGGAACCCTGGATTGCGCTGGTGTCAAAGATCGCAACCAGAGCCGTTCCAAGTACGGTACCAAGCGTCCCAAGAAGTAATTCTTGCGCGCGCAGTAAGGCCCGGGCGTTCAGTAAAGCAGCGTGAAGTCCCGGAAATCCCTGAAGCACACAAAAGGTTTAAGAGAAAATGCCAAGACGTCGTGTAGTAGCCGCTCGTGAAATCCTTCCGGATCCGAAGTTCGGCAGCCAAACCATCGCCAAATTCATCAACCACGTGATGGAGCGCGGCAAGAAGTCCATCGCTGAGTCCGTTGTGTACGGTGCTCTCGAGCGCGTTGCCGAAAAGACCAAGGGTGATCCCGTGGACTTTTTCGAGGCCACGCTCGACAAGGTGCGTCCGTCGGTTGAAGTGAAAGCCCGCCGCGTTGGCGGTGCCACCTATCAGGTGCCCATGGAAGTACGTCCCTCCCGTCGTACCGCCCTGGCCATGCGCTGGTTGGTGGACTCCGCGCGCAAGCGTTCGGAAAAGAGCATGGCCCTGCGCCTTGCTGGTGAACTGCTGGATGCTGCTGAAGGTAAGGGCGCTGCAATAAAGAAGCGTGAAGATGTGCACCGCATGGCCGAAGCCAACAAGGCTTTCGCCCACTACCGCTTCTAAGCGCCCGCATTTAGGCCAGAAAGAGTAAAGACATCATGGCAAGAACCACTCCGCTCGCGCGATACCGGAATATCGGCATCAGCGCGCATATCGACGCCGGCAAAACCACGACCACCGAGCGCGTCCTGTTCTACACAGGCAAGTCGCACAAGATCGGTGAAGTGCATGACGGCGCCGCCACCATGGACTGGATGGAGCAGGAACAGGAGCGCGGTATCACCATTACCTCCGCTGCTACTACCTGTTTCTGGTCCGGCATGGACAAACAGTTCGACGAGCACCAGATCAATATCATCGACACCCCGGGCCACGTGGACTTCACGATTGAAGTGGAGCGCTCCATGCGCGTGCTCGATGGTGCCTGCATGGTGTATTGCGCCGTGGGTGGCGTACAGCCGCAGTCCGAAACGGTGTGGCGTCAGGCCAACAAGTACGGCGTGCCGCGTATCGCCTTCGTGAACAAGATGGACCGTACCGGTGCCAACTTCCTGCGCGCTGTCGAGCAGATGCGCAAGCGTCTGGGCGCCAATGCCATTCCGGTTGTGCTGCCGATCGGTGCCGAAGAAAACTTCGAAGGCGTCATCGATCTCATCAAGATGAAGGCGATCTACTGGGATGAAGCCTCGCAGGGCATGAAGTTCGAGCTGCGCGACATTCCGGCTGATTACGCTGACCAGGCTCAGGAGTACCACGAGAAGCTGGTGGAGACCGCCGCCGAAGCTTCTGAAGAGCTGATGAACAAGTACCTGGAAGAGGGTGCGCTTTCTGAGGAAGAGATCAATAGCGCCATTCGCCAGCGCACCATCGCTTCTGAAATCGTTCCGGTTCTGTGTGGCTCTGCCTTCAAGAACAAGGGTGTGCAGAAGATGCTGGATGCCGTTGTTCAGTACCTCCCGGCGCCGGTGGATATTCCTCCGGTCAAGGGCATTCTGGATGACAAGGCTGAAACTGAAGCCGAGCGCCGTGCCGATGACAGCGAGCCGTTTGCGGCTCTTGCTTTCAAGATCATGAATGATCCGTATGTGGGCTCGCTGACCTTCATCCGTGTTTACTCCGGCGTTCTGGAATCCGGTAGCGGCGTGTGGAATCCGGTGAAGAGCAAGAAAGAACGTATCGGCCGCATCCTGCAGATGCACGCCAACCAGCGTGAAGAAATCAAGGAAGTGCGCGCTGGCGACATCGCTGCCTGTGTGGGGCTGAAAGACGTCACCACCGGCGACACACTGTGTGATGAAAACAATGTCATCACCCTGGAGCGCATGGAGTTCCCCGAGCCTGTGATTTCCGTGGCCGTGGAGCCCAAGACCAAGGCTGACCAGGAAAAAATGTCGGTCGCTCTCGGTCGTCTGGCGAAGGAAGATCCGTCTTTCCGCGTCAAGACGGATGAGGAGTCCGGTCAGACCATCATCTCCGGCATGGGCGAATTGCACCTCGACATCATCGTCGATCGCATGAAGCGCGAGTTCGGTGTCGAGGCCAATATCGGCAAGCCGCAGGTGGCCTATCGCGAAACCATCCGCAAGACGGTGGAGTCCGAAGGCAAGTTCGTGCGTCAGACGGGCGGTCGCGGTAAATACGGCCACGTCTATGTTCGCCTCGAGCCGCTGGGTGCGGAGTCCGAGAAGGAATACGAATACGCGGTGGAAGTGGTTGGCGGTACCGTGCCGAAGGAATTCTTCGGTGCAGTGGACAAGGGCATATCCGAGCGTATGAAGACGGGTGTGCTCGCCGGGTATCCCATCGTGGGTGTGAAGGCTGTGCTGTTCGACGGCTCTTACCACGACGTGGACTCTGACGAACTTTCCTTCAAAATGGCCGGCTCTATCGCTTTCCGCCTCGGCTTCCTCAAGGCGGATCCCGTGCTGCTCGAGCCGATCATGAAGATTGAAGTCGAGACTCCGGAAGACTACATGGGCGACATCATGGGCGACTTGAACCGTCGTCGTGGCATGGTGCAGGGCATGGACGACATCCCTGGTGGCGGCAAGGCCATCAAGGCTGAAGTCCCGCTGTCCGAGATGTTTGGCTACGCCACCGACATGCGTTCCATGTCGCAGGGGCGCGCCACCTTCTCCATGGAGTTCGCCAAGTACGCGGAAACGCCGAAGAACGTGGCTGAAGCCATCATCAGCAAGTTTGCTGCCAAGCGCAGCGGTGCTGACGAAGACTAAGCACACTCCGGGGCGGCATGATGCCGCCCCGACCCCAACCGAATTTGATTTGACGAGGATTTCATCGTGGCAAAAGCAAAATTTGAACGTAACAAGCCGCACGTAAACGTGGGCACGATTGGTCACGTTGACCATGGCAAGACGACGCTGACGGCAGCGATCACCACGATCTGCGCCAAGGTGTACGGCGGCGAAGCCAAGG
>JACCDZ010766539.1_pt1 | contig 10798 bp, 28 predicted proteins | sample 7449551 | NCBI WGS metagenome assembly JACCDZ01 (sample SAMN15323452, study PRJNA562643) | freshwater metagenome | isolation source: river surface water | place: USA:Blue River Watershed | collected 2017-08-18
CATTGTTACTCCCCTTCTTTTTGCGTGATAGTGCCTTTTGTGCTTTGGCTAACTTAGCCTCGAGCGAACGAAAAAACTTAGGAGGTTCTATATGTTGGTAAGCAGTGCCGTCAGTAATCACGGCAAAGTCTTTCAATCCGAGGTCAACACCGCAAGCCTTTTCAATTGGCTTGAGTGGCTGTCCAATAAACTCAGTAACGCAAGTAGCGTACCAGTCACCCGAAGGGGTTTGTTTGACAGTGACGCTCTTGATAGTGCCGTGTTCGTGGGTATTAAAGCATCTAACCCAACCAAGTTTAGGCAACTTCAAACGGTTGCCTTCCAAAACACAGTCTTTGGGATAGCGCAAAGCTGGCAGAGTTCTATGCTTAGCCTTAAAGCGAGGGTACTTAGCCCTTTTATCAAAGAAGTTCTTAAAAGCCCTTTCAACGTCTTTCAAGGCATGTTGCAAGCTATCAGCAGGCGCATCATAAAGCCAACGGTTAGCCTGTTTGTAGGTAGTCATCTCAGCCGATTGTTGGTTGTAGGTCAAGCCCTTCTTAGTGGCTTTGTAAACCTCATTACGCCTAGCCAAACCCCAATTGAAGATATGCCTAACCAGACTAGCCTGATAGGTAAGTGTTTGGGCTTGTTTAGCGGTAAGACGCAATTTAACTTTGATGGTTGTGGTATGCTTATTCACGACACAGTGCCTCAATCACTGTGTCTTTATTATATCACAGACTTACCACACTTTCAGCAAAAAACCTACGGCTATCGCCGCCAAAAATTCCTCCCACGGCTAAAGCACGTGGGTTTCCTTTTTGGGAGATAGAATGAATAGCGAAATCTTCTATGTAAATAAATGGATATGGAAAAACCCTGATGTTGGATTCCGTAGACCTTGCATAGTTGGTACTGGAATAAGTACCAGAGTCATAGCCAATAGGATAAATGCAGGTGAGGCAATAAGCAGTGTGGCTAGCGACTATGAATTACCCGTAGAAGCTATAGAAGCAGCTTGTGAATATGAAAAGTACAGACTCTAGCTTGACAGTGTAGCCAGTTTATCATATACTACCCATAGCTCGATATTAAGGTCTAAAGAAAAAGCCCCAATACAGGGGCTATCTTTTTTTACTCTATGACCCGTTCACCTAAGCAAGAGTCAGGTTATCTGTCCAAGAGTCAGGTTATCTGTCAATGTGGGTATCAAATCCCTCACGGTTTACTTCAATGACTCCATCCATTTTATCTCAATAGTATAATCTGTATGACCTACAAGGTAGGCTCGAAAGGGGTGTTGCATACGGATGCTAGAATTCTCTTCCCTACTAAGAGTTGCACTAAATCCTACTTCGTGTCCACGAATCTTCCTAACAAGATTCTCTAAATGTTCAATCAATTCTTCTGCGGATAGGTAGTCTTTCTTAGTCATTAACTGATTCACAATCCACTCCCTTAGCTTTAAGTATAGCTAGGCATAATGCCTTTGAATAAGACAAGCTCTTGCCGTCAAAGAGACTATCATTAGTGCGGTACAAATCAACATTCCTGTCATTTTCTAGGCACACTCCCATAAAACTTTTTACACTTATGTCCATACCTACACTCTACAACGAAGGGCACACCTGTTTCATAGTGCGCTCGATTCATGAAAGAAACTGCTCTACGAAGAGTATTAAACGCAGCAAATCCAGCGGCATAAGTTGTAATCTTTGTATTGGATTTTCTCTCTTTCCATTTATAGTAGTCAGTTATATAATCACAAGCTCTATCAGAATCCTCGTATGATATTTTATCGGCTGGATAAACAAAATGTCTCGCCCTCACTTCTTACTCCTATCTAACACCTGAAATACCTTACTGCATTTTATACAGTTTGTAGAACCGTACTTTTTGACCTCGTTTACTGCACCACAATGAGGGCATGTAACCTTAATCATTTTGCATCATTCCTAATTCCTCTAAAATCACAACTAGGTGACAATCTGGGTCATCTTCTTTGCAGAAACATGATAGGTATTTTGCATTGAGTAGAGGTGTGAGGTCTGGTGGTGGACAATCTTTTCCAAAGGCAGTATGAGCTAAGCTACCTCTGACCCATTGACGATAATATCCCTGAACTTCTTTTTTATCTATCATCATACAAGCTCCGCACATACAGCCAGGCTCAATGTCGCCTATTGCGAACGGATTTCCATACTTCCCTGGACGTGTGCAATGCACCGTACCCTCTGGAGCCTTCCAGCCTTTGACACGCTTCCTCTGAATACGTTTGGGCAGGGTCATTTCTCCTCCAACAATCCCATAGCCCTAACATGAACGCAACTTAATACTTTTTTCGGCGAAACAACACAGTCCATGCACAATCCCCGAAGTAGTCTCCTTCGCACCGTTGAGGGTTCTAGGCTGAACTTTCTTGAAAGCTGAGATATAGTCATTTCCTTACCATTAAAAACCAAAAAATGGTTGTCTCGCCTGTTGTTCATTTGCTGTTCCACAGTAGCCCACCTTATATTGCCTACTTCATAGTGTGACAAAGAGTTTATTCGGTCTAAGCTATATGACGAATTTGGACGTGGGCCCACTTCATTAAAAAACTCCGTAAATGACCTAAACCTGAATTCGATACCCTTCGCCCCATAGTATTTGTAGCTTGGGTGTTTTTCATATCTGCATCTCTTTTTTGCTGACTCGTAAACACCTGCTTCGGCTGGATACTTTCCCCTTAATCCTAAACACCGTTCGCTTGTAGCATCTGACTTAAAGCAGCCACAGCTTTGTGTACAACCTGAAGCTAAGTCTTCCCCCCTGGGCTTAATCACGTTTCCACAACTGCATTGGCAAAACCAATAAGGTTTGCCCCACTTTCCAGACCCAGCATACCCCAATACAGTGAGCCTCCCGAAAACCTGCTTATCCCTATCTATAAAATTATGGTTTTTTGACTTTGGTTGAAAAACAATATCAGATATTGAATAATACTGCTTAGACATTTCAAACTCCTTACAGTTTGGTTTGTTTAGTAACCTTTGGGTGCTGAAACACTCAGGGGTTACGCTTATATTATACAACATTTAAGCCCAAGCATTTTATAATTCCAACAGCTAGACCATGCGCCATGTTTTCTATGCCGTCCTGACCTACAAATAGATTCATTTGTTTTCTGACCATTTCGCCGTTTTTGCGAGTTCCGTACCACTCAATATGTAAACAGTCATAGCCTTCTGAGTGCTGCATGGTTATTTGAATTTTCTCTGGTCTTGGTTCCTTGGCTATCTGAATGAAGGCTTCCTTAATTTTTAACATTACGTCCGACTTATTATCTGAAGTTTTTTAATAAGCCAATTATTCTTATACAGCTCATAAACTTGGCAAAACTCCCCCGTCTCTCTGGTCATATTTTTACCTTGCCAACTTCCACAGCGTCTAACAGTTTTTCAAGCACCCAAGTCATAGGCCGGTCATTCTTAACTGCTAACTCCTTGAGTCTTTTGTGTAGGTCTGGATGCACTTTTATCATTACTTGCTTAGCCATTTTATTACTCCTTTCATATCCTAGAATAGGATACCCTTAGTATACTTTTAGTATCCTACAATACATACAAAAGATATACTTCTGCTATTCTATAGATATAGCAAGCATCTACTAATCCAAACTTGCTATAACGAAAGAGGAAGTTATGAAAACACTTAAAGAAATTTTAACAGGCGATATGACCTACGACAACAGTTGGAAAATTCTAGCCCGTCAAGACTCAGAAGGCAACTTTTCACTCGATAGTGAAGCACAGTTTTATTCTACGCAGTTTGAAACTCCTACTGGCTGGGCAGTAGTTAGTCGCAACGCTGATTATATGGACGCATTCACAAAATATGCCGAAGTGCTATTCCACTATGAAGAGGCGCAAGAATGGAAACTTGAATTTGCACAACAGTTTTTAAGTGCCTAAACCCTATAGCACAAACACAAAAAGCCTCGAGCATCTACTCTCGAGGCTTTTTTCATCTTCTAACGAAGATAGGAAGTTACTCGCTCTAGCCGTTGAATTGCTTCAATCCTCTAACGAGGTCAGCTCGAGCTACAAAAAGAGTCTAGCACACCTACCCCTCGAGCACCAACGTTTTACCCCTATCTTTAAGCATAGGATCAAACTTAGCTTGCAGCTCAGCAGCTAAAGCCATGTGTAGGTCATAGGTTAAATGGTTTCTAGCAATAGCTGAAAACTCAACAAGCAGATCGACGAACAACTCTCGAGCTTTAGTAGTAGAGGTCAAATTGTCAATCTGGGACGCTTTAAGCACCATTGAAGACACATTGCCTAATTGCTCAATGACCAACTCATAGAAGTGTTGTAGCTTCCAGGCGAGTTTAGCCGCTTCTATTACATCGTCAGGGTCGGAGGCTGGGTCATCTCTTAGTCCTGCTAGCTTCTCGAGTAACAACATAAAATCAGGCTCATGTCCTATTAGCTTCTCAGCAGCAAGCCTGGACATGCCTATCTCTTCGTCTATATGGTGAGCCTTGTAGTTTTCGTCTATGACACCCTGGGCTTTAAGCTCGAGTAGGGTTGGGTTATTGTTGCGGGTCATTGCTCACGCTCTGGCAAAGCTTTGTGTATATGTGGAAATTTTACAAGTCTTTCTGCGCCTGTGGATGGGTCAGTCATAAGAACCTCATGCCCTTCTGATTCTGCCAATTCAGAAAGCTTTTTATAACTGCGCTCATCAAATGTAAAAGCAACACGTTTACTCATCCCTCACTCCAATCAATTAAATGAATAAGCAGCACCAAAAAGCCAGCATCTTTTTTATAGGAGTCTAACAGCATTTCATATTTATAATCAGAATAAACAATTGCGAAAATTATATAAAAAGCTATCACCTTAAAACTCCGTACTGGCTAAGAAGCCTTTAGGAGAAATATCTGCCCATGCCCTAAATGTTGCGACAATGTGCGTATGTCCGATTCCAAAGCATCCGTACTGAGCGCAATTATTTATCAACTCTTCATCGTCGTCATGGAAAAACTTAAAATCCTTATCTGGGTCACATTCGTCTATACTTTCCCAAGGAAAAGGTACTCCCGTCATTTCTTCATAGGTCGAGCCGTGATGGTTTAGCCACAGCTCAGGAAGCTCCTCTTTATTTTCCGCCACGTACCAATCGGGTTCAATCTCAAATACTTTTTTCATTTTCCCACATCTCACACTTCCATTTTGCCGAACTGAGCTTTTTATACCGCTTTCTATCGCCCCATTTTAGTTTCATGCCGCACATCCAATTTTTACTACATCGCCAATAATAAAAACCGAAATTTGAATAAGCATCAAAATTACAAATATCATCAGCAATACTAGAAACGGATTATCACTCCACATTTCTTTGATAACTTTCATCCTCACTCCAATCTACTGCTAGGAATGCCTCTAAGCTGGCTTGTAATTTATTTTCTGCCTCTGCTGAATTACTAGGAGTATTCCTGCGCTTTACTGAATTTAGAGGAATAAATTCAACCATATCAAGAATAAAATTTCCATTTTCCATCCAATCATAAACGGGCTTGTACCCTTTGCTTAGAGCGAATTGCTCTAACGCAGCAATGATTAGGGCTTGTTCGTAATACTGCTCTAATTCAGCCTGAATACCTAGATACCAATTAAAGCGCAAATTTGGTAAATTCAAACCATAAACATTTCCAGATTCCCAAAATCCTAAAGCCCCAAGTTCATCGCATTTTTCTAGTTGTGTTTTTATGTCAGATAGTTTCACTGTATACCTCCATACACCACTAAGTCATGCTCACGCTTTGCCCTCTGAATCTCTAGCTCTGTTTCATACCAGTCATTGCTTCCTATGTATGCTGATGCCTCCTCTGCTATTTGTGCTAGGGCTAGGTAAAATGAAGTCTCTATACAATTTGTAGAAAACTCTTTTCCTACCATTTTATAGCCACCTGAAACCCTGTGTATTCTTCCTGATACAGAACCTTTCTCTGTTTGTAGAGCAAACGCATGTTGTGTTTCGCTTAGCTGGACAATGCTTAATTCGTGTATCATAAATCACTCTCCGCAAAGACATCTATCCAAAGAACACCCCTATCGCCCAACTCAGCAGCTTCGCTTATGCAGGTATCTATCAACTGGGTGAATATAGGTGTGTCCTCTTCTAAGATGATAGGGTTTAATTGAACGAAGCTGAGTACATGAGTTTCCATGTATTTACCAAACTCATCGGGGCTTGTAATCTTAAACTCATTGGTTAGTCTCTCTAAATCCAGAAGAATGTTTTCCATCTCTACCGTAATAGTCAATTTGCCATTTTCGTATTTTGCTGTCATAAGCTACCCCCCTCGTCAAAGTGGGGGTCATCGTATTCGGGGGGATATAAATCATCTCCGAGGAAACCATTGTCCAAGAAATCTATATCAATCCTCTGACTTTGTATCCATGTAGTTAGCATCCAGACATGAGCCTGTAGCTCACCAGATTCAGGAGAGAATCTATCTAGTCCCTTTTCTCTAATCCTACTATCCAGATACAGAATCCTCTTTACTACTTTAGACATGTGCTTGTGACCATCTGGGTAGTAGTAAAGGCAATACTCCAACTCATCATATAGATGTTCTGGAATAAAGTATTTAAGCTCATCCACTAGCCTTTCAATCTTGTTCATAGGCATGAACACTAAGGGCTTTTCTATTACTGTTATTGATATACTCATATCGAATCCCTTCAACCTGGATTTACTAAGAGCCTGCTCTAAGGTTGGGTTCTTAGTTGTCTTATTGTACCCTCAGAAGTTGACAAATGTCAAGCATGTAGTTTACAATGCTAGTATGTCTAACGAAATGACATGGGAAGAAGCACAAGCAGTTATTAGGAAGAAAGCAAAAGAAAAACCTCGTGGTTGGCAAAGTATCTTTGCTGGAAAGATAGGTGTTAAAAGGCAGTTCATCAATGACATAGTAAAAGGCAAAAGGCTTATACCAGAGAAGTACATAGACAGTTTTTTACAAGAATTTAGTTTACAGATTGTGGAGGATAAGTAATGACTATCCAAGAGAAGCTAAGTAACCTAGATACCTTTCACCAAGCCAGAGATAATGCCTATGGCACACTCACGTCATTGCAGTACATACAGGACGCATGTTATACGCTCGGAATGGATAGGTTAGCAGATAAGATTTATGGGTTTACAAACACCCTTGTAAATTCTCTGAATACTATGGATGAGTGTTTTGCCAATGAGTTGAATGGTAGATTTGAGGATTCCAAAAAATTTACTGGTGACGTACTTGGATTAGTTCTAGCCATGTCAACTAAGGAGGATAAGCAATGACGATTAAAGACTTGTTGAAAGAACAAAACGCTAGGGTGTCTATGGGAAATAGCTGGCTGTACTTTGACAAAGATATGCACAAGTGGATAGTCAGGACACAACCACGTGGCAAAATGGCATCTAAGGTAGTCAATGAGTGCGAGTTTGAATACGAAGCCGTAAAAGCTCTATGTGAGCTAGAAGGGATTGAGGTATGAATGAGAATGAGCTAGACAATCAAATACTGGCAATGATAGACATGATGACTAAGGACATAATTAAGCGGTGTGATGAGAAACAGGCTAGCTACATTTGTGGTTGGGATATAGGTACAGGGAAGGATAGAACGCATACCTATATCAAGACGGAAGATGGCTGGTCACGCTTCTCTGAGATGATAGACGGGGTAGAAGTGCATCCAGATAAGAACTACAGTGAGGAAGAGGTACTAAGAATGGCAGGATTGAAATGACGCTTACATTAGATGAGTACGTTTGGTGTGTGGCATATACGAGTTTCGATAGCGGACGTGGCTATGCTGCTGCGTATTTTACGGATAGGGCAGAGGCAGAGCCCCACAAAAACAAATCTGTAACCTTATACAAGGCTGGAGTGGTTCAAACATCGCTAGCGAGCTTAAAACCGAAGGTACAATGAAATGAACCAACTCCAAGAAACGGAAGCAACATTATTTGCTTACGAGCTTTTGATGCCAAAACATATGTTCTCACTCCTATGGAAAGCTAAAGCCCCAATAGAGCATCTAAGTATTATATTTGGGATAGATGCTTACACAATAGTAGCTAGGGCAAAAGCTCTAGGGTATGAGATAGGAGATTGAATGATTAGCAATGTCTATGAATTACCAGACTTAGATACATTGATATTGAATAAATACATCACGGTACGCAAGCATCCTACAGAAGATTTGTATATCTATAACTATACAGCTAAAACGCAATATGACAACCTATGGAATGAAACCACAATGACTTGCAGGGGGTTGATAGCTGATGGTGAGGGTAAGGTAGTATCAAGGCCGTTTAAGAAGTTCTTTAACTTAGAGCAGGTTGAATCTCTACCTAATGAGCCTTTTGAAGTGTGGGAAAAGATGGACGGTAGCCTTGGTGTTAGCTATTGGGTGAACGGTGAGCCAAGGCTTGCATCAAGAGGTAGCTTTGAGAGTGAGCAAGCTATTAAGGGTACTGAGATGCTTCATGGGCAGTATAGGGATAGCATAGGAGTTTTGAGTCCTGCCTACACTTACCTTTTTGAAATCATTTATCCAGAGAATCGCATTGTGGTTGATTATGGGCAGACACGCCAGCTTGTGCTTTTGGCGGTAATTGACACTTATTCTGGAAAAGACTTCTCTGGACTTGACTATTACAGCATAGCTAAAAGATTCACATCGCCTTGGTATGTTCCAGTAAAGACACTAGAACAACTAAGTCTAATAAAGCGCAGTAATTTTGAGGGTTTCGTAATTCACTTCAAAGGTGGTTTACGGGTAAAGGTTAAGACTGAGGAATACGTGCGCTTACACAGGCTTCTTACTGGTATCAATGAGCGAATGATACTCCAAGACTATCTAATGACTGGTAAGCCCATAGACGAGCTAATAGAACGTGTTCCCGATGAGTTCTACCAATGGATAAAAAGTGTCGAGAATAAGTTCAAAACAGAGTACCGACTAATAGAAGTCTGTGCTAAAGAGAAGTTTGAGGAATTAAAGGGAAGTGCTAGTAGAAAAGAGTTTGCTCAAGCTGCAATACCAACAGGATACTCTAATGTTTTATTCAGGATGCTAGATGGGCAAGACTACAGTGAAACTATTTGGAAGATGATTAAACCAGATGTGAAGTCATTCAAGATTGATAGCGACGGATTGACATACCCGAATAAGTAATGTATAGTTGAAAATGGATAGGAACTCCGCCGACCTAATGATACCACGGCTCTGAACCAAGGCTAGACCTCGCAGTAGGAGTCACCCGAACCCCAAGAAGAAAGTATTTTACCTTGGGGTTCCCTTATTTGATTTTAGTGAGCAGGTAGTGTATACTTCTATTGCCCTGCTAGGGAATTGCCTAAGAAGCTAGAGAGTAGTTAAATGCTACTCTCTTTTTTATTTCCATAGATAGCCAAATCATGTGAAGTGAAATCACCCTTAATTAAAACCTGTATTTCGGTTAATATACCATTAAGGCGCACCATTTCATCAAAGAGGAACTTTGCACGTTTTTCATCACCAATATCCTTGTAGAATCGGTATGTTTCCCAAAACAGTGATAAGTCGGGTGATTTGCGAATATACTCAATTTCCATAACTTATTGTACCCTTTCTTTTATCGGGTATTGACAGATATTACTACTTGATGTATGCTTCATCTGGTACTATTAAATTATGCCCAAAGCAAATTACTCCAAATCCGGAGGAAGGCTTGAAAAAAGAAGAGATGTTCACGCACCTCTTCTTTCTTTTTTATTCATTGCTTATATTAATACTTCAACCCTCTCTCTTCTCTTCTTATCATGTACCAGAGTGTACCAGATTTAGGATTTGATTTGGTGAGAATGAGAAATAATGAGACTGGTCTTACAAACCTTAATACTTTAGTATTAAGTGCTTCACAGTATTGATTTTTGGGTGTATCAGTCTTGACCAGACTGTATCAGAGTCGTATTATAGTCTTATGCTAAAAGCATATGAACAAATCAGGACGGAAGTCATAGCAGCAATGGCTAGAAGAGGGGTTAGCCAAAAACAGATTTCCGAAGAGACAGGATTATCCCCAACAACAATAGGAGGGTTTATTAACAAAAGAACAAGCCCATACAGAAATACCGTCGTGAAGATATGTGATTTTTTAGACGTGGAATGGAGGGGTAAGTAATGAAGGTACTTATCGCCTGTGAATTTTCTGGAACTGTTAGAGAGGCATTTACCGCACTTGAACACAATGCCTGGAGTTGCGATATTTTGCCAACCGAGATAGAAGGACAACACTACCAGGGAGATGTAAGAGAGATTTTAGACGAAGGATGGGATTTTGTAGGCGCACACCCCGATTGTACCTATATGACAAATTCAGGGGTTAGATGGTTATACAACAAGGATAAAAGTCTGAACACACAACGTTGGATACTTCTAGAGGAATCAATGAACTTTTTTAATTACGTAAAGGGAAAGATTAAAAAAGGATACCCATATAGGTATAGACAAGAAGATTTAGAAAAGGTGCGAGATATGGAAACGGAATGGAGTAAGCGATGAGTAAAACTATTAGGGCATGGCATTTTTGCAAAGAGGATATGACACTCGGCTATGGTGACGGTAGGAAAATCGTAAAGGGTGAAACGTTAAAGGTAGACCCTGAACGTTTAGAGCTTTGTGGCTATGGGTTACATGCCTCTGAGCGTTTAATTGATGCTTTGGGTTACGCAGAATCAAACACTTTGTGCCTAGTTGAATTAAGTGGAAAAATTTTAATAG
>JACCDZ011164907.1_pt1 | contig 10794 bp, 12 predicted proteins | sample 7449551 | NCBI WGS metagenome assembly JACCDZ01 (sample SAMN15323452, study PRJNA562643) | freshwater metagenome | isolation source: river surface water | place: USA:Blue River Watershed | collected 2017-08-18
AAAAATTTCTTCCAACTATGATATAATTATATGTTGGATTCGCCAGGTGCGTCTTTCAGCATTAATAAATAAAATCAAAAAGGCTTGTTAAACACTTGACGTGTTAACCGTATGTATTTAGTTACTAGCATTTTGTTCGCTGATTCATTGTCGGGTTACCTTGAATCAGCGTTTGTTATTTTTATGACCGAATTTATTACAGATAAAAAAAGAGAGACTCGGAATGGTCGTCTGATATGACAGTTATCAGACAGGTAAGCACTGCGGTCGCCATTGTTGTAACCAGTTTCTCTTTTTCCCAGTATAGATAATCATCTGGTGAATGGACTTGGGCAAATAAAACGCTAAGACGATGGGCGTTTTAAGTTAGGTGACACGACACCTAACTATTTCCATTCTAGATTAAGCTATACTGGGTTTTTTATTCTTTATGCCGTGTAGTTCAAAAAAGACTATAATAAATTTACGGCATAAAAGAGTAGTCATAACTACTCTTATTAAGATTACCATACACGAATGCAAATAAGGTTAACTCTATTATCAAACACTTCAAGTAACACCATCGATTTAATGCGGTTACGAACTACACTAATATCTCTATTAAAGGTCAGATAATACGATAAGGGCTGTGGTTGATGTGGCATTGGAATGTAGCCTGATACAACTTCACCAGCGTAGGTGCTACATATGGCATAAATTCGATTGGCTCTTAAATTTACATCTAAGGTATCAACATGTGATAACTTTAACGGGGTAGCAATATTATAAGATATTTTCATATCTTTAAAGTCAGCTATATATCGCTCTGGTACACGTGCTAGTAGAAACTGTTCGATGATATACGTATCAAAATCTATTAATGTTCTTGTATCGATGGTGGAAGGGTTTGTGTCTTTTTTATAATCAGACGAACGTAACATACGCCATATACTAAAACGAAGATAGATGGACTTTAATTTATTTAACATAAAAGGTATTCTCCTCAAGTTTAATTTACTCAAATAAAAGTAGCAGGGATTACCCCTGCTACTATGCGCTTTAATGGACTTAATCGATTAGCTTAGGAATTCAACTAATCGTGCTTGTGCATCGGTATTACCAGGCATGAGTTCAGCCATACGGGTTAGATTAACCTTACGTTGGATTTCACGGCGGGTTTGGTTATCTGGGTTTGCAAGCTCAATGAACATATGTAGTAATGCTTGGAAAGCTTGTAAATCCGTTTGACCTAAACGCACCATATCCATGTAACGGTATACATGACTTTGTGCCATAGCATGACCATTGTATTGGCGGAAGTATTCTTCAATCACTTTTAATGTAGCCAGCGAAACATCAGGACTTGCTGACAGTGCTTCAAAAATACTGTTAGCCAGTTCGCGCTGATAGTTAGCGCCCATGTCAGGTGATACAGGAACGTTTGGTGCCATTTCAACTACGTATTTATTGAGACGCGATACAGTAGCGCTTAATACGTAATTAGCTGTGATATCAATGTTAAGCTTGTCTTTTAACAAGGCAATCATTTGAACATCGGTTGGAACACTTGTTTCATTTTGCTTAGCAACGCGTTCAGCTTCCATCTTCATGAAAGGATTCATAGGTGGCTGAATACGTTGACCTGTAGGCGTATGAATGATTTCTTGTGAAGCCTGCGCATCACGAATTTCTTTTGGCAGCGATAGGTAATTGCCTTCAGGTAATTCTGGTTCGCTTTCAGGTACTTCTACCACAGGCGCTTCAGGTTCTTCTTTAACTTCGGCGGGTTGTTCTACCTTAGTCACTTCAGCTTCTGGTGCTTTTTCTTGAACGCCGGTTACTTCTTGCGCATCCGTAGTTTTTACTTCAGTTTCTACCGCGACTTCTTTAGGTGCAGTTGCAGCTACCGGCGCAGGTCGAGTTGTGCGTAATTTAGCCATTAGGAGTTATCCTTTTGTTAGGTTTATAAAAAAATAAAAAAACAATAGTAGATATCTTCACTACCATCATACTATTTACCGTTAAAGTATTTCTATACAATATCGGTAAAACAAATGTTACCCATTAAGTAATAGCACGCATGGTGTCGTATTTTACGGTGCGTAGCGCTTTACCATGCATGGCACCCATACGCGCGCCCATAAACGCACTACCTACGTCTGAGGTAACAATGTGTACCGCATCAGGCTTCTCTGATAAACTTGCACCAGCACAAACTTTACAAAAGTTAGGTGCCTTTATCTTACAAAGCATGGGAGTACGTATCTTCACTTTAGTGTTAATAAGTGGCGATACATTATCAGCAGTAATCATGTAAGTACTGCCATCTGGTTTTATTGCGTTTAGTCCAATATACCGTTTAGCATCTTTTTCTGTAATTAAATATTCAAAACCTAATTTAGTTTTACAGTCATCATCGCTTATACTAATGTTTTGGAAGATACGATAGAACGTCTTAACTGACTCACCGCCAAGTGCAGTTTCTTTACCACGTGCATACGAACCTGAACGAGCGGTATCTGCCATCTGCGGTAATTCACGAATATCCCATCCTTCATCTAAACTATTTTTATTAAGTTTAGCATCTGACATATCCCCAAACCCACCATCTAAACCATACATGGCGTAACGCTTCATTCGAATGACGTCAAATGATTTATCTTTCATATAGAAGTCTTTTGACACGTCATCCTTTAAAGACTCTCTATCAAGTTTAGCTAATTCCATTTGTATTCTAGCAATAATTGCTGGATCATCTAATTGGTCTTTAAACTCTTCGAACAATTCATCTCGACGTTTTACGACAAGTGGGTTAGGCACCATCGTTGATGGACTTGCTGCCTGAACACAAAGCATACTAAACCCTTCTAATGATAAACATGCCTCTGAATACTTTAAGTACTCATCCACATAAGCAACCTTCTTATCACGTGGTTCACCTTCTTTTGGTGTACTCGTAAGCGTATCTGCTATCCAAGTTTCTATCTTACCTACATTTACGCTACCTGTTTGAAACGGATACTTATCGCCAAACGGATAGATGATAATATAGCAATTGATAAACGCATTGCCATAGGTGGTTACGATGTCTTCAGCGACATTTGGTAAGTCACCTTTTTTAAGATTTAGTGCGCCTCGCAGTTTACATAAAGGTTCACCCTTTTTATATTCTTCAAGTGGCACAAGCGTAAGCTCACCGTTCTCAGGTATCACAGCAAATGCTTTATCCATTTCTTGTTTTTTAGTAACAACCTGATATGGATAGAGTGTCTCGGGTTCTACCTCTTCTAGCACGGTAAAATCACAAATTGAGAAAACCTCAATTACCCATAGTTTAAACTTATAAGCATCTGCTTGGAGTGCTTTTAAGAAATACTCTGACGTTAACATAAGTTTATTTTCCTAATTCAAGTGAGTTAATTGTATTTTTAATACTGGACGTTAAATGAATGTCGTCGTATAACCGATTAACTAAATCTAACGCATTCTTCACAACACTACCCTCACGTTCATTACAAATGAGTGCAATTGAGTAAATTTCTAATGCAATCGTTTTTACATCAGATACATCGTCTAGTTTATCTTGTAGGAAGTTCATCGCAATAGAAATAGAACTATTAACTTTTATAATCCCAGATGTAACAAGTGATATGCCAAGTGATTCTGGATACTTATCCCCAAATGCTTTAATCTTCTCAATCTTCTCTTTGCTAATGGTTGAAGGGTTATCTTCAATGTCACCCTCGGTGTTTTCTAAGTGGTGTTCATATAACCGCTCAATCATACTGGGTCTAACATCTATAATAAACTCATCAAAGTATTCAATGGGTTTATTACTTACAAGCGGTAGATAAACGAGCAGCATTTCTTTGGCATCCAATGCTTCGTCATGCAATGTCACAATCACCTCAGAATCAAAGAACCCTTCTAGTAAGTGCAGTGCTTTTAATAGTTCTAGATTTTGCTCAATGGTGGTGTGAGTGATAATCTGAAATGAATTTAATACACTATTTACCGCATCGTTTAAAATCATTTCAACCATTAAAAGTTCCGTAGATGCAGGGTAAGTATCTTCAAGACTAATTAAGTCTACAATACTTTGCGCTGGGCTTGCGATTTGGTAATTATACATAACCCTTAATACATCTAAGAATAACTGTACACGTTCTTCGGAAATAAGCTGACGTAAATATTGTTCTATATACGATAGCATAGTGAGGGTACTCCTTTATTTAACGTTAAAATATTACAATGCATACACACAATATGTGAAAGCTATGTAGCCAATTCATTAAACAGTTTTGTTTTACCAGTAAACGGAGTGACTTATGTCAGCAAATGTTAAAAAGAAAATCGAATTACCTTCAGTAAGCGTTAAAAGAAATCAACTATGGCAGGAAGTAGAATCGCTATATAGTGGTGCATACAATACGCTTACTTTGAGCATTGGCTCAATTGGCAAATACATTGATTTGTCTAAACAGCCAAACCTGAAAATTGACCTGATGGTATTAACCAATATGGTAAGTGGACTAAACCGCGATACCACTCAGCTACGCAAAGAAATTAACGATATCCATGCACACATCCAGGTGAAGAAGAGCCAACTAACGGATTTAGCCGATATCAATATGGAATCTATTCAAATTACGGAATTAATTCGTAGCTGGATGGAACGTCATGCCCGTCTTGTAGACAGTCAGTTACATGACTTACACGAGTACGTGCTTAACCAATCAAACCAAGCCAATGTAAAGGAAAACTAAAATGAGTGATAAAGACATTAACTCAATTGACGATGAACTATTTGATGTGAGCGAACCTGAAGTACCAGAAGTTGGCGGCGACGCTGGTGAATCAACTACCGATAAAGTTGAAACCCAAACGTATGAATTTACGTCACACAACGCAGAAATGTCAACGCCAACATTTAGACCGGTATCTGAAAAAGACCGCCGCACTAAATATCATATTCCACTTGCTGCAACGAACTATACGCCAAAAGAACAATCGGACATTGTAAAGCGTCCCAATTATACGGAAGAAGATTTGGACTATAACGACCTATGGCAAGAAACTGTCGTTAACACCGACATTGATGCCATTGTTACTGATACCATGTATGACTCACTGCATCGCGAAGAATCTCTATGGCAGCAGCGCATTGTCAATGATGGACGCACACTTGCACCAGGTCGTCCTAAGCTTACTGCCAGCGGTACAGGTGAGCGTATTAGTGGCATCAAAGTTATCAGTAAAGTACAAAGTCTACTTGGCATCGGCTCACCTATCAAGGTACCATTATGGCACAGTGGTATCTGGGTTAGTCTTAAAGCACCTGAAGATATTCAGCTGCTAAACTTCTATGAAACCATTGACCGTGAAAAGATTAACTTAGGTAAGTCTACCATGGGACTTATCTTTAGTAACCAAGCTTCGTACATTAACCGTGTGCTATTTGACTTGGTGGTTGATTGTATCTATGAAACTAACGTCAAAGATTATGAGAATGAGAACCTGCGTGAACTCATTAGCATCAATGACTTACCTATCCTTGCCTGGGCATTGGCTTACTCTATCTTTCCAAATGGTTATTCATACAACCGTGCGTGCATTGAGAACCCTAAAGAGTGTCAACATGTCATTGAGTCAACACTTGATATCAACAAGATTATGTGGACTGACCGTTCAGCATTAAATGACAAGCAACTTAAGTTTATGATGGATATTCCACGTACACTTAAAACGGTTGATGAGATTAAAGCTTATCAAAGTGAATTTACTGACAGTAAGTTTAACCAGTATAACGATGACCGTGGCTTTACTGTTGTCTTTAAAACGCCAAGTGTTGAAGACCACATCACTGCAGGTACCAACTGGATTTATGAAATGGAAAACGTGGTACGTTCTACGTTTACCGATGAATCCGATATCGACAATATCAACCGTTATATGCGTGAACGCTCAATGCTAACAACGCTTCGTAACTACGCACACTATATTAAACATGTGACGTTTAGCGATGATAACAGTATTGTTGATGATGCGACTTCTATCGCTAAGTTCCTAAATCAAATCTCAGCAGCACCTGAGGTGGTAGATGACTTGATTGGCGCTATTAATAAGTTTATTGATAACTCTGCCGTATCTATGATTGCTGTACCGCGTAATGCCTGTCCAGAATGTCAAAAAGTGCCATCTGATGGCATTGATAAAAATCCATGGTTACTACCAGTGAATGCTATCAAACTTTTTTTCAATCTCCGGGACCGCAAGCTTCAGCAGAGCGTACAGAGCTAAATAGTAAACTAAATAGTGATCCGTACGTAGGTCATGTACTCTATCCTACCTTTGGCTATTATGAAACTAAAGACGGTTTAAGCGATGATATGATTGGTCGCATTATAGACTTTCTAAAGGACAATAAAAATTATATAGCTAAAGGTATTGTAGCTCGTGGTTTTGCAACAGAGCGACTCATGCAAGAAACATATGCTGATATCTTTAAGACAGCAAACCTTGACGATGAGTCACGCCCCTTTGCATTAAGCGAAGTTAACAACGTTGATGGGTTACATGAACTCGGTCCCGTATATACGCGTATTAGACATTTTAGACTCTATAACGTCCATGAGCGCTATGGTATTAGCTTAATTGAATTTCTACATATGCCAAGACATATTAGTGATATGATTTTAAACGAATGCCAAGAAGCTACCTTAAAGAACTTACAAAATGCCAACAAAGGCAAGATGTCAGAGAAGAACATTCGACGAGAGTTTGAAAAAGACAATAACTTATAATACATATTGGCGGGGCGCAAGCCTCGCCATATGCCGCATAATGCAAAAAAAAAATAACCCCACGCTAGGTGAGGTTAATTAATTATAATTTAAATATATCTTTAGCGTCGTTTAAGAAGTTATCTACTTCTTTCTTACGACTTTCGCGGACGTATCCGTGATATGAAAGAAATAGAAAAATAATTAAACTGATCGCGTACTCCCACCAGTTCAAATCTGTTGACATTTATTATTTTCCTTTTGGTTTTATCATAGAAAAAAATTATTAAATAATCCCAGCCTAAGCCAGGATTATTTATAATCATTACTACGCTGCGTAGTAATGACCTGTAGCCTGATATTGTACAGCTGACTGTAAGTCGTAGAATTCTTCCCACAAGCGTTCTACAGTGCTTTGGTCCTCAGTATCTAAGTGGGCGTCTTCGTCTAACTCAAGTACCATGTCAATGCTAATTTGACAACTTTTACGTGCCGCCTTGGCAGCTTCAAGGCAACCTTGATTATGAAGAGCTTCCGCGCGACGTAAGTCAGCAATAGCCATCTTTAATGTTTTGATTGATTTTTCCATTTTAAATCTCCGTATTCTCTATTAATGTATCTGTTAGTTACCGAGAATAGTAAGTAACTAATAGGATTGATTCATGTTTGTAGTATGTATCTGAAAATTTTTTATTATCAGATATTATCCTCAGCCATTAATCGTAGGATATCGTCCTCATCTAGAAAGACTGCATGGGGTAGTCTTGCACGGGCACGTTCAAGCTTACTACCTGGGTTATTACCCACGGCTACATGCGTGATACTATCATAGACACGCCATCCCATCATGGCTTTACGTCGGTGTAACCACAGCACGATATCAGAGTAGGTTAGTGTGTTAAATGTTCCAGCTAATAACCACTGGGTATTTGTTAAGTCTGTTTTTGGCATGGTATTACTCCTTGGCATAAAGAGGGGTTTTACCCCCTCTTATTAGATTTCATAACCGCTTATTTGTTCATCAAGGGATAAAGCTTTAAACTTCATTATCTCTTGCTTCTTATGGTGATACCGGACATGTGTATCAATTTGTCTTGTAAACAGATAGTAAAACTTAGGCTGTAGCTTATCTGTCTTTAACTGTCGCAGGCGACCAATCATTTGTTCAACTGCTTGTGTTGAATTTCTCATGACAAACGATATCACAATTTGTAGCTTCTTAATATCCACAGCGGTTCCAGCAGATTTTGGGGTAGCTACAATAATATCGTGGGTATCTAATACCGACGCATCTTCTTCTTCAGTATACCGACTTACCTTTAGATGAGGGTACGCATCTTTTAATACTGAAGCGATATCGGTGCACATGTCAATCGTTTCAAAGAAGATAAGTAACTTATGTTCAGGTAATCTTTCTGACATGAATAAGCGTTCGGTTAACCCAAGCATCATCTTACGAAGTCTTACCATTCTAGGCTTTTGCTTAAAGATGTTAGTTTCGTAGGCTGCTTGTGAATAAGTACTTCTACCCCGATTACTCGTTTGGATATACTTAGGGTCGTCAAGGATATGGTACGTGAGTCCATAGACCTCGATATAGCGCTTGTAAGCCCCTGTATTCATCCGTAAGTGCTTAGGGTACATAATGTTATACATACGCTTTAGAAACGGGTTATCGGGCTCTAGCGTGGCTGATAGCTCCACGCTTTTATGCACGTGACTATTTAAATCAGTAATGAAGCACACATAAAAATGCTCATGCGCCTCATCAATCACTCTAACGCCAACGCCCAGTAATTTCCAAAAGTCTTCAGGGTGTACCCACCCATATTCTTCTGATGCACCAAACTCCTTATAATGTTTATAGTAAAGTGAAAGGGTTGTATTTGAAATGACAATGAACTGTGCATTTAGCTTACCTTCCTGCGCCATATAGATTAAACCACGCAGTTGTTTACCACCGCGCACAACAACAACATCATTTTTTGTAGTATGTTGTAGTACAGTACCGTCACCTACAATAACATCCAGCCAGCGCTCAATATACATGGGTTTAATAACCATTGCTACCCGTTGTTTAATTTGTGCTAAACCAAACATTGTCATCAGGGTCTTACCCTGCCCTGTTTGGGCATCGATAACTTTCTTTATGCCGTCTTGAACAATGTATTCAATTACTGGTTTTTGTTCTTCAAATGGTTCCCATCCTTTCTTCATTTCTATATTAGCATGTTCAGGTGTATATAACGGATGATACGTAATGTTCTTAAGCACTACACCCTTATCAGACATATGCTGTTTAAATGATTCAAACAAGTTAATGTGCAGTCGATAGCTATGGTCGACTTTACTTTTAACAGCATATACCCGAACCGCTTTACTGTGTAGGTTTCCCCAAGCATCGCGGTCTGTATGGACTTCTACAAGCTGACGTATAAATGATAGAAGGATTTCGTTATGAAACGCATCAACACCACTTACAATGAAGTGGTGCGAGTACATGTCAATTATTAAGGCCATGTATATCTCCTAAGAGTATCCAGTCAAACTCATGGGTCGGTCTGTCTGTATGTAGATAACTATTAGGGTTAAAGATGGTTGCAGTTTGAGTTTGGTAACTCATAGCTGCCGATATATTACCATTTTTCATCTTATCGTCGTGTTTAGTAAACTGACCTAAACTTCTATTTTCAGGTGATGGTAAGTTATAATCTTTACCCTTGACATCCCTTGCCATGGTTGAGAATAAAATCACTTGCAAGTGTGATAGGTTAACATGCATTCGTTCAGCTACCAAATCATGGAAGGCATGGAGTGCCTGTGCCACATCGGTATAATGGATAACTGTTTTAGGGTCAGTGATTTTAAGCTTTTCATCACCACCGCCCTTAATAAACGAACGCACCAGTCCACTGTATTCTACTGGGCTAAACTGCTCTTCAGGTAGTGTGAGAAATGGTAATTTATAATCCCATTTATCCATGTTAATAACATAACTACCGCGCTCATTAACTTCCCATCCGTGCTCATGAATGTATTTTAACATCTCTATTGTAAAGTTTGCATTACGTGAATCTGACTTTACAACAATCATGCTTCTTTCAACAATCTCTCCTTTTGTTAAGATAATACCTAATACCGATAGCGATGTAATCCGTTCAGGCGTTACACTGTCTAATATATCTAGATATTTTAAATCATCAAGATTTTTACCTTCATCCAACTGCACCATAATAGATAACTTGGTTTTATTATTTGGCATGGGTTTTAGATAAAACACATTTGGTTCAGAGGAACGTCTAGATAAGAACTCACGTGCCTCAATAGACATCACGTTTTCACGTGCTGACGCCGATGCGGTATGATGCTTATGTGATAAGAATAACTGCGAGGCAGGTGACTGTAGTGCAATTGATGAGTTATGACCTAAATTATCGGTAAAGACCGAGTTGTAAGATAAATCCCCAAAGCACTTAGCACATACCCCGTAACGGTCAGGATGTTTACAGGTAAAGACACTGCGTATCTTAAGCGGTGTTCCAATTAAGAATGTAGATTGATTATCGATTACTCGCTCAACACCATCTTCACCGTAATAATGAATGCCCTGCATGTCTATTAGTTTATTGGCATCATCAATTAAATAGATAATCCATTCTTTACTACCACAGTCGCCTGGATGGATACGTTTAACTACCGAGGTTGAGATTTGCAGTAACCGACTTAAGTACTCTGATTGCTGCATGGGCGTTTCAGTCATAAACTCCGATACTGCCGCGGTACGAGATTCTGTAGCAAAATCTGTTAACGTACGCATGCCTGCAGCATAGCCGGTTTTAATTGGGTGTGGGAATCGGTAGTTATCAACATCAGTAACATACCCACGAGCACTGGTACATTGCATGATTTGACCCACCTTAACCATTTTATGCTTGGCTGCGCGAGCAACAGCATTATTACCTAAGCTTGGGTCAGTAACCAGTATCTGTTCAATCTTGGCATGGGCATCGTTAATCTCGACATCGGTGGGATG
>JACCDZ010533093.1_pt1 | contig 10792 bp, 10 predicted proteins | sample 7449551 | NCBI WGS metagenome assembly JACCDZ01 (sample SAMN15323452, study PRJNA562643) | freshwater metagenome | isolation source: river surface water | place: USA:Blue River Watershed | collected 2017-08-18
GACATGATACTGACTCCTTTATCGGGGTTGTGAATTCAGCATCGGCCTTCCCATCATGGGAAGGTCAAGTCCTATTTTTGGAAAATCGAATCAATGGCGGCAGCGCTCAAAAAGCAACATGCCCCTGCGGTGGCAGGGGCATGCAGGGGGGCGGGAGCGCTTACGCCGGCCGGGCCGGATAGCCCATCTCGGTCAGCAGCTCGCAGACGGTCTGCAGCGCCTCGTCGGTACGGATACTGGTGCGGCCACTGGTGCGGTCGATATCCACCGATGCCTGGCTATCCAGATCCTTCAGCGCCTGGTTGATCTTGGCGACACAGCTGCCGCAGCCGATATTGTCTACTTGCAGGGTATACATGGCATGTCCTTCGCAATGATGCGGCCAACCTTGGCCGTACATGCAGTCTGGAGCTTGCCACGATGGCAAGGTCAATAGGCCATGTCCGGATTTGTTGCGGACACAAACGGTGGCTACATACGTGACTGGTTGATTGAACTGAACTGCCCGGGAGCCGGGGCCGGCTATCAGTCTTTTCTGATGTGTTGCGCTAGGTAGTCGATCAGCAGGCGCACCGCCGGCAGCTGCCCGCGTCGTGACGGGAACACGGCATGGATGATGCCGCCGCTGGGCGCCCAGCCCGGCATGATGTCCACCAGCGTGCCCTGCCGCAGATCCTCTTCCACTACCATGCAGGGCAGCTGCACCATACCGACACCGGATAGCGCTGCCTGTCGCAGGGCGCTCATGTCGTCAGTGATGTAGCGCGGCTGGTGCCTGATCCGGGCCTCTTGCCCCTCGGGCCCCTGCAAGTGCCAGACATGATCGCGCGGCGGCCCCCAGTCCAGGCTGGGCAGCCCGGCAAGGTCGGCGGGATGCTTCGGTAGCTCTCGTTCCAGAAGAAAGCCAGGGCAGGCCACCAGCCGCTGCGGGCTTTCCGCCAGTACCCGCATCACCAGGTCGCTGTTATCCAGTGGCGGGAAGCGCACCCTCAGCGCGATGTCCAGTCCTTCGCCCAGCAGATCCACGCGGCGGTTACTGGCTTCCAGGTGAATCTGCACTTTGGGGTGTGCCGCCATGAAGCGGCAGACCAGCTCGCTTATGCGATATTCCAGCAGAGCGGTCGGACAGCTCATGCGCACAATGCCCTGCGGTTCAGCGTGCTGGCGCAGCATGACTTCGCGTGCCGCCTCCGCCTCTACCAGCACCGCTACACAATGCTGGTAAAACTCCTTCCCTGTTTCCGTTACCGAGAAGTGCCGAGTAGAGCGCTGCAGCAGCCTTACGCAGTATTTCTCCTCCAGCGCCGAGATGCGCCGGCTCAGCTTGGATTTCGGCATCTGCAAGGCACGCCCTGCAGGGGAGAAGCCGCCGTGCTCTACCACTTTCACAAAGTAATAGAGGTCGTTCAGGTCATCCATCATCGTTCCTTTGGTAGAACACTGTCGGCATTTTACGGCTCTACCGGACTGTTTGTTGTGCCGATAAGCTGAAAAAAACAGTCAGGAGGTAGGGCATGAAACCCGTACTTGGTGTCTACAGTGCGCCGCAGACCCACTGGGTGGGTGATGGCTTCCCGTTACGCACCCTATTTTCCTATCAATCACTGGGGCAGCACCTCAGTCCGTTCTTGTTGCTCGACCTGGCCGGGCCGGCTGTATTTTCGCCATCGGAACGACGCCGGGGCGTGGGGCAGCATCCGCACCGCGACTTCGAGACGGTGACCATCGTCTACCAGGGTGAACTGGAGCATCGCGACTCCGTCGGCGGTGGCGGTTTGATCGGGCCGGGTGATGTGCAGTGGATGACGGCAGGGGCTGGCATCCTGCATGAGGAGTTCCACTCGGCGGCCTTCACGCAGGGTGGTGGCACGCTGGAAATGGTGCAGCTGTGGGTGAATCTGCCCGCCCGCCACAAGATGGTGCCCCCGGCTTACCAGACTATCCTGAATCAGGACATTCCAACGCTACCCCTACCGCAGGAGGCTGGCAGCGTGCGACTGATCGCCGGCGGGTTCGCTGGTCATGCCGGGCCGGCACGCACTTTCAGCGCGGTGGATGTATGGGATGTGCGCCTGCGCAAGAACAGGCAGGCCAACTTGCCGCTGCACAACGGCCGCAGCGCCGCCATTGTCGTGCTGCGAGGTGCGGTGCGCTTGGGTAGCAGTGTCATCGGCGACGGGCAATGGGCCCTGCTCGGACCAAATGGTGACGATGCGCAGATCGAGGCAGATGTCGACAGCAGCCTGCTGCTGCTGAGTGGCGAACCGTTGAATGAACCGATTGCCGGCCACGGTCCCTTCGTGATGAACAGCGATGAAGAAATCCGGCAGGCCTTCCTGGACTTGCACCTAGGCGTGTTCGGCCAGATTACTGGACCAAGCTGAAACTGTTGCCTAGCGTGTTTACCCCGTGTGCCGGCAGAAGCCGGTGCATTTTGTTAGCTAAAGGAGCATGTGATGACTACCCCCTATACCCGTCTTGATAAGAACAATGCTGCCGTACTGCTGGTGGATCACCAAGCAGGCCTGTTGTCGCTTGTGCGCGATATCGATCCGGACAAGTTCAAGAACAATGTGCTGGCACTGGGCGATCTGGCCAAGTACTTCAATCTACCCACCATCCTGACCACCAGTTTCGAAAGCGGGCCGAACGGCCCGTTGGTGCCGGAGCTTAAAGAGCAGTTCCCGGAGGCCCCCTACATCGCCCGCCCAGGACAGATCAATGCTTGGGACAACGAGGATTTCGTGAAGGCGGTGAAGGCCACCGGCAAGAAGCAGCTCATCATCGCCGGCGTGGTTACCGAGGTGTGCGTTGCATTTCCGGCGCTGTCGGCACTGGCCGAGGGCTTCGAGGTATTCATCGTCACCGATGCCTCCGGCACCTTCAACGAGATCACCCGCAATGCTGCCTGGGAGCGCATGGCGGGCGCCGGTGCCCAGTTGATGACCTGGTTCGGCGTGGCGTGCGAACTGCATCGCGACTGGCGCAATGATGTGGAAGGCCTGGGCGCGCTGTTTTCCAACCACATTCCGGATTACCGCAATCTGATTACCAGCTACACCACGCTGACCGCGGCCAGATAAGGCGAGGTTGGTAGCAACCCGTGGCCGGGGCTAGAACGTGTTCTCACGCTAGCCCTAGCTTGGTTGCGCCTTACACTTACTGGAGCGCGTTGATCTGATTGTGCTGTACGAATCTGGGCAGTCCAGACGCCTTAAGTTAACGATCACAGGGAACAGACCAGACTGCCGCTTGGGAAAATTGAGCAACCGATTGCAGACGGTCACAGTTGGCTGATGGTTTCTGGGCGTGGTCGATACACTCAGCAATCGTAGTCAGGATTTTGCGAGTCGTAACACGCATAGTGCTTCCCATGGACAGAGGAAGACAGATGAACGAACTTCGGACAACGGCGTACGCGGCACGATTAGGCAAGGTACTCGACTATATCGAGGCACACCTGGGCGAAGCGCTGACCGTGGAACGACTTAGCCGGGTCGCCAACTTCTCCAAGTTCCATTTTCACCGGCAATTCGCCGACTACATCGGCACCAGCGTAGCTCGATACGTCCTGCTGCTGCGGCTGCGGCGAGCTTCACAACAGCTCGCCTTCGACCGTGGCGCCAAGATCATCGACATCGCCCTGGAAGCCGGTTTCGAGAACCCGGAATCGTTTAGCCGCGCTTTCAGGAACACCTTCGGCCAGTCGCCCTCCCAATTCAGGAGGCAACCGGACTGGGAGTCCTGGCACGAGCGCTACCGGTTCCGAGTACAAGAAAGGAATCAATCCGTGCAGGTCGAGATCGTCAATTTCGAAACTACCCGTGTCGCCGCGCTAGAACATCGCGGTCCCACCCAGAGAGTCAACGACTCTGTTGCCCAATTCATTGCTTGGCGCAAGGAAAGCGGCCTTTCACCCAGACAGAGCCGCCGTAGCTTCGGCATCGCCTACGACAACCCGGATACCACCGAGCCCGCACAATTCCGGTTCGACATCTGTGGCGAGGTGACAGCCGAGGTCCCGTCCAACCCCCAGGGGGTGGTGTTGAAGACCATACCCGGCGGTCGTTGCGCCCGGGTGCGGCATCACGGCTCCCACACCCGGATTGGCGAGAGCATCTACCCGCTCTATCGGAATTGGCTGCCCGAAAGCGGCGAAGAATTGCGCGACTTTCCGCTCTATTTCCATTACCTGAACTTGATGCCGGAAACGCCGGAGAATGAGCTGGTAACGGATATCTACTTGCCATTGAAATAACGGATAAAACGTTTTCCGAAGCTATGATGGAATCGAACAACAGGGCTGCCATGGCTAAGATGTCCTGTTGAAAGTCTCTGAGCGACCCGTATGAATACTTTCAGAAAGGTCGCTCAGTACGACTCACTGGCCACGGGCCGCTAAGCGATACATTACTGACTGAAATGCCTCACTGATCGAACGGCGGCAATGGCCGATCCGCAGCCTCCTCCTCGCCGTATTGCGTAGCCACCAATAATCAGACTCCTTTCCACTGAAAAGGAGTCTGTCATAGACACAACACCAAAACGTGAGGCATGGAACAAAGGCAAGCTGATTGGCCAAAAGCCACCGCTAAAGCCCAAAGACATCTGGGCGATCCGGATCCACCTCCAGAATAAGCACGCGGTACGAGACCTGGCCATGTTCAATTTGGCAATCGACAGCAAACTACGTGGTTGTGACTTGGTCTGCTTACGAGTGGGTGATGTTACGCATGGAAACCAGATTCTACCCCGTGCCATTGTTGTCCAACGCAAGACACAGCGCCCGGTACAGTTTGAGCTGACAGAGCCGACCAGATTGGCAGTTGCAGCGTGGCTAGAGAAAGCACATTTGCGCAGTGATCAATATCTCTTCCCTAGCCGGCTGGAGGCTTCTCCACATTTATCGACACGTCAATATGCACGGATTGTGCACATGTGGGTCGAAACCGCCGGGCTGGACTCATCAATCTACGGTACTCACTCGTTGCGGCGTACCAAAGCAACATTGATCTACAAGAAGACAAAGAACCTGCGCGCGGTGCAAATCTTGCTTGGTCATACCAAGTTAGAAAGCACGGTGCGGTATCTCGGGATCGAAGTCGATGATGCTTTGGAAATTTCAGATCAGATCGAAATTTAGGCAGCCGTTACGACGACACTTTTCAACTAGGGTGGCGGCCATCCAGTACCGCCACCGAGCTTTTCGGCCATAGCAGTCCTGCATGCCGGATAAAAGATGGCTGCTTTCAAGTTGGAAGCAGCCATAAAAGTATCTATTAATCGCGCTACGATTCAGTTTATTCCAGACAAACTTCACGAACTATCGAACGTAGCCACTTATGTGCTGGGTCGGCGTCGAGTCTAGGATGCCACAGCATGGATAGGGTGATTTCCGCTATGGCTACCGGCAATGGAAAAGTGACCATATCGCTGCGTAAATAGCGTGTATGGCGCTCCGGAACGGTCGCCACCAGCTCGGTATTGCGGGCCAATGCCAGTGCTGAGGCAAAGCCAGCCACCGAAGTCACAATATGGCGCTGCATACCCAATGCGTTCAATGCAACGTCTACGGGGTCATTGCCAATGCCGTGCCGCGAGTCGGCCACATGCCCGCAGTTGGCATAGCGCGCTAGCGTGATGTCGCCCTCCAGCAGCGGGTGTCCCTGGCGAACCACGCCCACGAAATGATCACGGAACAGTGCGCGGGTGTGCAACTCCTGCGCCGTGCCTTTACCTATCACGCCCGTTTCCAGATCGGCGGTGCCATCCCATAGGTAGCTACCGTCACGCCTGACCTTGGACAGGAAACTCAGGCGAATGCCAGGTGCCTCTCTGCCGACTTTCGTCAGCAGGCTCGGCCCGAAGTTTTCTACAAAGCCGTCACTACACAGCAGGGTAAAGGTGCGGTTCACCTTGCTTGGGTCAAGCGAGGGACTGGGGCTCAGCACCTGCAGCACTTGCTGCACCAACTCGCCCACCTGCTCGCGCAATTCCACCGCGCGTGGTGTCGGCACCATGCCGCGGCCCGAGCGCACCAGCAGCGGATCGCCGGTACTGTCACGCAGTCGCTGCAAAGCACGGCTCATCGCCGACGGACTCAGGCCCAGGCGACGGGCTGCTAGGGCAACACTGCCCTCGCTGAGCAAAACGTCTAGCGTAAGCAGCAGATTCAAATCCGGTGTGTTCATGTGGCTTCCCTGAAACGGCATCAATCATTGCGTTTCATGCATGTATTAAGTGCAAATCGTGCGTCTTCCGCCATGCTATCACTGGGCATAAGCTACTGAATACCTACTTCAGGAGCCAACGATATGAACACCCGACATGACAGCCAAGCACCGGACAGCCCGCAGCGCATTATCACGCCTAGTGAACCCTGGCGCATGCAGGCGGAAGACTGGAATCAGCGCTATGCCACCGATGAATTCATCTGGAGCGTCAACCCCAACTGTTTTCTGCAGCAACATGCCGAGGAACTGACGCCGGGCCGAGCACTCGACATGGCGGCGGGCGAGTGCCGCAATGCCGTCTGGTTAGCCAGCCAGGGGTGGTCCGTAGAGGCTGTCGATTTTGCTCAGCAGGCACTGCAGAAGGGCTGGCGTCTGGCGCAATCGAACGGGGTGGCAGAGCGTATCCGTTTGCTAGCTGCGGATCTCAATGACTTCATCCCCACTGAACAGGGTTTTGATCTGGTCACCCTGATCTACCTGCAACTGCCGTGGGATGAGCTGGCCCCCATCATCCAGCGCGCAGCACGGGCCGTGGCGCCGGGAGGCACCCTGCTGCTGATTGCCCACCACACGCTGAACCTGACACATGGTTACGGCGGGCCACGACATGCCGAAGTGCTCTATAGCGCGGAGCAGGTTGTCACCCTACTGGCGCCTGAACTGCTGATCGAGCGGGCCGAACAACTGCAGCGCCCGGTGATCACCGTCGATGGCACACGGCACGCCATCGACTGCCTCGTACGTGCCAAGCGCATCTGAGTTGGTCAGGCACTAGTTTGCGGCCAACGTTGGCCGCAAACCGGCACCTACCATTACACCTAATCCAAAGGAGCCATCATGCACACCTCTGACCAATCCGTGCCGGCGGCCATCCCCGGCGAGCGCCAAGCGCTGCTGAGCCTGTCACTGACCATGCTGCTATCGTCGTTGGGCACCAGCATCGCCAATGTGGCATTGCCAACCCTGATGGACGTGTTTTCGGCCTCGTTCCAGCAGGTGCAATGGGTCGTACTGTCCTACTTGCTGGCCATTACCACTCTGATCGTCAGCGCCGGCAGACTGGGAGACATGTTCGGCCGCCGCCCGCTGCTGCTAGGCGGGGTCGCGTTGTTCACGCTTGCGTCGCTGCTGAGCACCTATCCCTCGCTACCCGTGTTGATCGCTACCCGTGCGCTACAGGGTCTCGGTGCGGCGCTGATGATGGCATTAAGCATGGCCTATGTCGCTGATATCGTACCCAAGGAAAGAACCGGCCGCGCAATGGGCCTGCTCGGTACCGCCTCCGCCATTGGCACCGCCATAGGGCCATCGCTGAGTGGACTGCTTATCGGTAGCTTGTGCTGGCAAGCGGTATTTGCGGCCAATGTACCGCTTGGCATCGCGGCTCTGTTGCTGTTGCAACGCAATCTTCCCGCTGTTACCAAACCAAGGCCGACAGCACGCCCCAGCTACGACTATACCGGCACCATGTTGCTGGGCATCACCTTGGCCGCCTACGCGTTGGCCATGACTCTCGGGCGTGGCAATTGGGGACTGCTCAATAGTGCCTTGCTGGGACTGACCCTGCTTACCGCCGCATTGTTCGTCATCAGTCAGAAACGGGCGAGCGCACCACTGATCAAATTGTCGCTGCTGGAGCGGCCAGTCTTGGGCGCTGGCCTGGTGATGAGCGCACTGGTGACCTCGGTGGTGATGGCTACCCTGGTGGTAGGCCCGTTCTATCTGACGTATGCACTGGGGCTTTCCACTGCCCAGTTGGGGCTGGTGATGACGGCTGGCCCACTGGTAGCTGCCTTCAGCGGCGTACCAGCTGGTCACCTGGTTGATCGCTATGGCCCACGCTCCATGACATTGCTGGGTTTGATGCTGATGCTGGCCGGCAGCACCGGGCTGGCGCTGCAGCCCGTCACCGCAGGCGTACCGGGCTACGTACTGGCCATCAGTATCACCACCGCTGGCTATGCATTATTCCAGGCCGCCAACAATACCCAGGTAATGACCGGGATACCCCCCGAACAGCGAGGCCTCGTATCCGGACTGCTCAATCTGGCGCGCAACCTGGGTTTGATTACCGGCACCGCCGTCATGGGTGCCGTATTCGTCGCGGCAAGCAAGGCAGCAACGTTAGCAGCGGGTAATACACAGGCTACTGCCAGCGGCATGCACATCACCTTTGCCGTGGCAGCCGTCCTGATCGTACTGGCCCTGCTGGTGGGGGTGCGCAGCCGCGCCCCGCAGATACAAACCGTGTCGTCATCCTAAAAGCGGCCTCTCGCTTATTCCGCCAGTTCGCTGGCACATCCGCCCTGAAAGGAATCGCAATGCAAGCTCGTCTTAACTTTTTCAAAGCCAACCCCAAGGCCATGAACGCACTGGTTGGTCTGGAACCGCAAATCTCCGGCAGCGGGCTGGAGAAAAGCCTGATCGAACTGGTGCGCCTACGCGCCTCGCAACTCAATGGTTGTGCCTACTGCATCGATGTACACACCGCTGACGCCAGAAAAGCAGGAGAAACCGATCGTCGCCTGGCACTGCTACCGGTATGGCGTGAAGCGGATGTCTACAGCGACAGGGAGCAGGCTGCCTTTGCCTGGACCGAGGCCCTCACCTTGGTTGCAGACAGCCATGTACCGGATGAAGTCTGGGAGCAAACAAGACAACAGTTCGAAGAAGCTGAACTGGTAGACCTGACACTATTGGTCACCACCATCAACACCTGGAATCGCTTTGCGATTGCATTCCGTAAACTACCGACCTAGTTGCCCGCTCATGACTCCGATCTTGGTTAGCAGGTAATTGCTGTGTAATGGCCGGGGTCAAGATGGCTGCTTCAAAATGAGAGGCAGCCATCTCCTGCTCTAGTGAATCGCCCAGCCTCTCTAGACACTCTTGAGCCGTTGGAAATATTGCTTTTCAAACTCTACCGGCGATAGCCCATTTGCGACACACTGACAAGAATCTGGCGCAGCTGAAGCGCCCATCGCAGCAAAGGGAAACGAACCAGCCAGCCAGATGTAGCAACTTCCGCAGGATCTATTCAACAACTTTGAAGAAAAGTCAGATTTTTTCAGGAACTCTACGCCTCTTCAGCTTCGTGGCAAGCACACAAAAAGAAGAAAAGCCTTACTTGGCAAGGACAGTAGTTTTCACTAACTTTGCTTCCCTACACGAAGCGGAGATGGTGAAATGCCGCAACTGGCGCACGCTTCATTGCTCCGCATTGAATTCCAGCTGACCAATCAAGACCATGCCCCGTTTGGCCCGACGCCAGTTTGAAAAGGCGTCGCGGCAGGCCCGCCACGACCTTTTCCATGCCCCTGAAACCCCGTGCGACGATGACTGTGACCGCACAGGCTCAGGTTTTTGGCGCGCATCGTGAAGGCCTGCTGGCAACGATTCAGCGGCTACAACGGCGTTACGCGCCTGGGAAAGAGCTTTACACGCTGAATCCTATTCGTGCCACCAGGCCGGTCTGACCCAGGCCGTACGGTGATCGCGCCTCAGACTTCCCAGTATTCCTTTTCCCTGCCCTGCGCGCCCGGGCTGAGCTGCTCGCGCAGACTGCGCAGCTTTTCCGGCTCACCACGCACGCGGAACCAGCTGCCGTCTTCCTCGGCACGCTCTTCCAGCACCTGGCAGTGGCTGTAGATGTCACCGCGCAGCTGTTGCGCCGACCACGGCAGCAGCAGCTCGTCTTCCACCAGATCCTGCTGGAAGAAGGAAACGATGGCCGCGTGCAGGCTGGCCACTTCCTCCGGACGACGCGCACTCATCACCACGCAGCCCGGATAGCGCTGCTGCAGCTCGGCAGTCCAGGCCGCCTGCGCGGCTTCATCACCGACATGGTCGATCTTGTTGAATACGCGGATGCGCGGCACTTCGTCGGCGCCGATTTCCTGCAGCACTTCGTCGGTCACTTCCAGCTGGCGCAGGAAGCCGGGATCGCTGGCATCAATCACATGCAGCAACAGCGCCGCATCCAGCGCTTCTTCCAGCGTCGACTTGAAAGAGGCCACCAGTCCGTGAGGCAGGTTCTTGATGAAGCCGACGGTATCGCTGACCAGCACGCGCGGCACACTTTCCGGGTAGAGGGCACGCACCGTGGTGTCCAGCGTGGCGAACAGCTTGTTGGCCACCAGCACCTCGCTGCCGGTCAGCGCCCGCATCAGCGTGGACTTGCCGGCATTGGTATAGCCCACCAGCGACACCCCGCCCAGCCCCAGGCCCTGACGCTCCAGCCGGCGTGCACGCTGGGTCTTGCGTTCCAGCTCCATGGCGATGATTTCGCGTTGCAGCTCGGCGATGCGGTCACGCACCTTGCGTCGATCGAGCTCGGTATGCGATTCACCGGCGCCACGACCGCCCACGCCGCTACGCTGCCGGCCTTGCGGGCCAGCCAGCTTGGCCGCTTCGCGCAGGCGCGGGGCCATATAGCCGAGGCGGGCGATTTCCACCTGCGCGCGTGCCGCGCGCGAGCGGGCATTGCGATGGAAAATCTCCAGAATGACCATGGTGCGGTCCATCACCGCGCAGCCCACGGCCAGTTCCAGATTGCGCGC
>JACCDZ010625181.1_pt1 | contig 10790 bp, 7 predicted proteins | sample 7449551 | NCBI WGS metagenome assembly JACCDZ01 (sample SAMN15323452, study PRJNA562643) | freshwater metagenome | isolation source: river surface water | place: USA:Blue River Watershed | collected 2017-08-18
CAAACTCCATTTGAGCTGTTTTTGGATCCCGACGTCGTCGTCAATTGCTAACAGTGTTTTCATACTACATTCCGTGTATTAGTCTGGTTATAGTTTATCGGAAGCTGAATGGTAAAGGTAGTCCCTAAGCCCTCGGTACTGTCGACACTTAAGTGCCCGTGCATCGATTGTACAAATGTTTGCGCGTCAAAAGCGCCGATACCCATTCCGGCGTTACCCTTTGTCGTATCAAAGGGTTTAAATAAACGATCCCGAATGAATTCAGCCGACATACCGCAGCCGGAGTCGACTATTTTGATAATCATCAAGTTTTCAATCTGATCTACGATAACTTGCACAGATCCGTCATCTGCTGTCGCCTGTTGCGCATTATCAATTAAGTGAAAGACCACATTACCAAAACGTTCAACGTCGATGTGTAATTGCCCATCATGCAGGATCTGCAGCCCTGGCAAAGGTAGAAGCGACTGGCAGCGCTCTTGAATGATTTGCGTCAGTAACTCGCCGACCCTAATTCGTTTGGTTTGCTCTTGATTGCTTTGTTTATTGGTAAGCTGACCGAGCATATTGCCAAGACGAGTTTGCATCGCGGCAACTGTGGCAAAGGCATCATCAATAAATTCTGGATTATGTCGATGTTTCTGTGCGTTCTTCAGCAACATGTCGATCTGCGCTTTCACGTTTTTTAGGTCGTGGACAACAAATGCGGACATCCGGCTGAAAGCCATAAATTGCGCATTTTCTGAAAGTGTTTTACTCGCTTCACTCATAAACAGATAGCTAGAAATTTGCTCTGTCACTGCAATTAGGTAGTCACGGAGTTCCCAATTTAATGCAAGTTGCTCATTAGCTTTCGGTTTAAGTAAACAAAAGCCCCAATGCTGGCCTTTGCTTAGGATCGGAATAAGTAATTGAAACCCTAGTTTTTCCGGATTAATTTTTGGCAACAGCAAATTGACGTCTTTATCTTTGCTGTTTGCAAAATCAATTAACCAGGTTTTATTGGCAAAATAGGTTTGATATGACTTCAGCACTTCATTGATTTGATTGTCGTAGTTAAATGACTGAGTGTGCGCTAGTACTTTAAAAAACTCGCCTTGCGTCTTGATTAGAGCGCCATCTTGATAGCCGATGGCTTTGCACCAAGCTCGTAAACATACCTCGGGCGCATTCTGGTCGGCAATTTCAATGGTTTTTAACTCTGCGGTTAGCTCTACCCATTTTTTGCGGTAATCAAAGGTATTTGCGAAGAAGTGCTTTTCGATGAAAACTCTGCTCTTACGGCGGATTGCTTCAGAAAAGAAAAACACGCTAAATATGCTGATACCGAGGGTTACCAACATGATTTGCATCACGGAGGTCCAGCTGCCACCGATGTATGAAACGTAGTAACCGGCAAGCGAAAGGGTACATAAATAGAACCCAGCGGCCATCACTAACGAACTTTGTAGCACAATGTCCCTTGAGACAAAGACATTGATACTCCAAGATTTGATTCGCTTGGTGGCAATAACTAAAAATGGCAGTAGTGCCAGATGCACATAACCACGAGCTTGCCATGTGAGGTGGTGAATAGAACCTAATAATGCTGCTTCTGCTAGCAAATAAAAGTCAATCAGTAAGCAAACACCGAAGGCTACTATCAAGGGCTTAAAAGCCCAGCGTTGTTGTGCTGACTTTCGATAAATCCCCTCGATCATTGCAAGCAGTACGATCACTAACAACAAAGTTCCGATCACCCGCACTTGCACGTCCAAGTTCGTGAATAACGAAACTGCGAGCCAGACCACAACCGTACTTAAGGTAATACCGACTTTTGGATTAGTGCAAAACTGCCTTATTGTTAAGGTGCTATCGCCATAAGCCGCAAACAAAAACAGCAGCATGATGATTTTTTGGATAGTCTCAACTGCAAATGAGCTTGCACTGATAATCGGGATATTGCTTGGATCGGCATGAACCAGTGACCATAACACATTGAATATGATGAGTATGCTAAGCATATGCTTTTGCACACTGCTAGTTCGTACGGTAAGTAGTAAACCCCAAAATGCTAAGTAGCCTAGAGCCGATAAATAAAATCCAATGCTGCCAAAATCTATTCCAGAAATCACTAAACTACCCTTCGAATGGTCGTGCTAATAAAGCACGAAGATGACGAGATGGGATGGCGTAGCTGATCCCACTGGGGTTACTTAGAACCGATTCTTTAGTCTGCTTCACATAAACCATATTGATGACAGCCACTACTGTTCCATCGACGACCGAATAAACCGGACTACCACTGTTACCTGGATATGCTGTGCCGTCGAGTTGATAGATCAAAAAGGGTTGCTGTAATTGTCGCAATACCTGCGGACTCAAATCTGAGGCATGATTAGCGGGAATTACCACTGGCGTTACTGCACTAATCATTGCTTTATTGCTTGCAGGATATAATCCGAGAACTTCGGTGATAGGGTAGCCAGTAAACAAAAGCTCGCTGCCCTCTGGTTGATACTCATCAGCTGCTAGCGTTAAAGGCTCAATACGATCATTGATTTGTAACACAGCTAAATCATATTTAGCGTCTACTTTTTGCTTTAGAACAAAGTGGATTTTTGGATTAGCACCTTGGCCCGACAACACCACATAACGTTCGTTTTTACTCTCATCCAGAAGTTTGGCAATCACATGCGCATTGGTAGCAATTTGATGTCCATCGCCGACGGCAAATCCAGAGCCAATCAGACTGAGTCTTGGCGAAGCTGTAGGGTTCAAAATCGCGATAGCGACGATCGAAGGTTTTGCGCTAGAGATCCGTTTACTAAGCTCATGGCAACTTGTGCTTAAAGAAAAGCAACACAAGAATAACAACATGATTTTTTTCACGATTTTTCCTTCAGTGAAAAATAAATTCGATGAGTTTTCAGTTTAAACTAGTTATTGATTTTGGTGAAATTGAATTCGCAACTTGAGTAAATTCGACCATACTCAATTGACTAGCAATACAGGAAATTTGAATTGACGATGCAGCGCGATATTGACACAGAAACAGTGGAAATAGTGCCCATTTTTTCTGGTGGCGGCACGCGTCTACCTTGTTATGTTGGTATTCTGATGGCGCTTGCAGAATTAAAACTTTCATTTAATTCGTTGGTTGGTGTTTCTGGTGGCAGCATAGTTGCTGCGATGCTCGCGGTTGGTAAAAACCATGAGGAATTAAAGCAGTTAGCACTAGAAACCGATTTCCGCCAATTCCGCGGCTTTTCGCTAATCAATTTAATCCGGACTGGCGGTTTATCTTCTGGTGATAAATTCGAGCAGTGGATAGACGAACAATTGCAAGGCGCATGCTTTAAAGACCTCCAATGCGATCTTCATGTGCTTGCAACAGATATTAATGGTGGTGGGCCGGTGATTTTTAATCGCAGTCGAACTCCCGAGATGAAAGTATCACAAGCAGTCAGATTCTCGATGTCCATCCCTCTGATGTTTTCGTTTAAAACCTTTGATAATCACGTAATGGCTGACGGTGTTATTTTAGCTGAAGACGCGTTGCATCAAGATTGGTCAACCCGAGGCGTTCCTGTCGTGTGCTTTCGCCTCAAGAGCGACGGTGATGATAAGCCAGTGCTTCGTCGTCGAATGTTTCCGTTAGTTTCATATGTGCTGATGTTAATTCAGACATTTATGAACGCTATGTCTCGAGAGTACGTACATGCTCAATATTGGCATAACACCGTGCTTATCAATACCGGGAATGTCTCATCTGTCGATTTTAATTTGCCGTATGATAAAAAGTTAAATCTATTGGAGCTTGGGTATCACACAACAAAAGAAGTGATCCCATTGAAGTTAAAACTTATCCTTACCGAAGCCGCATTTAAGCAAGGGTTAGGGGGGCACGCTTCTTAGAGAACCCCAGATACAAGTAGTTATTGGGGCATGAGAGTCATTTTAGAAAATGGCCGTCTTTTGTGGATGTTGTCAGATAATTCTGAGCACATCGAATTTGCAGAATGGAATATCATGAGCATGAAACACTTAAAGACCTTACAAAGCATTCCGGTGGTTGGCGGTTTGGTGAATAGGGCAATTTCGCACCTTGCGAGTTCAGATGCGAGCACGATATCCAAACATTTCTCTCAGTACCTGCGGCCGCAGCTCGCTAATACCGAAGCTTTGCGGCAGGAAGTTTATCGCTTGCGTCACGAAGTGTATTGCGCCGAACTTAAATTCGAACCGGAAAAAGACAATAAAATCGAGATGGACGATTTTGATGCACACTCTGTGCATTGTTTTGTGCGCCATCTTGCGTCCGAACGGATGGCTGGAACGGTGCGGCTTATCACATCTAGTTGTGCCGAAGAATTGCTCCCTATCGAAAAATATTGCAGTCATGCCATTCAAGATACCGAATTTGCGCCTAGCCTATTTCCAAGACAAGACATCTGCGAGATTTCACGTCTGGCTGTGCTTGAAGACTTCCGTCGACGCCAAATCGATAAGTTCAATGGCGCGGCCACAGGTGCTATCAATATCGATGATTATTCAACAAAAGAGCTTCGTTGTTTTCCTTATATCGCCATCTGTTTGTATCTAGCGGCTGCATCTACGGCGTTTCGCACGCACAAGAAACATGCGTTTGTCATGATGGAACCGCGACTTGCCAGAAGTATGACCTTCGTAGGTATTTGTTTTAAACAACTTGGTGAGCCTGTCGAGTATCACGGCAAGCGGGCAGCTTATTACATTAATAAAGAAATGTTGTTCGACAATTTATCTCCTGGCTACAAAAAATTATTAAAGTCCATTGAAAAAGACCTTGGGGCGTCCGATAAAACAACACCAGATGTCACCGTAAAGTCGCTGTCTGAAATGGTTGAAAGCCTAATGGATATTGGTTTTAACGAACGATTACAACCGAAATGATAAAGGATTAGTTCTAATGCAATTGTTGCAAAGGCTCTCAGAGTTGCTGTCAGTGAATACCAAGGTAAAGTTGGCTGATGCATCTTCGAGATTCACCGCGAGTTGCGAGGGATATGCTCGTGACCAAGTCATTGTGGTTGAGGTCAGTGGCGCCCTGGATGCTTCCGGAGCCCCCGAATATTTACGTGATATTCCGGCAATTTTAGTCTTAGCCAACGAACTCGCACAGACTGCAGAGCGCTTTACAGTTTATCCCGTAAGCACAGGGCATAACTGGGGATATGGAAGTGCTTTAGCTCCTGATCCCTTTGCGGTAATTCTCGATTTGTCTTTACTGCAAGCTATCCGTTTTGACGATATTGCTAGTGGTTTAGTTACAGTTGAACCCGGCGTAACTCAACAGATGCTACGAGATGCGATTGATGCGCAAAAATTGCCATTCATGGTTCCAGTGACTGGAGCTGGGCCAAGTTGCAGCATATTGGCGAATGCGCTCGAGCGGGGCTACGGTATCACTCCGTATACCGACCATTTCGCTGCGGTTAACGCTATTAAGGGTTTTCTGCCGCAAGGGCTGCGTTATCAATCAAGCATTTCAGAGTTAGATAATTCTGGAACAGATGCAGTAGATAAAACCTTTAAATGGAAAGTCGGGCCATACCTTGATGGGTTATTCACGCAGTCGGGGTTAGCCGTTGCCACGGAAATGACTATACGACTAAAAAGAAATCCTGCTGCCTTTGATTCGTTTTACTTACAGTTTGCTCATGATGATGATTTGGAAGTTGCTGCCGAATGTGTTCAACAAATTCTGCTGCGTTTGGAAGGTATTGTCGGCTCAGTTAATCTCATGGACAAACGTCGTGTGCTGTCGATGATGATTAAAAATCCCAACGGCGCAGCGAGCCATCAGGCTATGAGTGAGCAACAAGTACAGATGCTCGCCAAAAAGCATGATGTCCCAGCGTGGACTGTTGTCGGTACTCTATATGGCGAGCCGGCGGTGGTAAACGCGGGACGCGCAGTAGTTAATCAAATCTCAGCCGGTAAAATAAAGCGTCGGATTTATTCTGAAGGTTGGCTCATTAAGTTCGCTAAATTTGCCTTTAGTTGTTTACCTGGTACTTGGTTTGCTGAAATTCGTAAAATGTTGCAATCCTTAGACAACGGCGTCGCTATTATGAAGGGTATTCCCAATCAAGTCGCGTTACCGCTGGCTTATTGGCGTAATCCAAGAGTTAGTGCTGACGCAACCAGATTAATGGACCCTGCTGTCGATGGTTGCGGATTATTGTGGTATGCCCCATTGGTGCAGTTCAATCCATTGCAGCTGCGACGTTTAGTGACTCATGTCCGAGGAACCTGCCCCAAGTATGGTATCGAGCCTATGGTGACCTTTACCAGTTTGCGCCATGATACGGTCGACAGTACAATTCCGATAGTGTTCAATCTTGCCGATCCCAAAGCTGTCGTCGACGCGAATGCTTGCCTAGATGAATTGGTTTCAGCAGGATTGCAAATTGGCTTAGTTCCATATCGTTTGAATATAGCTCAGCAACAACAATTGTTGAATAAAGATACGGTCTTTTGGGATTGGGTTAATCGGATAAAAAGTGCGACAGATCCGAATCAAATTTTGGCAAAAGGCCGATACACTGGTCATTAAATAATTACTATTGCTTTGACGCTTTGCATATCTAGGCCGTTGAATTATAGTGATTTCGAATATGAAGCTATTACGGGGCTGTGTAGATTTAAGCAATCCGTTTTGGGACATTGCCTAGCTGAGCATTAAGGCGTAATTAACTGTTTTCCGGACAAAAAATCTTATTTTGTCACTATTGAGCCGTTAGCAAAGACACTCATGTTTTCGGTGTCACTTTGTCATAAACATGGAAGAACATATGAAAAAAGTTTTATTGTTTTCTGCTTTAGCGATCGCAATTTCTAGTGCTTTAATTGGCTGTGGTGATAAAAGCCCAGAGCAACATATTGAAACTGCTCAACAATATATCCAGCATAAAGATGATGCTGCTGCAGTGATTGAACTAAAGTCGGCAATTCAGCAAGCACCTGACAATGCACAAGCTCGAGTACTGTTGGGGCGAATTTATCTGAAGATTGGCGAAGGAGTTGCCGCAGATAAAGAACTTACTCGTGCATTGAAAAATGGTGCAAAGCTTACTGACATAGCAGTTGATTTGGCTCGTGCGGCCTACTTGTCCGGTGTATCACCCTCAGTTTCCTTAAACGTCGACATTGCCGATGCAAGTAACAGTAATGAATTTATTAAGTTTTATTCGCTTTTGACTCGCTTTGACAATGGTGAGTTGAACAATTTGGCGACTGAGTTTGCTGCGTTTTCGCAAGAAACTAAAAACGATGCGACTAAAAACGCCGCCAACGCTGTATTGTCATTGCTGAATCAGCAAAATGCTAAGGCGATTTCGCATTTACAACAGATTAATGCCGACAGCCCAATTTATTGGGATAGCCAATTGTTGCTGGCAAAGGCACAGCTCACAGATGGTTTATTTAAAGAGGCTATTACAACGCTGAAAGGATACGTCGCAATTGCGACTTCAGCGAATTTTGCCAAGCTGATGCTGGCTGAAACTTATGTCCGTAACAATCAGGCTGCGGACGCTGAACCCATTCTCTCTGGATTGTTGGCGCTTTATCCTGAGCAACCCTTGGCAAACTACCTAACTGCCGTTATCGCCTATGAAGATAAAGATTTCGTGAAGGCAAAAGAGCTTGCGGAAAAAGCGGTAAATAACGGCTTTGCAGTGCCTAATGTTCGGATCCTTGCGGCACTTGCCGCGCTGCAGCAGAATCTAAATGCGCAAGCGTTAGCGCATTTACGGATGATTAAAGATCAGCTTAAACAATATCCTTCGGTAGAAAAAACTTATGCATTTTTGGAGCTGCAACAAGGCAATATTGCTGACGGCACCAATCTGTTGACGGCGTCACCAGCCGGCAATGAAGATCTCGCTATTTTGACTTCAGCATCTTTTGAGCTATTGAAACGAGGAGCTTCAGAGCAAGCAGCTCAGGTAGTCCAGCATTTAGAAAAAAACGTCGACAAAAACGTCGAAAATCTTGCGACCTTGAGCATGTTAAAGATGGGGTTAGGTCAAGTTGCAGAAGGGACAAATCTGCTTGAGCAAGCGGTACAGTTAGATCCAAGTGTCGATAAGCACCAATTGGCACTCGCAATGTCCTACCTTAATAACAATGAGGCAGATAAAGCACAGGCTATTGCCGATTCATTGCTAAAAGCAGCAAAAACTGAGATTTTGGGACATACCATTACTGCTTATGTTGCGCTTACCAAAGGAGATAGAGCAGGGGTTAGCAAAGCCGCTGAGCTAATTCTTGCCAAAGATCCAAAAAACTTGCTGGCGATGATTATGCAGGCGCGGGTCGCCGCAGCAAATGGTGATCTTGATTCCATAAATAAATATATTCAACAAGTGCTAGCAATAGATCCTGGTTACTATTCGGCGCTGGAAATGGATTATGAATTCAACAAAACTGAACCACTTGCAGGCCAAGCAAGAGATCGTATTAGCGCTGCATTAACTCGAGATCCAGAGAATATTTCATTGCTTTCGCTGCAAGCACGGGTCCTCTTCGAACAGAAGAAGTTTGACGATGTGATTGCAATGCTCACAAGTGTAAATACGGCGGCTGAGCAAAAGCCAAATCTATTCTGGCAAGTGTTGATTAATAGTTATGCCCAGAAGAAACAAGTTAAAAATGCTCTAGAAACCGCACAGGCCTGGAGTCAAAGCCAGCCGCAGAACCTTGCTGCACAATTTTCTTATATTACGCAACTGATGGAGAATCGTCAGTTTGTCGATGCATTAAAACTGACTCAGCAGCAACTCAAATTACATCCAAATGTACCTGAATTGAAGAATTTGCAAACGGTATTGCAAGCTGAAACCAGAGATTATGCAGGTGCAATGACTAGCCTGAATCTTCTGCCGAAAGACGTGCAGGCTAAATCTGATGTATTGCTGCTTAAAGGAAAGTTACTGATTGCTCAGGGTAAGTATGTTGAAGGCAAAGCAGCTTTAATGGCAAGTTATCAACAGACGAAGTCTGCGCAGACGGCAATGTTTTTGGCAGATCTGATAGCAAAAAACGATTCTCCGGAAGAAGCTGTACGGTTTATTGAAAATCATTTTAGCACTGAACCAAAAAATCCTATGCTGCAGTCTATGTATGCGAACTTGTTACTTTCGGTTGATCCGAGCAAAGCGTCAAATACCTTCAGTACTTTGATTGATGAAGATCCTGAAAACTTTATGGCGTTAAATAACTTAGCCTATTTGTTTACCGAACAGGGTAAACCGGATGACGCACTAAAATATGCCGAGAAAGCGTTGAAGTTAGAACCAAATCATCCCGACGCGCTTGATACCAAAGGCCGAGCTTTGTTACTTAAAGGTCAGATCAAAGAAGCTTTGCCGTATTTTGAACAGTCGTTAAAAATTCGACCGGAGCATCCGGATGTTTCGCTAAATTATGCTGAAGCGCTGATTGCAAACAACCAGAAAGATAAAGCTATGGCAATTCTAAGCCGTATCGAAGTTAAAGATCCTGTGTTAGTGAAGAAGGCACAACGGATTAAATCATTGCTTTAATAATAAGTTAACGGATAGAGTAAGTAGGTTACGGGTCGTATATCTGCATGATGCAGAATGCGGCCCAAATCATTAGGAGCTAAGGTTAACGGATTATGAGTGTGTTTGTGGTAGTGGTTACTTACAATTCCGGCCATGAATGGCTGGATCAATGTCTGGGTTCTCTCCGATTGAGCAAAGTGCCGCTTCAGTGCATTGTCATCGACAATGCATCCAATGATGATTCTGTCGAGTATATCCGCGCAAACTACCCAGAAGTTGAATTAATTACCTCATCTGAAAATCTTGGTTTTGCCAAAGCAAATAATCTAGGGATCAGCAAGGCATTAGCTGCTGGCGCCGAGCATGTATTTTTGCTAAACCATGACGCGTGGTTCGTTGATGACTGTTTGGAACAATTAGTAAAGTTACAGCAGCAATCACCAGAATTTGGCATTTTAAGTCCGGTCCATTTGAATGGTTCTGGTGAGCGTCTGGATTGGAATTTTACTAAGTATATCTCCAGTTGCCATGATGAAGGCAGGCAGCTTTACACTCAGCTAATCAAAGGCGAGCCGCTGCATGCTATTTATCAGGTCGATTTTGTTAATGCCGCAGCTTGGTTAATCAGCAGAGCTTGCCTTTCACAAGTAGGACTCTTCGACACTGAGCTGTTTGTGCATTATGGGGAGGATACTCATTATGCGCAGCGGGTGAATTATCACCAATTTAAAATTGGCGTAGTGCCGCGTTGTTTTATTCATCATGACCGCGAAGATCGCTCCGGCAAAGCAGTGACGACAGTTTTCAATCAAAATAACGAACTGCTAAGTTTTATTCTAGACTTGAGCAATATCCTTAAAGCTGAAGACCAAAGTCTAATTCGTTGTTATTTACGCAATAGGGTTAAACTTACGCTTTTAGCTCTTGTGACGCTTAATTTTTCTGAGTTCCGTCAGCAATTTGCAGTTTATAAACGTATGCAAGTATTGCTGCCGACAATTAGTCGACGCCGCCAATTAAACAGCAAAACTGCTATCTGGCCTGCGGATTAGCAGTTAAATCGTCGCAGTTTGCCAGCGGCTCTTCGAATTTATTCCTGCTCTCAGATCATGTAATAGCCCCTTTTTAAAACGGACACTTTTTAATTAAGCGATAGGCTTAAACCTATCTTTAAGGAGTGTCTATGGAACGTATTGAAATTTTAACTGGCGAACAACGTCGCCGTCGTTATACTCC
>JACCDZ010087032.1_pt1 | contig 10789 bp, 7 predicted proteins | sample 7449551 | NCBI WGS metagenome assembly JACCDZ01 (sample SAMN15323452, study PRJNA562643) | freshwater metagenome | isolation source: river surface water | place: USA:Blue River Watershed | collected 2017-08-18
AGATGATAGGCAGATGCTTGACAGAGACTCAATTTATATGTAACCATCGGTTACATGATGACATCAAGCGAGTTTCGACAGATCCGTGAACAGTTGGGACTTACGCAGGAGCAGCTTGCCGCAGCGCTGCGCACCACGCGGGTGTCGGTCGCTCGTTATGAATCCGGCATGCGCCGGATCAGCGGCGCCGTTCAGGTGGCGATCACGCAACTGGCCAACAGGACTCAGATTCCCATGGCAGGGGTCGTTGCTGCCGGTTTGCCGATCGAGCCGGTGACCCAGTCGGAATGGGTCGAGGTACCTCCCGGCATGGTGCGAAGGGGGGAGACCTTTGCGCTCCGTGTGAAAGGGGAGTCGATGATCGAGGACGGGATTCTCCCGGGCGACCTGGTCGTCGTTCGCAAGCAGGCGACGGCTCACAACGGCCAGACGGTCGTGGCGCTCGTGAATCGGGAAGCGACCATCAAGACCTATTTCAAGCACGCCCGGCACATTGAACTCCATCCGGCCAACGCTGCCATGAAACCGTTTGTTGTCACGCCTGAGGATGAATTTTCCATCGAAGGGGTGCTCGTCGGTGTGATTCGTCATTGCGAGAACGCGTAATTCAAGGAGGAATAATGATGATGAGCCATCAGCAACAAGCCATGGTGGAGCGTGTGGACGAACTGGAGCGCATGATTGTCCGCCTCAATGGACGTATCGGGGAACTACAGCGAGAGCTAAAGCATACCAAGGGGATGACGTTCCAGGGGTGGTCCGGCGGCTCGCGCTTGCGAACTCTTCTCGGCGGAATGAAACCGGTCCTGTCCGCCTCACATCCCATTCGAGAGAACAGGAGGATTGAACGCCATGATCTCTGTCTCTTCTGACCTTGATGCGGTGACGGCTGGATGTTGCGCTGATTGCGGGCAGCTGGTGTCACGGCGAACGCCGTGGTTCGATGAAAAGGCGAAGGCGGTGCGGGAGGTGTGCATCCGTTGTTTGGTGCTCACCTACCAGCGCCGGCAGTTTGAAGCTGGTTGTTGCGGGTGAGGCGGGAAGGCATGCTCGCGGATCCCAGGTGATCGTCGGCTGAATGGCCGGCCCGCCACAGCTTCCGGCGATATCCTGTTTCCTTCCGAAAGCGTCGTGAGTTTCTGCTCGGAATTGCTTACGCGCTGCTTCAGTGCCCTGGCCCGGCCGCTGTTGTTGGCGAGTCGACTCCTGGCTTGGAGTCGAGCCAATCAGACCGTTCGGGGGCTCTGGCTGTCGTGCTCGCTGTCTGGACGATTGAATGGGGAACATGATCGCATGGTTCTCTCCGGTCTATTAATCGCGAGGCAACATTCCAGAATCGTTGGTTGGCGGCGTCAGGCTGTTGGTGTAGGCGGCCTGATGTTCCCTTACCGCTTCAAGCCTGTAGAGTGCTCCGTCAGCAACGCCATCTTTGGCCGGCACTGATCCCTCTCCTAGCGGGTTATTCTAAGAGTTGCCCCAGCATGTGCCCCGCTTGTCTGATTCAATAGGTAGGCCATTCCCCTGCGTCGGGAGACGTGGTCGCGATCGTCACTTCTTTTCTCAGAGGGCACCTTCGTCAGTGTGCCTTCACCCGGTAGCCGTTCTCGTTGCGGGCGTAGATTAAGTCTGGCCTCGGTGAGGCTTGCCACTTCTGAGGCTACTGACTGGGATTGCGGCTGAAGCGCGGAGGCTCAGGAAAAGGTTGAAATACGGAACGACCGGGATTGCAACTTGCTCCTGTCGATATCCTGCGCTGAGGCACCGAACTTCGAAGTTCGCGATGTCGGTTTTCTATTGCCTGTGCGCTTCATGATCACACTGTGCGCCTTCCCAGGATCGATGCCCTCCGGGCTGCGATGCGCAGGCGACGAACGGTGAGGTCTTGCCAGGGCGTGGCTCCGCTCGATTCGCTCTCCACCCGCAGCCGTTCCATAGATTTGTTGAGGCGGTGTCGTCTGGCTCGCCTTAGTACGGACGACTTGCAGTGCGCCATCTAGCGGTCGCCATCGGCATCCCGCTTCATCCTCTTTCGTCAAGTTCTTGTCGAATTCGACCGATATTCCTGCAGTAAGGGTGTGTCGTGGCCTGGGATGGATCCGTGCGCGCACGATAGTGATGACGGTGTCTGCGGAATCATGAAGACGATGGCAAAAGAACCCCTGCAAGTATTGGTATTGGTGGGGGCAATGGTGATGATCTCCGGGTGCATGATCAAGCCCTATGTGTTGACCGACGAGGATGTCCGGACCCGCGCCACCAATGACCTTCAGATGGTGTCGACGCTTCGGGAGCCGCTGTCCGGTCCGATCGATCTCTATGAAGCCATCGCGCGTGCCTTAAAATTCAATCTGGACGCCAAGGTGAAGGCCATGCAGGCGCAGTTGGCGCATCAGCAGCTGAACGTGGCGCATTACACCTTGTTGCCGCAGCTGTCGGCGAACGCCGGATTTGACGGACGCAATTCCTACAGCGGAGGCGGCGCGCAATCACTCGTTGATGGTCGGCCCGTCCTCGAGCCCTTTACGTCGTCCGATAAGAACGTGGTGTCGGGTAATCTCGCGCTGAGTTGGGACGTGCTGGATTTCGGTCTTTCCTATGTGCGCGCACAGCAGGCGGCCGATAACGTCATGATTGCCGAGGAGGAGCGGCGGCGGATTGCGGTACGCCTCGTCCAGGATGTCCGGAGCGCCTACTGGCGGGCGGTCAGCGCGGAACGGGTGCTCTATCGGGTGAAATTTCTGGATGAGTCCGTCAACAAGGCGTTGGAGCGCGCGCAGCAAATTGTCGATAAGAAATTGCAGACGCCCTTGACCCCGCTCAACTATCGCCGCGATTTGCTGAACATTCAGCGCGAGGTGCAGCGCCTGTACCGTGAGCTGAGCACGGCACGAGTTCAGCTGGCTTCAATGATGGGGCTGCCTCCGGGAACCGAATACGACCTGGCCGTGCCTCAGCGGGCGAGCACCGTTCCGGTGGTCGATCCGGATACCGGGCGGATGGAGGAACAGGCTTTGCTGCTTCGCGCCGAGCTTCGCTCCCTCGACTATCAAAAGCGGATCAATGCGAAGGAAGCGCGGGCCGTCTTCCTGGAAATGTTTCCCAACTTGAAGCTGAGTCTCGGCGGGTATTACAGCAGCAACAGCTTCTTCCTCTATCAAAACTGGCTGGGGTATGCCTCTCAGCTCAGTTGGAACCTTCTGTCGGCGTTTCGCGTACCGGCCAAACTCAAAGCGGTGGAGGCGCATCGACAGGTGTTGGATGCCCAAAGTCTCGCGCTGACCATGACGATCTTGACCGAGGTGCATGTCGGCGCGCTGCAGTTCGCCCAGGCGAGCCAGGAATATCTCAATGCCAGGAGCTACCACGAGACGCAATTGGCCATTACCGATCATACCAAGAACCTGTGGCTCACGAAGAGTACCAACGATCTGACCTTCATTCGGGAGCGAGTGAATGACGTGCTGGCTGAAGTCCGCATGGACAGCGCGCAGTCCGGCGTCGAGTCGGCCTATGCCACGTTGATGGCATCGATGGGCGAAGATGCCGCGCCGACCGGCACCGACGGGCAGAGTGTGGCCGCCCTTGCCGATGAACTGAGGAAACAGCGGGTGCCTGCCGTCGACACGGTGTCGGAGTCAGGAAGGAGGCTGGAGTCCCATGCGATCCCATTGGCTAATTAATTCGATGGTCGCACTGACGATCTTCTGCGCGGCGGTGGCCTTTCCGCAGGTCGGCTGGCCGAAAGACGACCGGCCCGTCCAGCTGATGCGGAGTGTCAACGGCGCGTTGCGTGGCATTGTGAAGGCCAGCACGCAGGCCGTGCTCTATTCCCAGATTCAGGGGCGGATCAGCCAGATCCCGGTGAAGGAGGGGCAGCGGTTCGAGAAGGGCGCAACGCTGGTCGCAATCGACTGCGACAAGTATCGGGCGGAATTAGCGGGGGCCCTGGCCGAGCATGAGGCCAAAGACAAAACCTTCCAGAACAACAAAGAACTCACCAAACTCAATGCCGTCAGCACGCTTGAATTGGAAATTTCCGAAGCCGAGGCGAAGAAGGCCGTCGCGGCCATTCGCCTGGCCGAGATCAACGTGCGAAGCTGCCATATCGCGGCGCCGTTTTCCGGCCGCGTCGTGGCGGTCATGGTCAATGAGCATGAAAACGTCTTCCCCAACGACAAGCTGCTCAGTCTTCTCGATGACACCAGTCTGGAGATCGAGTTAGTGCTGCCCTCCTCGACCTTAGCCTGGCTCAAGCGGAAGTCACCGTTCACATTCACCATCGACGAGACGCATCGGGAGTATCCGGCGAAGGTGAAGGAAATCGGGGCGAATGTCGATCCCGCCAGTCAGACGGTCAAGGTGGTGGGCAGCTTTGGGGCACTCCCGGCCGATGTGCTCGCCGGGATGAGCGGCACGGCGCAATTTGCATCGGGACAACCGTAACCCTATGGCGACATCCACCCAACCGAGCGCACAGGAACTCGCGACGCTGGTCCATCTGGCGACCCTCACCCATTTGGAGGCACAGATCCGTGTCGCGAAGACCGTCCAGGAATTGCAGTTTATCTCCGTCAATGAGACCCGCCGGCTGGTTCCCTATGAACAGGCCTATCTGCTGAGTCATGCCGGTGAAGCTGCGGGCGTCTCCCGGGTGATCTGTGCGTCCAGCGTGGCCGTGGTGGCACGCGATGCGCCCATGATTCGCTGGTTGGAGGAGATGGCTCAGGCTCTGAGGCACGCACATCCGGGGGATGACCCGGTGACCGTCACGGAGGAAATGTGCCCCGACTCCTGCCGCGAGGGATGGCGCGAGCATGTCAGGGGCCATGTCCTCTGGTGTCCGCTGAAACACCCGGATGAAACGGTGTTGGGTTTCTGGTGGCTCGAACGGGACTATCCCTGGGAGGAGAATGATCGGGCGATTATGCACCGGCTTGCGGGGAGCTTCGCCTATGCCTGGAAGGCCGTGGCGACGCGCCATCGAACCTGGTCCGTGAGGATCAAAACGCCCTCGGTGTGGTTGATGGCTGCAGCGGTTGTCGGGGCGCTGTGTCTGCCGGTTCGCGTGTCGACCGTGGCGCCGGTGAAAGTGATGGCGAAGGAGCCGACGATTGTGAGCGCGCCGATGGACGGAGTGATTGCCGAGGTCCTGGTGCTGCCGAATACGGTGGTCACGCAACATCGGCCGCTGTTCCGCTACGAAGACACGAACCTCCGCAATCAGTTCCGGGTCGCGGAGAAGCAATTGGCGGTGGCGCAGGCCGAACATGCCCAGGCGATTCAAGGCGGCTTTGCCGATCCGCAACGAAAAGCCGAGGTTCCGCTCAGAGCCGCCGAAGCGGCGTTAAAGGAGACAGAGCTGACCTATGCCCAGGAGATGCTGGCGCAGGTGGAAGTCCGTGCCCCGCAGGAAGGATTGCTGCTGTACAGCGACAAAGCCGACTGGGTCGGGAAGCCGGTCTCCGTCGGCGAACGGATCATGGATATTGCCGATCCGCGTCGCATTGAGTTGCGAGTCGATCTCCCTGTGAGTGACGCCCTCCTGTTACGGGAAGGCGCCGATGTCGTAGCGTTCTTCGATGCACTCCCGCTGGAATCGTTCGGGGCGACCGTGAGTCGCGCGAGTTACCATGCGGAGGTGTTGCTCGGAGATATGTTGGCGTATCGGATCACGGCTGAATTGGCGACTGCCGATCCCCGTATCCGCATTGGCTGGCAAGGGTCGGCGAAGGTGTATGGAGAACAGGGCCCGTTGGCATTCTTGTTGTTCCGCCGTCCGCTCATGGCCTTGCGCCAACTGGTCGGAGTGTAGCCGATGGCCGGCCTGTCCTCAGTGTCCCCGCCCCAAGAACGCACCTTGCCTCCGCTGAGAAAGAACCTGCAGTTCCTCCGCGGCGCGCCGACACCGGAAGGGGTGCCGACCTGGACGATCGTCGATCCGGTTCGCAACAAATATTTCCAGATCGAGTGGCAGGTCTATCAGCTCCTCCAGCGCTGGTCCTGTGGCACGGTGGAAAAACTCGTCGCGGTGGTCCGGCGCGACACCACCTCCCGGATCCGGGCTGAAGACGTCGAAGACTTAGTGCGGTTCTTGTATGCCAACAGTCTGACGGAGCAATCGGCCAGCGGGCGGGTCAAGGACTACGTCGAGCAGGAAGTGGCACGCCATCAGGCCTGGTGGCAGTGGCTGTTGCATCACTATCTCTTCATCAAAATTCCGCTGATACATCCGCATCGTTTTCTGCACGCCACACTGCCCTTGGTGGCGCCGCTCTACACACCCATGGCGGCGTGGCTGTTCGGAATGATCGGTGCGACCGGGTTGTTCCTGGTGGGACAGCAATGGGACACCTTTTTGTCGACCTTCCTTCATTTTTTCACTTGGAGCGGGGCGCTGATGTATGGCGCGGTCTTCTGCGCCGTCAAGGTGGTGCACGAATTGGGGCATGCGTATACGGCGACGCGATTCGGATGCCGGGTACCCACGATCGGTGTAGCCTTGATGGTGATGATGCCGGTGCTCTATTCGGACATCAGCGACGCCTATCGGCTGAGTTCGAGGCGGAAACGTCTGTGGATCGCCGGAGCCGGGGTCGTGGCCGAACTGGGACTTGCTGCGGTCGCGACCTTGGTGTGGGGCTTCCTGCCGGATGGGGCCATCCGGAGCGTCGTCTTCGTGGCGGCGACGACCAGCTGGGTGATGAGCCTGGCGGTCAACCTCAACCCATTTATGAGGTTTGACGGCTACTATCTTCTGGCCGATGGACTGGGAATTCCGAATCTCCAGGACCGGGCCTTCGCCTTCGGGCAATGGCGGATTCGTGAACTGTTGTTTGCGCCAGGCGCGCCTCCGCCCGAAGCGGTCGGGCTGTCCAACAGGCGGATCCTGATCGCTTATGCCTGGGGTATCTGGCTGTATCGGCTTGTCCTGTTCACCGGGATTGCGCTGGCCGTCTATCACTATTTTTTTAAAGTGCTCGGCCTCCTGCTGTTTCTGGTCGAAATCGTCTTCTTTATCGGTCTGCCGATCTGGCGGGAACTGACGAGCTGGTGGAGTCGCCGTGCTGCCTATGCATCGACGGGCCGGTTTGCCGTCACGATGACGGTCGTCGCCGCGATGCTGTTGCTTGCCTGTCTTCCATGGTCCAGCCGTGTCGCGATCCCAGGGGTGCTGCAGGCAGGGTCCTATGCAACCATCTATCCTCCGGCGCCGGGGCGGATTGCATCGGTGTCGGTGCATGCAGGGCAGTCCGTACGAGCGGGTGACACCGTGCTCGTACTCGAAAACCCGCTATTAGCCAAGGAGGCCCGGTTGGCCCGGACCCAGGTCGAGCTCTTGGATTTCAGGCTGCAACGTCAGGCCGGATACGCAGAGGATCGTCTCCAAGGTCAGGTTCTTGCCGAGTCGTTACGATCGAAACTCGTCGAGCTGGACGGAGTTGCCGAGAAGCAGCAGCGCCTCGTCCTGCAGGCGCCCATCGATGGCGTGGTGGTTGATCAGGCCGATTCGCTCTATCCCGGCCGATGGATCAATGAGAAGCTGGCGGTCGCGTACGTAGTGAACTCTCGAACGGCCATAGTTACGGCCCTTGCGCCGGTTGAGGATCTAGGTGTGCTGGCAGTCGGACAGGAAGCGCTCTTCATCCCAAACGATGTGACGCGTCAGGCCACTCGCGCCCGGGTCACCGAAATTCGGGACGTGGACGAACAGGATCTTTCCGTTCCCTACCTGGCATCAATCTATGGGGGTGCCGTGCCCGTACGAAAAGATTCGCATGGTCGATTGCAGGCGGAGCAATCGGTCTATCGCGTAGAACTTGAAGTGCTGGACGAGGTTGTGCGGGCGGATCAGGTCGTGACCGGGCTCATCCACGTCGCCAGGACGCCTCAGAGCCTGGTTGCACGGATGTGGGACCGAGTCGTGGCGGTCATGATCCGGGAGAGCGGGCTCTGAGCAGGAGCGCTGGAATAACTCACCGATAGAGGATCAAGTTCGCCGCGACGATCACTCATTTGGGCTGAGGCAACGAGTATGTTCGATTTTATCAAAAAGTATCTGCGCAGGAATGGTGAGCCATCAGAGCGGCCATCGTCCCTCGCGACTCCGTCTGCCTTCAAGCAATCTCTCCTATCCCTCGAGCAACGATTGATGTTTGACGCGGCGGCCGCGGCGACCGCGGCCGAGGTGCAATCCGAACAGGTGGCTCAAGATCAGGCCGAGGCGGCGGTCTCCTCGGAGGGGACTGACGAGAGTACGACGCCTGAGCAGCAGGAATCTCAAGAGCTACTCCACGCGATTGGTTCCTACAGTCCCGGCGAATCCTCGACGGAAGTGGTCTTCGTCGACCCCACGGTTCCGGATTATGAATCTCTGCTCGCGGGCATGGGGCCCAATGTGGAGGTCGTTGTGCTGGATGCCTCCCGAGACGGGGTCGAACAGATCGCCGAGTCGTTAACCGGGCGATCGGGCATCGATGCCATTCATCTGATCTCGCACGGCGACGCTGGAACATTGCACGTGGGCACCGGCACGTTGACTGCCGAATCGATGTCGACTCGTTACGTGGACGAGTTAGCAACAGTTCAGCAGGCTCTGTCGGAGCAGGCTGATATTCTCGTGTACGGCTGTAATTTTGCCGAGGGGGATGTCGGCCAGGCGGCTGTGGCCCGGCTGGCTGAACTGACCGGAGCCGACGTGGCCGCGAACAGCGATAGAACCGGCCACATCGATTTGGGTGGCGATTGGAAATTCGAAACCCAGGTTGGATCGATCGAAACCGACCTCGCGATTACTGATGCCGCGCAGATGGACTGGAAGGGGATCCTGACGACCGAGACTGTCGGCGACCAATTCTCCTTAAGTTCTTACGACAATCACGATGGGACTCAGAAGTGGGCCTCAGATTGGTCCGAAACCGATGCCGGCGGCGGTGGGGCAAGCGGCGGGGATGTGCATGTCGCTTCATCACAACTGAGGATCGACGCCGGTTCCGTAGGAAACCAAGCGTCGCGGCAGGTCGATCTGTCAGGAACGAGCGGCGCAATCCTCACCTTCGATTACACCAACTCGTTGTCGGGCTCCGATCAAATCGAGATTCGCGTGTCAGCCGACGGAAAGACGTATACCACCCTCACCGACGGCGTCTTCTCCCCTAAGTCGAATGCCGGAAGCGGCACCGTCAAGCTCGACATTTCCGGTTATGCCTCCGCGAGCACGACGATCCAATTTCTCGTCACCGGGGTGGGTGGGGGCGATAGCCTGTCTGTCGATAACGTGCAGGTCAGCTATGACACCGGCGCCGCGAACAGTGCGCCGACGATCAGCAGCAACGGGGGTGGAACGACGGCGTCGGTCACGGTCGGGGAGAACAGCACGGTCGTCACGACCGTCACGGCTACTGACGTTGATGCAGGGCACACCCTGGGCTATTCGATCGCCGGTGGAGCAGACGCAGGTCGATTCACCATCAACAACAGCACGGGTCAGCTGAGTTTTGCCTCGGCACCCAGCTATGAAGCCCCGGCGGACAGCGGCGGGAATAACGTGTACGACGTCACGGTGCAGGTGTCTGACGGCCAGGGCGGCACGGATACCCAAGCCCTCGCCGTGACAGTGGCAAACGTCAATGAGGCACCGACAGACCTGGCCTTGTCGGCGAACACGGTGGCGGAGAATGCGGCCAACGGGACCGTGGTGGGGACGGTGAGCGGGACAGACTCGGACACCGGCGACACCAGGACGTACTCCCTGACCGACAACGCCGGCGGACGGTTTGCCATCAATAGCAGCACGGGCCAGATCACCGTCGCCAACCGATCGCTCCTCAATTACGAGAGCGTCACCAGCCACAACCTGACGGTGCGAGTAACGGACAGCGGCGGGCTCACCTATGACGAGACCTTCACCATCAACGTGACGGATGTGAATGAAGCGGCTCCCAGGATCACCAGCAATGGCGGGGGGGCCACAGCCCTCATCAATATTGCGGAGAATGCCACGGCGGTCACCAGGGTCACTGCCTCCGACGCCGATACCAGGCAAACCCTGGCCTACTCGATTGTCGGTGGGGCCGATGCCGCCAAGTTTACGATCAACAGTAGCACCGGTGCCTTGTCGTTTGTGTCCGCCCCGAACTACGAGGCGCCGACCGATAGCGGCGGTAACAACGTCTACGATGTGACGGTCCAAGTGTCAGACGGAAGCGGCGGCGTGGACTCTCAGGCCATCAGCGTGACCGTAACTGCTGTGAACGAGAGGCCAACGGACCTGAGTCTCTCGGCGAACACAGTAGCGGAGCATGCCGCCAATGGGACCGTGGTGGGCACGGTGACCGGGAGCGACCCTGACGCCGGTGACACGAAGAGCTACAGTTTGACCAATACGGCGGGGGGGCGGTTTGCGATCAACCGGACGACCGGCGCCCTCACGGTCGCCAACAGTACCTTGCTGAACTACGAAGCGGCGACGAGCCATGCCGTGACCGTCCGGGTAACCGATCGGGGCGGCCTGACCTACGACGAGACGTTCACGATCAACCTGACGAACGTGAACGAGGCCCCCAGCGGGACCAATGCGACCGTCACGATCACCGAAGATACGGCGCACGTCCTCACGGCGGCGAATTTCGGGTTCAGCGATGTGGATGCCGGGGATGCGCTGAGTGCGGTGCGGATCGACACGCTGCCGACGGCCGGGACTCTGACACTCTCGGGCACGGCGGTGACGGCGGGCCAGGTGATCACGACGGCGGACCTCGCGGCGAGCCAGCTGGTCTTTACCCCGGCGGCC
>JACCDZ011091696.1_pt1 | contig 10789 bp, 8 predicted proteins | sample 7449551 | NCBI WGS metagenome assembly JACCDZ01 (sample SAMN15323452, study PRJNA562643) | freshwater metagenome | isolation source: river surface water | place: USA:Blue River Watershed | collected 2017-08-18
GCCTACGCCCGGGCCCGCGCCGCGATCGACGCCGCGCACGCCGCCGATCCGAAACGCGTCGCCGACGGGCGCGCCGCCGAGCTGGTCTACGCGGAGAACATGGAACGGTGGGTCGCCGAGCTCGCGCCTGACGCGTCCGAGATCCTGCGACTCGCCGCGCGTTGCCAGCATCTCGAGCGCTGGACCACGCCGCGCGACACCTACCCGATGGACAAGGTCGGCTACCACGCCTGGCGTCGCGGGCTCTATGTGAAGCAGGCGGAGCGCGCGCGGGAGATCCTGCTCGCGAGCGGCGTGGCCGAGGCCGAGGCGGTGGAAGTGGCGACCTGGGTGTCAAAAACCGGGCTGAAGACCAATCCCGGCACGCAGGCGCTCGAGGACGCGGCTTGCCTCGTGTTTTTGGAAAACGAGATCGCGGACTTCGCCGCCAGCCACGCCGACTACACGGAGGAGAAGTTCATCGATATTCTCCGGAAGACCTGGCGAAAGATGAGCCCGGCGGCGCAGGCCGCGGCGCTCGCGCTGGATCTGCCCGCGCCGATCGCGGCGTTGGTGCGGCGCGCGGTGGCTTGAGGCGTTTGCGCCGGCGGCCGCGCCCTACTTCCGAAGGTTTTTCTTCAGAGACGAGCAGCCGCAGCCCTCGTCGGCGGACCCGCAGGCGCCGGACGCGGCGCGGCGGCGTTTGCGCCAGGCGCGCACGATCAGCCAGCCCGCGGCGAAGGCCACGATCAGGAAGGCGAGGGGAGTCTGCCAGTCGGCGGGCATGGATGCACGAAAAGGGGAACCGCTAAGTTTCGCCAAAGGACGCCAAAGGGAAAACCGTTCGCATCGGTTTAGCGCTCTTTAGCGAGATTTGGCGGTCTCTCTTGTCTTAGAAGCCGAGCGCGCGGCCGATCTGGTAGACGAGGAAGCAGGCGACCCAAGCGGTGCCGGTCATGTAGGCCAGTTGGAACAGCGCCCACTTCCAGCCGCCGGTCTCGCGCTTCACGACCGCGATCGTGCTGATGCACTGCATCGCGAAGACGTAGAAGATCATCAGATTCAGGCAGACGAGCGGCGTGAAGAGCTTCGTGCCGTCGGCGCGGGCGGCGGCGCTGATCGCGGCGCGGAGGCTCTCGCGGGACGCGACCTCGTCGTCGCTCTCCTCGACGGAGAAGATGACGCTCATGGAACTGTTGAACACCTCGCGCGCGGCGAAGGACTGGATGAGGCCGATGCCGATGCGCCAATCGAAGCCGAGCGGCGCGATGAAGGGCTCGAGCAGGTGTCCCGCGCGGCCGGCGAAGCTGTAGGCGAGCGGGTCTTCGGCCGTGACCGCGGCGGGCGCGTCGGCGGCGACAGGGCTCGTGTTGGCCGGCTGCTCGGTTTTCGGCGCGTCCGGGCCGGGGCTGACCGCGTCGACGATGGGCTGGCTAGACGCGGCCTCGGAGCCCGCGGGGGGCTTGGGGTAGTTGGCCAGGAACCAGAGGACGATGGAGAGCGCGAGGATGACGGTGCCGGCGCGCTTCACGAAGATGAAACCGCGTTCCCACATCTGAAGGAGCACGTCGCGGAGGCGCGGCAGGCGGTAGGGCGGGAGCTCCATGATCATGAGCGGCGGGGCGCCGCGCAGGAGCGTCTTCTTGAAAAACCACGCGAAGAAAAACGCGCCGCCGGTGCCGAGCGCATACATGAGCAACATCAGGCCGACCTGCGTGAGCACGGGCACGTCGCTGGTGCCGGCGATGGCGGCGATGAGCAGCAGGTAGACCGGAAGGCGGGCCGAGCAGCTCATGAAGGGCGCGACGAGGATCGTGACGAGACGGTCCTTCGGCTCCTCGATGGTGCGAGCGGCCATGACGCCGGGAATGGCGCAGGCGTAGGAGCTGAGGAGCGGGATGAAGGATTTTCCGTTGAGGCCGACCTTGCTCATCACGCGGTCCATGATGAAGGCGGCGCGCGCCATGTAGCCGGTGCTTTCGAGAAATCCGATGAAGAGAAACAGGATCAGGATCTGCGGCAGGAAGATGATGACGCCTTCGACGCCGGCGATGGCGCCGTCGATCACGAGGTCGTGCAAGGTGCCGGGCGGGATCAGCGCGGAGACGTGTTCGGATACCCAGCCGACCAGCGCCTCGATCCAGCCCATCGGGATGCCGGCTAGGGTGAAGATGGCGAAGAACATCGTCGCCATGATCGCGGCGAAGACGACCCAGCCCCAGAAGGGGTGCGTGGCGACGGCGTCGATCTTGTCGCTGAGCGCGAGGGTGGAGTTGGCGGCGGCGGCGTGCGCGGCCTCGGGGTTGAGGACGACGTGTTGGACGAGTTTGCCGATCGCGTCGTAACGGGCGGAGACGAGGGTGCCGCTCCAGTCGGTCTGGTTGGCGGTCCAGCGCGCCTTCCACGTGTCGAGGATCTTCGACGTCGCGGGCGAGAGCGGCGTGGAGCCGGAGACGCGGATCGGATCCGGGTCGGTGAGGAGGAGGAGGGCCTCGGCGCGGGCGACGAGCGGGGCCTTGGTGTCGTTGGCGATGAGCGAGGCCTGGAGCTCGGCGACGGCGGGGGCGAGCGCGGCGGGCACGTCCCAGGCGTGGCGAGGGAGCGGGAGATCGTGGCGCGAGAGGGCGACCTTCAGCTCGAGCAGGCCCTTCGCGTGGGCGGCCTCGCAGGGGATCACGGGGATGCCCAGTTCGTGCTCGAGGCGGGCGACGCGGATGTCGAGACCGGCCTGGGCGGCGAGGTCCATCATGTTGAGCACGAGGACGACGGGGCGGCCGAGATCGAGGATCTGGTGGACGAGGTAGAGGTTGCGCTCGAGGTTGGTCGCGTCGGCGATGCAAACGATGCGATCGGGCATCGGCGTGTCGGCGCGGCGGCCGAGGAGCACGTCGCGGGTGACGGCTTCGTCGGGCGAGCGGGCGGCGAGCGAGTAGGCGCCCGGGAGATCGATCAACGTGAGCGGCTGGCCGTGTTGGGTGTAGGCGGTGCCGACCTTGCGCTCGACGGTGACGCCCGGGTAGTTGCCGACCTTTTGTTTCAGGCCGGTGAGGGCGTTGAAGAGGGTGGATTTGCCGCAGTTGGGGTTGCCGACGAGGGCGTAGACCGGGGCGCGATTGGGCGCGGGGGAGGAGGCGGGCGTGCTCATTCGGCGATCTCCACGAGGGCGGCTTCGGACTTGCGAAGGGAGAGGCGGTAGCCGCGCACCTGGATCTCGATCGGGTCGCCGAGCGGCGCGGTGCGGACGAGCGTGACCTTGGTGCCGGGCAGCAGGCCCATCTCGCGCAGGCGGGTGAAGGCGGGACCGGCCTGCGGGTAGGCGCGGATGGTGGCGGAGGCGCCGACGGCGAGCTGGGCGAGCGTGGTGACGGACATGGGAAAAGAGCGGGAGATTCGGGGGCGGAACCGGGCGCGGACCGGAAAAACGCGCAACCGTCGTTCAGGCGCGCAGCCCGGAGGGCTCGACCAAGATGGCCGCGGCGGCGTCGTGGCTGAGGGCGAGGCGACAGCCGTTGACCACGCAGATGAAAGGACCGCGGCCACCGACCTTCGTCACGAAGGCGCGCTCCCCAAAGCCCATCTCGCGAACACGTTGGCAGAAAGCCGCCTCGCCGGTGAGCGCGCAGACGCGGCCCGAGCTGCCCGCGGGAAGCTGGCAGAGCGGCAAAGGCTCGGGGCGAAGGCGATCAAGGGTGGCGGAGGACACGGTGCAGGGAGCCAAATAAGACTGAGTCTCACTGTCAACTTTTGCCCGGTGCGGGTCCTGCGCAGGTTTTGGCGAAGATGGGGCGGGGGCTGGCGGTGGGGGCGGAGCTGGGTATGGATGGCGGCTTTTTCCAATCGAATGAGCGGCACCGAGATCTTTCCCCAAGCCCGAAAACTGACCTGGCTCTGCTACGGGGCGATGATGTGTCTGGCGATTGGTCTGAACCTGTTGCCGGTCTTTTTGACCACCTTGAGCGAGGTTTATGGCGGGGCGGCGGGCCTGAGTGGAGAGCGCTTGGGGCGTCTGGGCGCGGCGGCCTTTGGTGGCCTGGTGGTGGGCATCCTCGCGACCGGGCCGCTGGCGGATCGGTGGGGCGCCAAGCCTTTCGCGCAGCTGGGCAACGCGCTGATCGCGGGCGCGCTGGTCGCGGCGGGGCTGGCGCCGAGCTATGGATTCCTGGGCGTCGCGCTTTTCGTGCTCGGGCTGGGCGCGGGCATCCTCGACATGGTGCTGAGCCCGGTGGTGGCGGCGCTCAATCCGGGGCGGCGGGCGGCGGCGATGAACTGGCTGCACTCGTTTTATTGCGTGGGCGCGGTGGTGACGATCCTCGCCGGCACGCTGGTGTTGCGGGCGGGGCTGGGTTGGCGGGCCGCCTGTCTCGCGCTCGCGCCCTTGCCGCTCGGTTTGCTGGCGATGTTCGCGCCGCTGCGGTTTCCGCCGATGAGCACGGCGGGGGCGCGCACGCGCCTGAGGGATCTGTTGAGCGATCGCTGGTTTTGGGGCGCGCTGGCGGCGATTTTTTTGGGCGGGGCGACGGAGCTGGGCATAGCGCAGTGGCTGCCGGCCTACGTGGAGAAAGAGCTCGGCTACGCGGCGTGGGCGGGCGGGGCGGCCTTGCTGGCGTTTTCGGTCGCGATGGCGCTCGGCCGCATGGTGGTGGGGGCGGCGGAGCGGCGGGTGGACCCGCATCGCGTGATGGCCTGGGGCTGCGCGCTGACGGTGCTCCTGTTTCTGGTCGGTTCTTTCGCGCCGTGGCCGGTGCTCGCGTTGGCGGGCTGCGTGGCGGCGGGGTTCACGGGGAGTTGCCTCTGGCCGACGATGCTCGCGGTCGCGGCGGACCGGCATCCGGAGGGCGGGGCGACGATGTTCGGCGCGCTGGCGGCGCTGGGCAACGCGGGCGGCATCGTGATGCCCTGGGTGGTGGGCGCGGTGGCGGACGCGAGCAACCTGCGTTGGGGCCTCGCGGTGTCGGCCCTCGCGCCGGCGCTGATGTTGCCGCTGGTGATCGGATTGCGGCGGCGCTGAACGCGTGGCGGGCCTCGGGCCGATGTTCGTATTACGAACATTGGCTTTCGGCGGCCCTGGTGGTTGTCAGGGTTTTGTCAGGCTATCGATCCGGCGAAGGTCGGGGCGCATAAGCGGGGGCGTCACCCGACGTCCATGCACTCCACGCTCTTTGTCTCGCGTCTTTCCTCCGCGGTCCTGGCCGCGTTTTTCGCGGCGTCGCCGCTTGGCGCCATCGCGCCCTGTCTCGCCGCCCCCGAGCCCGTCGCCGTCGCTGAAGCGGGCGCGGACGCGATCTTGGCGCAGTCGCGGATACGGGCCGCGACCGTCTATCCCGACCGCGCGGTGGTGAGTCGCGCGGCGAAGGTCCGCGTCGGCGCGGGCACGAGCGAGATCGTGTTCGCGGATCTGCCCGAGAGCCTGGTCGACGATTCCGTGCAGATGTCGGCGCGCGGCTCCGTGGCGGCGAGTCTGCTCGATATCGCGGTGCGGACGCTCTTCGAGAGGATCGAGCCCGACGCGCGGCTGCGGGCCGCCGCGGAGAAGATCGTGGATCTGCGCCGGCGGGAGCGCGCGCTCAAGGACGAGGGCGAAGTCCTCTCCGCGCAGCGAAATCTGGTGACGGCCATGGAGCAGTCCTACCTCGCGCCCGCGGCCGCGAAATCGGCGGGGCGGCTCACGACCGAGGATTACGCGAAGTTTCTCGGGTTTTCGGCGGAGCAGCGCGAACGGATCGAGAAGGACGCGCGCAAACTCGAGGACGCCCGCGCCGCGTTGGCGGACGAGATCGTGGCGGCGCAAAAACAATTCGCGGAGCTGCGCGGCGAGCAGCCGGGTCGCAAGGCGACGAAAAAAGTGCTCGTGCGCCTGGCCACGCCCGCGGCGGGCGAGCTCGAGGTCGCGCTGGCCTACGCCGTGCCCGGGGCGAGCTGGACGCCGGCCTACGACGCGCGGTTGCGCAGCGCCGAGCGGAAGGTGCAGCTGGATGCCTTCGGTTTGGTGCGAAACCGGACGGGCGAGGATTGGCGCGAGGTGGAGCTGACCTTGTCGACCGCGCGTCCCGGCCTCGGGGGCGCGGCGCCAGAGCTCGAGCCGTGGCTCGTCGACGCGGCGGAATGGGCGAAGGGTGCGTCGGCATCGTCGTTCTTTGGCTTCTCCTTGAAGAAGCCGAAACGACCGGACCCGAGCGCGACGGTGATCGGGCAGACGGGAACGTTGAATCCCGGCGAATCGATGGCCTTCGGCAGCGAGGCGGCGGACGTGGTGATGTCGGCCTCGGCGTTGCTGGCGCGGGAGGAGCCCGCGGCGCCCGTGTCGGAGGAGGCCCGGTTCGCCGAGGCCGCGCCGGAGGGGGCGGCGACGAGCGCGAGCTTCCGGATCGCGACGCCGGTGACGCTGGCGAGCGACAACACGCCGCAGCGCGTGCCGCTGGGTTCGACGGGTTTCGCGGCGGATCTCGGCTACGAGGCGGCGCCGAAGCGGCAGGAGGCGGCCTACCTCGTGGCCAAGGTGAAAAACAACGGGGAGACGCCTTTTCTCGGCGGCGACGTGAACGCGTTTCTCGACGAGACCTTCGTGGCCGGCTCGCGTCTGGAGACGACGATGCCGGGGGAGACCTTCGCGTTGCACCTCGGCGCGGACGAGGGGATCTCGGTGCGTCGCAAGGTGCGCTCGCGCTTCACGGAGGACACGGGGCTGGCGGGCAAGGGTCGGCGCACGAGCTACGACGTCCTGATCACGGTCGTGAACAACAAGCGCACGGCGGAGCGGATCACGCTGCGCGACGCGGCGCCGGTGGCGCGGGACGAGAAGATCGTCGTGAAACTTCAGGCGCCGGCCGAGCGCGAGCTGCTCAAGCCCGAGGACGTCGCGGCGCTGCCGCCGAAAGCCGGGGTCGCGCGCGACGCGGAGGGGCGGATCGAGTGGCGCCTCGATCTGAAGCCGGGCGAGAAGCGCGAGTTGCCCTTTAAATTCAGCATCGAGCACCCGGCGGACCTGCCGGTGACGGGCGTGGACGGCGCGGGCGCGCAGCCGGTGATCCGCATCGATTGACGGGAGGTCTCGGACGAACCCGGAGCGGCGGCGACGGAGCGCCGCCCTCCAGGCGCCGCGCGGAGCGCTCAGGCGCGCTTCACGTCGCGGATCGGATACTGCGTGACGGTGACGCCCTTGTTGCCGCGGCCGCCGACGGCGAGCTCGCTCAGGTCGAAGACGAACTCCTTCACGCGCGCCGAGCAGCGGCCGCTGAGGTAGATCGTGAGCGCCTTGGGCAGGCTCTCGGGATTTTTCGTCTCATCGAAGAAGACCAGCTTCGAGCCTTCGGACGCGGCGAGGTTGTAGACCTTTTCGCGGGTCATGCCGCCGAGCTGGAAGCGCTTGGCGAAGGACTTGCCGCTCTCCTTGTCCTGGTAGACGATGGTGTAGAAACGGTCGTCGCCGTCCTTGGGCACGACGTGGAGGTGCTCGATGTTTTTGCCGACGAAGACCTTTTCGGCGACGCGCACGAGCTTGCAGGTGGCGTCCTGCATGAAGGCGACCACGTCGTCGAGCGGGGTGACGTCCTGCACGAACTCGAAGTCGTCCTTGCGGGTGTTGAGGGCGATGAAGCCCTCGGTCTTGTTGACGTGGAGCTTCTGGTTGGCGGTGACGACGCTGGCGGCGCTGATCTGCTCGAGCTCGTCGCTCTGGGTGCGGCGTTTCACGCCCTTGCCGAACTTTTCCTGGAGGCGCTCGAACCACGCGACGGTGTAGTCGGTGAGGTGCGCGAGGTCGTGCTTCACCTGCTTCATCTCCTTTTCCAGGGCCTGGATGGCCTCGTCGGCCTTGAAGCGGTTGTAGGCGGAGATGCGCTTGATGCGGATCTCGGTGAGGCGGACGAGGTCGTCGTGCGTGACCTCGCGGCGGAGCTTTTTGACGTGGGGCTTCAGGCCCTCGGAGATTTCCTCGAGGACGGCCTCCCAGGTCTTGGCACCCTCGATGCGGCGGTAGACTTTTTCCTCGATGAAAATGCGCTCGAGCGAATCGGCGTGCCACTGGTCGTCGAGTTCGCCGAGGCGGATCTCGAGCTCGCGGCCGAGGAGGGCCTTGGCGCGGTCGACGGAGCGTCGCAGGATCTCGGATACGCCGAGGAAGGCGGGCTTGTCGTCGATGATGACGCAGGCGGCGGGGGAGAGCGTGACCTCGCAGTCGGTGAAGACGTAGAGCTGGTCGATGAACTTGTCCGGATCGGCGGTGGAGCTGAGCTCGATGACGATCTCGACGGACTCGGAGGTGAGGTCCTCGATGCGCTTCACCTTCAGTTTGCCCTTGGCGATGGCGCTCTCGATCGAGGATTTGAGCGACTCGGTGGTGGTGCCGAAAGGCAACTCGGTGATGACGAACTGGGAACGGTTGCGCTGCTCGATCTTGGCGCGGACTTTTACTTTGGCGCCGCGTTCGCCGTCGTTGTAGTTGGAGAAGTCGGCGATGCCGCCGGAGGGGAAGTCGGGGCGGATGCGGAAGGTTTTTCCCTGGAGGTGGTTGATCGCGGCGCGGCAGAGGTCGTTGAAGTTGTGCGGCAGGATCTTGGTCGTGAGGCCGACCGCGATGCCCTCGGCGCCCTCGAGGAGGGTGACGGGGAACTTGGCGGGGAGCGTGACGGGCTCCTCGCTGCGGCCGTCGTAGGATTTTTGCCAGTGGGTCGTCTTCGGATTGAAGAGGACCTCGCGGGCGAAGGGCGTGAGGCGGCACTCGATGTAGCGGGGCGCTGCGGCGTCGTCGCCGGTGAGGGTGTTGCCGTAGTTGCCCTGGGGTTCGATCAGCCAGCCGCGTTGACCCATGCCGACGAGGGCGGCGCCGATGGACGCGTCGCCGTGCGGGTGGAAGGCCATGGTGGCGCCGACGATGTTGGCGACCTTGTGGAAGCGGCCGTCGTCCTTTTCCCAGAGGGTGTGGAGGATGCGGCGCTGGACGGGTTTGAGGCCGTCGTCGAGGTGGGGGACGGCGCGGTCGAGGATGACGTAGCTGGCGTAGTCGAGGAACCAGTTGCGGTAGCTGTGGGCGAGCGGGGCGGCGTCGTTGTTCTGCGGGGCGACGGGCGCGGCGGCCTCGGCGGAGGGAAGCGCGGCGGGGTCGGACTCGGGCGAGGCGGGCGCGACGGCGGGCGCGGAGCCCGGGTCCGTGGCGCGGGGGCCGTCCGGCGCGGGCTGGCCGGAGAGGGGGAGTTCGGGTTGTTCGTCGGACGGCTTGTTGCCTTTGGACATCGCGGAAAAGAGGGGAAAGGGGAGAGGGAGGCCGAGTTTTTACAGGGGAAAGGGACGAAGACGCGGGAATCGTCAATGGCGCGGTTCCGTCCGTGGCGGCGAGCGGGGCGCGGAGGTGGAGCGGGCGAATGTTCGTATTACGAACATTGGGTTCGGGGGGCGAGGGGTGGGGCGGCTGAAGTTTGTTTGCCGCCGGCGAGGAGCGGCGCGAGCTTTGCGGGACCATGACAACTACCCTGGTGCTTACCCTGATCGGACGTGATCAACCCGGCCTCGTGCGTGTGGTGGCGGCGACCATCGCCGAACACGGCGGCAACTGGCTGGAGAGCCGCATGTGCCGGCTGGGCGGGGAGTTCGCCGGCATCGTGCGCCTGGAAATCGATCCGACGCGCGCCGACGGGCTGGCGACCGCATTGCGCGGCCTCTCGGGCCTGCGGGTGGACGTGACGCGCGAGTCGGCGGCGGGCAACGCGGTCGCGGGCGGCTCGCCGGCGCGGCTGGCGGCGCTGGATCTGGTGGGGTCCGACCGTCCGGGCATCTTGCGCGAGGTGTCGGGCGTGCTGGCGGCGCACGGGCTCAACGTCGAGGATCTCGCCAGCGAGCGCGTCGAGGCGCCGATGGGCGGTGGAAAACTTTTCCAACTGCGCGCGGTGGCGAGCGTGCCGGCCGGTGTGGAGCTGGCGAAAGTGCGCGCGGATTTGGAGAAGATCGCGGCCGACCTGATGGTCGAGCTGAAGCTCGAGGCGAAGAAGTAGCGCAGGCTTTCTGCCTGCCGCCGGATCGGGACAATCGCAGGCTGGAAGCCTGCGCCACCTCACGAACGGTAGTCGGCGTTCTCGCTCACGTATTCGTGGGTGAGGTCGCCGCCGAAGACGGTGGCCGACGCGGGGCCGGCGCCGAGCTCGACCTCGATCTCCACGCAGCGTTCGTGGGGCGGGAAATCCACCGGGGGGGCGAAAGTGCCGTCCGCGGCCGGCTTGCTCTGGTAGAGCTCGGCCGACTTCAGGTGGGCGACGAGCGCGGCCTCCTTGTCGTAGTTCAGGCGGAAGGCGCCGTCGGCGAAGATCTCCTGGCCGCCGATGCGGGCGCGCAGGCGGGAGAGGTCGAGGGAAAGGCCGGCCGCGCCGACGTGTTTGCCGATGGCTTGGACGAGGCGGCCGACGTTCGGGTCGTTGCCCGCCATGGCGCACTTGAAGAGCGGGGCGTTGACGATGGCCTTGCCGAGCGAAACGGCGGTGGCGGCGTCGGGCGCGCCGGAGACCTGGACGCGGAGGACGTGGCGCACGCCCTCGCCGTTGCGGACGACGTCCTCGGCCAGATCGACGCAGACGGCGCGCAGGGCGGCCTCGAAGGAGGCGAGATCGGCGCAGGGGACCTTGCCGGAGGAGACGGCGACGACGGTGTCGGAGGTCGAGGTGTCGCTGTCGATCGAGATGCGGTTGAAGGTCTCGCCGGTGACGCGCGAGAGCATGGCGCGGAGCTGGTCGCGCGGCACGGCCACGTCGGTCAGGATGTAGACCAGCATGGTGGCGAGGTTGGGCTCGATCATGCCCGCGCCCTTGGCGATGCCGACGACGCGGCC
>JACCDZ010867625.1_pt1 | contig 10788 bp, 8 predicted proteins | sample 7449551 | NCBI WGS metagenome assembly JACCDZ01 (sample SAMN15323452, study PRJNA562643) | freshwater metagenome | isolation source: river surface water | place: USA:Blue River Watershed | collected 2017-08-18
GGAGGTCTTATGGCCCTTGAAGATCACGCTAAGGTTATCTTGGATGTTGATAGCTACGAAGACAGACCACGGCTTGACCATGGCTTTGATGTTCTTCTTAAACCACAGGAGCACGTTAAAAACTACGACCCAGAATCATTTGAGTCAGACTGGTAATTAAATGTTCATAAGTAAGGGAAGGGGTCACCCCTTCCCTTACTTTATGCTTTTGTTCATTTTTTATACCTTATTTAAATACTTTGAATAAGATGATATGGTCTTTTGACTTACAAAATAAAGGTATAAAATGAATTTTATAGTTGAAAAAGGATCTAGGTTTTTTAAAGTAAAACCTTTAACAAAAGAAGCGCGTGAGTTATGTGTTGAGTTGCAAAAAAGGTTTATACACAGAAATTTTGCAACATATAAAAAGGGAGTTAACACACCTCCACCTGCCGTAAAACTATACGCTTGCGCTTTATTTGATGAACAAGAATTTAGATTTCACATTAATAGTTTTCATATTTTTAAAGATTTAGTTAAATCTAAATTTGGTAATAATGATACAGTAACAACTATAGATAAACCTTTACCTGAGTGTGATAAAAGAGAAATTCCAGTAAAAAAAGAATGGGAAATTTTTGATTATCAAGTACCTATTGTTGAGTATTTAACTTCTGATAGCCCTAAAGATAAATTCATTGGCATCCAAACAGGTAAGGGTAAAGCACTAGCTCTTAATGAACTTATTAAGACACCATACGGCTGGAAACGAATGGGTGACATGTCTGTTGGCGATGAAATAATTGCTAAAGACGGAAGCACTACATTTGTAACAGGTGTTTATCCTCAAGAAAAGAAACAACTCTACAAAGTAACATTTGTAGATGGCAGAGAGATAGAGTGTTGTGGCGAGCATCTCTGGCGAGTCTACTACATTAATACAACTACACATAAACGTTGGCGTGTGGTAGATACATTAGAAGTTTTGCGCCTTATTTCTATGCCTAATCCAAGAGTTTACATTGATTTATGTGAAGCACAAGATACAGAAGATGTAATGCTTCCATTACATCCATATCTACTAGGTGTTCTTTTGGGAGATGGCTCTATTTCTACTCTTACACCGACTATTTGTACTCCTGATCAATTTATTATTGATGAGATAAAGAAAGTCTTACCTGAAAGTTATGAGATTGTTCGCAATAAAACATTAGAAGAAAAATGTCCTATCTATAGATTAGTTCCTATAGAGCGTAAACGTAAAGTTAACACTATTTCTGACAGCATCAAAGATTTAGATCTTAATAATGCTCGTTCTTATAATAAATTCATTCCTGCACAATACTTACTTGCTTCAAAGCAACAAAGATTAGATCTTCTACAAGGTTTATTAGACACAGACGGCACAGTTAATACTTTAGAATCAGGCGGTTCTATTTCGTACAGCACAGTTAGTGAAAGACTAGCTAAAGGTGTTCAACAACTTGTTTGGTCTTTGGGAGGCATTGCTTCTATTAGTGCTAAACAAACTTCTTACACTTATTTAAATGAAAAGAAACTAGGTAGACCTTCTTTCACGGTTAATATTCGTTATAAAAAACCAAGCGAGCTTTTTAGACTTCCTAAAAAGAAAGAAAGAACAAACGATAACAATCAATACGCTGCTAATTTAAAGTTACGCGTTAAAAGCGTAGTACCTACAAAAGTGGAACATTCTCAATGTATATCTATTGCTCACCCTGATAAATTGTTTGTTACAACAAACTATATTGTCACCCATAATACGTTTTGTAGTTTAGTTGGAGTATCAAAACTTGGGTATAGAACTATTATTATTGTAGAGGGCGGCTTAGTTACTAAGTGGGCATCTGACATTTTAAAAGTTCTTGATATTCCTGCTAAAAGAACTATGTGTGTTAGAGGAAGTCTTCAATTAAAAGGTTTAATTAGCTTAGCTAAAACAAGAGAATTTAATGATATTGATGTTATTTTGTTATCAAACTCCACACTTCAGGATTGGATAACAATGCATGAGACTTTAGCTCATGAAAAAGACATCGATATAGGTTATGGTATACATCCAGAGTTTTTTTATGAACACCTTAAGATTGGGCACAGACTAATTGATGAAGTTCATAAAAAGTTCCACTTTAATTTTAAACAAGATTTATACACAAATACTCACAGAGTAACTAGTTTGTCAGCAACTTTATTTAGTTATGATAAACAGTTAGAAGGATTTTATGAAATAGCTTATCCTAAGCAAGATAGATACAAAGCTGGCGCTATAGATAAATACTCAAAAAGCTTTGCTGTCCTTTATCGTGCTAATAATCCTAAACTTTTAAGAGTAAAGGAAAATGGTAGAGAAGAGTATAGCCATAACGCATTTGAGAGATCTATACTCAGGAATAAAGAAATGCGTAATAACTATTTTAGTCTTATTCTAGAGACTTTATACGATGGTTATATACCAAATTATAAAGAAGGTAATAAAGCAGTTATTTATGTAAGCTCCACTGATTTTGCAACAGAGTTAGTTAATTATCTTAAAAACCACTTTAAAGATAAATCTGTAAAGAGATATGTTAGCACTTTAAAAGACCCTTATGAAAACTTACTTGATCCAGACATCCGCGTTAGTACACTTGGATCAGGTGGGACTGGGCACGATATTAAAGGTTTGACTGACAATATCTTAACCATCTCTATTATGTCTCTTCAAGCCAATGTTCAAGTGTTTGGTAGAACACGTTTCATTAAAGATCAGGATACACGTTTTTACTTCTTTAATTGTCTAGACGTTAAAGCGCATTTAAAGTATCTTGATTTAAAAGAAAAGTTAATGCTAGAACTTGCTAAAACATTTGATATTTTAAACTATAACAATCCTATTTAAACAGCATAAAGTTAACTACCGACCTTTTGGGTCGGTAGTTAACTTATATTTTTTCATTTAGTTTCATTAATACTATTTAAAGTATTGGCTAATTTCTTTTGATCTTCATTAGTTTTTTCTGCTGATAGATCCATAATAAAAACAAACTCTTCGTGAGTTAATTTTTTCATATCGGCCCAGCTTAATCCAAAATACTTATATACATTGTTATCTCTAAACAAACGAAGAGAATCCACTAGATAACTATTAATTCCATGCTCCTCTGCGTCGTGCATCGCTATAGCATGTAGTGGTCTTTTTTCTTTGTCTTTAATATTAAAGATACCTAATGAATTTACGTAGATATCATTTAAGAGTAACTTTGCTTGGACTGGATCTAAACCTTCTTTGATCTTTGTCAAAACCTGATTTAAATTGTCCTGTATTATTTTTTTATTACTACCAAATTCTCTATGAGAAGAGTGAATACCGTTAGTGTGTAGAGCTTCTTTTAACCCCGACCGAACTGCACGCGTTGGCCGAGGATTGTAAAAAAATTAGAAAGCACATCAATACCAATGATAGAGCGATTGATATGATCTGTTTCATCTTCAGTGATCTGATAGCTCTTACACTTAGAGCATTTAAAGTCTGGGATACCGACAATAGACAATTTTGTGTCACCAACGTATTCTCTCATTTTAGAGAGGAACTCTTCGGAAACAGAATTAGAACCAGACATTGTTTCAAGAGTTTGTTCAATATCTTCTTTGTGCTTAATAATACCACCACCAATATTAATCTCTTCGACCCAGTGTGCGTATTTTCTTAACTGACCACCGATGAAAAATTCGTTAATTAAAACGTTTCTTTCGTTGTAGGGAGAATCAGCCCCAAGAGCTTCTAGCACTTTAGTAGAGATACTATTAATCCACTTATTGGTTGAGTCAAAATAATCGAATGCTGAAGGAACGCTAACTGTAAAGTGAACTTCATCGTCTGTACCTTCCGCAATTTTAATTACTTTTCTTGTCTTATCTTTATACTCTTGTTGATATTTAATAACAGAGTCAACAGTCATAGAGGCTTGTGTATTAGAAGACAGATGTTTTAATTGCTCTTCAGTAAATCTTGATTCGTCCATATAGAATAATCTACGGACATTAATAAGATCTTCTTCCACATGAGTGCACTTAGTAGGATCGGCAATACAAGGTTGCGCATGATTAAATCCATTTGGGTATAAAGTACAGACATAACCCCAGATAATGTTTTCAATATCGTGGCAGCTAATAATTTTCAAAATGTTATCCACATCTTTAATAGATGAGCGAACAATTGAAGTAAGAGCAAATCTAACACAAAGCTCGTTACTTAAACCGGTACTAGCGTTTAATCCTAAACCATAAGTTTTTCTACCAACTTCTGATTTAATGTTGTTAAACTGGCGATGAAGTTCAATAAATGTTTCTTCAAGCGGTGGTTTAAAAGTCATCCAAAAACCAGAGTGTGGTAACACTACTGTAAAGTTACCACCAATACCCAAATGTCTTTGAGTAGCAGCAAGAGCTTGCGCGCCTGTTAAGATAGTGCCTTCTTCAAACGAAACTCTTGAAGCTGATGGTCCAATATTAATATTGCCATACTTAATGTATTGCTTCCACCTAGAGCCGTCTTTACCAATGCGATCAATATAACCGTTATCAGCGCCTGTTAAACGAAGAGCTTCATCTGTGACTTTACCCCACTTACTAAGATCCGAATCTTTAGCAAATTCACCATTAGAAATATTCTCAATTCTTTGAACAATATCAAGCGGCATCATTGGTGTATTAATAAACACTTCTGGTCTGTGTTTATTTTCACCTTTTGAAATAGGGTCAAGAGTTGTTTCTACGTTTTGTTTAAACACTCTTCTTTCAATAATAGCGGTATCGTTAGTTTCTTCAATATTTTCAACTACTTCTTGCTCTTGAATAGTTTTTTCTAAGTTATCAATAATAGAACTTGGCAAATCAGGGACAGGTCTATTGTCGTTACTTTGATTAATTTGTTCATCTGACATTTTTAAACTTCCTTAGCAACTACGTCTGTAACGACGTTTGGGTTAGTTTCATCGTTTTTAATTCTATCTACTGCAATAGATACTTCTGCAGCCATTTCTCTAAAAGTAGGATCTAAAACATTTTTAGCTCTACCAATAAATTCACTGAACTGGTCAACTACACCAATGGTGTCAATAAATTTATCAAGAGAAGGCTCACCTCCTCTTTTATCTTTGAACGGCTCGTTAATTTTGCAAAGATCATTTGTCAATTCATTAACGTCGTTAGTAAAACTCTTTACAAGAACTTCTACTTTTTGTTGTTGTTGTTCTGTCATTACTGGAATAACTTCTTTAACACATAACTCATTAAAAGATTCAACATAGCCAATAATAGCTCTACCGCTAGCTGTATAACATTCTTGAATCTCATCGTAGACTTTATTGTCTTTGATTTGGATATTTGCTTCGTGACGAGCGTCTTTTTCCTTAGCGTCTCTCATTTGACGTGCGTAGGATTTTTTGGTCATTTCTTAACTCCGTATTTAAAAACAATGTAAATTTTATGCCATATAGAATATCTACCACATTTATTAGTGTGTAGATTTATTTTTTTATAGAAAAAAGGAAAAAAAATAATGCAAGAAACGATTGAAGATTTTTTTACTAAAAACTACACACCTGAAATGAATGCTGTTTTAGATAAATTTTTTAGTTTACTAGAGCGGTTAAATATTACAACTCATGAATTTTATTTGGCTAATAAATTAGCTGATTTAGATAATCAAGACTTAAATTTTCTTGGCTTAGAAATTATTAATTTTTTTGAAGAATTATTAAAAAGTATTCAAAAAGAATTTGGTTTTATTATTAGTGAGGATTTTACATTTGAACAAAGAATTGATTTTGTTCAAGCTTTTGTAAACATTGAAGATTACGATAATAGCGAAGAAATAATTAGGATACTTGAAACTGATGACAGTGACTCTGAGAAGTTAGCGCAGTGTCTGTGTTTAACTTATCCAAGTTTAGGTATAGACGATAGCGCTATTGGAGAAGATAATATTTTAGCTATGCTACAAGAGTTAGATGAGGCAGCTATCTTAACTATCGAACGTCTACATAAGAGTAGGATAAAACAAGAAGACTTAGATGCAGATGTAGAAAGTGAAGAAGTAGATAAAAATCATCTAAACCAAATTAAAGCTTTTGAAATATTTACTAAAGGTAAATTTAATATTACTCCAGATAGTATTAACTTAGTAAGACAAGGCTATAGGTTAGGTTTACCATTTAAGGTTTACTGGAATACTTTTAATTATTTATTAGTGCAAGACGATACAACTAATAAAGACTGGCTAAACAAACTTTCACTTGAACTATTAGGTTGTTTGTTATTAAGTAAAGAGCACTGGAATAACCCAGTAATAGCTTTTTCTAATATTAGTGAAGAGTTATTTGATGATATTAAAATTATTACTTTTGTGAATAATTTTATAAGAAATTTTGTTAATGATTTAATGCTTTTTAAAGCAGAAAACAGGATAAAGTAAAATGAAAAAAACTATTACTAAATCCGAATATCTTTATAAGAGTTTTAAAGAAAAACTTTATACAGAAAGAAATTGGGTTTTAAGTACATTCTCTATATGCTCTTTTCAAGATAAGAAAAAAGAAAGAGTTGTTCACAGAGAAAGTACATATTGTTACTTTGTAGAAAATGGTGAAGAAGTAGTAATTAGCGATGTTACTTTAAATGAGCCTTTATATAAAATAAGTGAAAAAGTAGAGGTAATGTTTGGTCTTCTTAGTAACATTGAAACTAATATTTTAACTACTTATGGTAATTTGTTATTTAATGCTTGTGTTGTCGACTATGCTTTTGGTAACAAAATAGGTTATCTAAATAGTCCTAAACAGTGTAGTATAAGTGGATACATCGAACCTTTAATAGCTGCTAGGCTAGTGAGTGGTACAGCACCTGAAGACAATAGTGATAAAGAAAAGATCTATGTAAATGAATTGTTTAAATTCAATGAAGGTGTTGCGTACCTTATTGGTTTTAACTTTAACTTTATAAGTTGCGTTACTGAAGATCTTTTGTCAGTGCCTCCCAGTAATAATGAAATTAAACAAGGGTTAGTTAAAGAACACATGGACAAAATTGGTCAGCCTGCTGTACTTGCTAGCGTCATTAATAAACTAGAAGAAAATGATAAAGAATTCTTAAAACAAAATCCTGCCAATAGCAAGTTTATGAATAACAAGATTAAAATTGCTAGAAGAAAAATGTTCTTAATGGTAGGCGGTGAACCAGGTTTAAACGGTGGAGATTTCTTAGACGTAGCCACTAACTCTTTGGCTGAAGGTATGGACGTTAGTAAGTTTACAACTTACAACAATATTTCAAGAGCTGGTTCTCTTAACAGAGGCTACGAGACACAGTTAGGCGGTGTTGTAGCTAAGGAACTTATTAGAGCTACAAGTAACATTAAGATTGTCAAAGGCGATTGTGGCACTAAAATGGGTAGGATCATTGAGATCAATGAAACTAACTATGAAAAACAATTAGTTAATTTGTTTGTTTTCAGTAACGACTATAAACAAAATATCTATATTAAAAACAAAGAAGAAGCTGGAAAATATTTAGGTAAAGTTGTTGTAAGACGCTCACCTATGTTCTGCATAGCTTCTGGTGAAGACTTTTGCGAGTATTGTGTCGGTACAAGACTGTCTAAACACCCAACAGGTGTTAGTATGGCTATTACTGAAATTGGTGGTACTTTACTTGGTATCTTTATGGCTGCTATGCACGCCAAAGATTTAAAAGTTCACTCTGTTGAACTAGACGATATTACACAATAGTCTTTAATAATGTGTATTTTTTTACCATCTTTTTATTAAAAAGGAAAACAAAATGTCCAAAAATAGAAACTATGAACAACAAGTTACAACCACCCAACCTCCAGAGGAGACGGCCGCTGATGAAGTTAATAATACTTCAGATGTAGGCACCGAAGCGCAGACTCCCGTTGAGACTAAGGTTCAACAACAAGTAGTAACTACTCAGCCCCCTGTTGTAGAAAAACAAGTTGTTAAAAAACAAGAAAATCTTGACAGCTTTGAAACTCGTATTTCTTTTATTAAAGAAAACGGCTCACTTGCTGAAAAGCAAGTTGTTACTGTTCTTGAAAACTATGTTAAAGTTTGCACAACTTCCATTAGCCTAGAAGCTATCGCTATTGAGCAACAACGCTTTTGGCGTCTGCTTGAATACATTCATAGCAACCCTACAGAGTTTAGAAAACTCTTTAACATTATCATTGAATTTGGTAAGAAATATAAAAATACGGCTTTTGATATCTCTATGTTCTACCGCGCACAAGGCGCATTGTCTCTGACTGGTAGCCACCTGGAGGCATTTAATAATATCAGAACTCTAATCATTAACACTATTAACACTAACAACAAGAGTAGTGTTAAATCGTTGTTAGATATTCGCAAGATTATTGAAAACGATGCTATTCCTGAACATGTGCGTTCGCAGTACGTAGCTTACTACGAGTAATAACATTTAATAAGATCAGTGGAGTGTAAAAACTCCACTGATCTTATGACTTATGTTTTTAGTGAAAGAGGAAAAAACAATGCTTGAAATTAGATTAAAAACTGGCGATTGTGGTGAAGAAGTTACACTGCTGCAAAGAGCTTTAAATGAGTTAGGGAATTACAACTTAGTTCTAGATGGTTCATTTGGTCCTGGTACGGCTAACTGTTTGAAAGATTGGCAAAAGAAAAATGGATTTGTAATTGATGGTTTTTACAACAGCAGTATCCATCATTCTATCCGCGATCTTATTAATTTAAAATATATTAGATTCGATGAAATTGATGAGTACGCTTTAACTATTGGTATTGAGCCTAATATTTTAAAAGCTTTTACTATTGTTGAATCTAAAGGTGGTGGATTCTTTAATAATGGTACATGTAAAATTTTATTTGAGCGCCATGTATTTTATAACCAAGTAATTAGGAAGTTTGACAAAAAAGTAGCTATATCTTGGATGAATAAATTTCCAAATATTTGTCATCCAGTCTGGAATCAAACTAGTTATCTAGGAGGTATTCGTGAGTGGGATAGATTGTCCGCAGCCATTGACTTAGATGCAGAATGTGCGTTACTTGCAACTAGTTGGGGTATGTTCCAAGTTATGGGGTTTAACTATGGGACTTGTGGCTATGAAAATGTAGGTGACTTTGTTGCTGATCTTAGCTCTACTGAAAAGTACCATATCTCTTCTATTGTTATGTTTATCAGAAATAATAGACCTTTATATAGAGCTTGTATTGAAAAGAACTTTAACGACATGGCTAAACATTATAACGGACCAGAATACGCTAAAAATAACTACCATATTAAGTTAAGAAATATTTATCAAGAACTCAGCAAATAAGGAGTAAACAGCTATGCCAGGTTTTACAATTGGCACCTACGACTATGGTGCAAGTAATAAACAAAACTTAATTGTGGCTATTAATGCCGCTAATAACACTAATTATACTTTGGATGAATTTGATTTTACAGATCCAGAGAGAGTAACTATTCCTAATCCTACTTACAATAGTAAGATTAGATTGGGTCCTAAAGCGGCAACAGGTATGATTGGTTTTAAGGTTATTTATTATAACCGAATCCATGCAAGCGATATCGGGCCTCTTAAAATTACTTGGCAAAACGAGCAATTCTTAACTGAGTTGTTACCAAGGCTGTCTGAAAAATACGGTATTGCTATTACAGCGGACGATGTGTATGAGCAAAGAATTGTCCCGCCTGTAGCTCCAGAAACAGAAGTGAGTTTAACTCTTAACTTTAAAGAGACTTCTGTGGCTTATTATGGCGGTACTGCTATTGTTCTTGGATCTAACGATCCTTCTTTAGAGTTTGAAACACCCGAGACACTGCCGTTTAAGAATGAACTTGTTTTCTTTGTTAATAACTTCTTTAAAACTAAAACAGGTCAAAACTATTTAGAATCCAGTATTTTAGGTATCGCTGGAGATAATTTAAGATCTAGAACTTTAACTATTACTAATACAGATACTGTAGCTTATTCTAACATTATTAAAAATACTTATACAGACGAGCAACGCAGTAAGTTAGAAAATTATTTACCATTTGTTTTTACTTGGACAGTTGGCGATAGTAAAGTTGTCAGAGGTATTAATATCTACGGTGATGTTGTTGAAATTAACGAAACGTCTAATCTTGTAACTAAGCTTAAAAGCATTATTAACATTAACCCTCTTGGAGCCGGTGAGTTAGATGTAGCTAGAAATAAAGTTTTAGTTAGAGAAGGCACTCAGACTAAAGATGGTAGTATTTATTTCTTAGTAGGTAACCCAGAGACTTTAGTTGTGGAGTTATATAAGAGTTCAGACTTTGGTGAAGTATTTACTAAAGTTACAGTTGATACAACTAACAGAGCTTCCTTTAACTACAATAACTGGGAAGATGTTATTATCCATGACTTAATTGTTGTTGGTAATAAATTATCCATCTTAGTTACTAATCCAAATACTTACGGTGTTAACCCAACTAAAAGATCAAATGGTCCTGCTGTTGAAGAATTTAATTTAAGCACAGGCACTAGTGACTATTTCCCTATTAATCCAGAATTTAATACTAATACTGGTTTTAGTTTTGTCTACAATAATAAAACTTTAATGAGATTTATTACTGTGGAGGATGAACCAGCTATTTTAGATGTTGTAAGTATTCCAAGAACAAGCAACACACTAGAACATGTTGTTGTAAGACACACAAGACAAGAGGGCTTTGAATACACCACAGAAGCATTAGGTAGTAAGTTTTTAGACTACGACA
>JACCDZ011099241.1_pt1 | contig 10787 bp, 10 predicted proteins | sample 7449551 | NCBI WGS metagenome assembly JACCDZ01 (sample SAMN15323452, study PRJNA562643) | freshwater metagenome | isolation source: river surface water | place: USA:Blue River Watershed | collected 2017-08-18
ATATTTATAACTTCATTCTCAGTTAATTTAGCATTTTTAATTTTAGATCCCTTTGCCTGTCTATTTTTGCTATCTCTATCTAACATATTATCTCGTAAGTCGCCTAAAAATAGATGGTCTGGATTTACGCAATAAGGAATATCACATTTATGACACACCTGCATATTATCTGGAATCGCTCCTTTGTATAATTCATAAGACCATCTGTGCGCCCTTTTATTAATACCTTGATATGAAAATTCCCCATATCCATCTTTATCTATATATTTTGCCCATATCCAGCAACCACTTTCAGTTATAAGCTCACAATTATTAAAAAATCCGACTAAAGATGCATTATCTTTTTCTTTTTTGGAAATGAAAGCGTTGCCGTGAAATTTCACTTGTTGATAGTGTTTGCTGCATAACTGCATTGCCATCATCTTTTTTACACAACCTTCAATTTTGCATGGCTTATATATCTTGACACCAAGAGGTGGCAACCCTTTTTCAGCACGCTTAATAGCCCCAATTCTCTTGCGTCTATCACTTTTACATTTCTTACAACAGCTTTCATTATCTCTTCCTGGCTCTTTCAATTCTCTACAAACACTACAATATGGGTGCCTTGACATATAATAACCTTTTAAATAAACTTAAAAGATTATATCACAATGTCGAGTAGCCCCTGCGATACAATAAATCTATATGTACCCCAAAATCTAAACTTAAAGCACAAGTCATTGGCCACACCCATTCCTTCCCAGTGCAATATATTCTGTCTATTACCAATGGTATGCAATTGTCTTGATACATAACTACTCCAACTTATTCCCCCATCGCGAGAGACGGCTAGGTCTATTCTCGGAGCATACGGCAAATAAGATAAAAACCCATTAGCCTCTGCAGGGTTTGGCTGGAAAGACTGCACGGCATCTTCCGCTATAATTTGTTGACCCTGCTCAGTTACAATTGGGTCGTTTGCCGGATTAAATAAATCCTCAGTAATTAGCCAATTACCTTGCGCTTGGATTAAATCAAGCTCGCTAAAGTCAGGGTCAGTACCTTGTTCAAGAGTTACAACTAAAGAGTTAGCCCTAAATCTAGTAGAGTCAGCTTGCCTTACATTTGATGTGGTTCTTGTACGCTGCATATCATAAACCAAGCCCTGGTCATATGAGCTTGTTCCAAATGTTTGCGCTAGATTTTCGTCAATTACTGTAATGTTTGAATTCAGTTCATATAATGATGCATTATTTAACGATATAAAATATGTTTTTAAATTAAAATATATAAAGCTTCTAGCGGGATGATAGTTTAAATACTGATCTGATAAATTAAAAAATGACTGTGTGGTAAAATCATAAATTAATGTGTAATTGTCAGATTTATTGTAGAAAGTTAATTGATAAAATAGATGACCGTCTGACTGATATAACATAGCAGTGCTGTCTTGCGGATACTTAACTTGACCCAGAACATAATCAATGCCGTCAGTTGATATGCGACTAGCTTGTCTGCCATCGTATACCATGATAACTGGATTTTCATCTTCATTTATGGCTAACCATGCTAAATAATTTCCACCCTCTGCAATTGTTGAAGTAGAGGCACAACCATAATTAATGTTAACGGATGGATTGCGAACATATGTTTGCAGAGTGTTAACTTGTGTCCAAATTTCAGCCACAGTTGAACCAAATACCATAACATTATTGCCAGCTCCCGGTATGCGCTTCACAGCTAATGCAAAGTCGGCTTTAGTTTGCAAAGCTAACGATGATGATACAACCTCCACTATAGCGTCGGCAGCACCTGGCGTATTATTGTTACGCTTATATGCATACCATTTAGAACCATTAGCATCAGTTGCATTGTTGCCAAATAAAAAGAATGTATTATGATATTCAACATATCCAGGCACCAATGAAGGGGGAGACCCAGAAAGAGCGCCATCAGTTTGAATTGTTAAAGTATTACTTACGTTGTAATCATAAATATAAGCATATACCCCATCAACTATACATATTTGACCATTAAGGTTTTCGGCTATAAATACTTCGCCACTATTAGTGCTAATTGTACCTACAATAATTTTAGAAAGATTGGATGTTATTTTATATACAGTGGCACCAACAACCGCAAGAGCAAAATTACCACGCGTTGACTTAAATAATCCACGACCAGAACCAAGCGGCAATTGATTGGGGGTGCGCGGTGTAATGCTTGGAGTGTCAGCGGGGTTTACAAAATTTAAAACCCTGCGATATCCAGGAAAATTAACAAGCCATGCCTCGTAGTTATCTTCTTGAGGAGATGCGCCATTAGTTGTGATAAACATATTGTATGTTTTTTCACTAGATATTTTCTGATAACGCCCAAAATCGCTGGAGCCAACGATATTTATTGGTACTTGGCTACTGCCCGGTGTGACGCGTGTTGAGACCATTAAAAATCCTGTTAATATCCAGAAACTGTGTAACCGCGCCCGATATTTGCGGCTGCATAGTTTATGCCTCTAACATCACCCAAGCATGAAACTTTTTGCTGAGTTAAATCAAGCGGCTCGGCCATTGACGTAATGTTTAACCTATATCTATTTAATTGAGTAGCGGCTTCCTCTGGCATGCCAAAGTTAAGCTTACTACAGATACGCTCTGCTAATTGATACTCTAAATAGTTCGTATAAAAACCATCTAACCCCATTGGCAAGTAAGTTTGATTAAGTGGAATAGTTCCAATTGTGCTGAAATATTCAAACGATACATTATTTGTCGAGCTTTGTGCGCCGTCAGTTACAACCAATATATTAGTATTCAACGTGCTGGTTAATGTAAACTGAAAATTATCATAACTTGCAATCACATTTGGCACGATTCCAGTATTGATATAATTAACCAATGTGTTAGGTGTTGCATAAGCACCAGCTAAATCAACGCCATTTATAACCAAGCCGCCAACTTCAATAACCGCACCAAGAGAAAAAGATAAGCTGGCGGCCCCCGATGTTGTGCTAAAATTTGAAAAGGTCAAACCATTAACCCCAACTGTGCCGAGTGTTGTAACAGTGTTGCTAACTGTAGCGCTTGATAGTATTACATAATTGCTAACTAATGCAGCGGTCACACCAGTTATAACGCCTGTATTTATATAGTTTACAAATTGCAGAGATGATGTATATGTTCCAGCTAAATCTATGCCATTAACTACCACCTCACCAGCAGCAAGCACTCCCGTACCAAGTATCGTGCATACACCAAGATTTCCTACGGCCCCGGTCACATAAGCTGCACCTAAATTAGCTGTTGCAATTTGCGCTGTTAAATCTTGATTTAGAGTCACATTCTGCATAAAAAAGTTGCCAGTAATGTGGAATAAATAATTGCTTTGGGGAGGGAAATACACCCACAATTTGATACCGCCCTGCACGCGCTCATAAGTATATGACACAGGAAGCGCATTGATATTCTCAGCCCTTGGTTGTCCAAAGTATCTGTTTCTATCAACGTAATTCATTTGATAGCGCACCATAGGATTGCTATTTGGAAGCGGCGTTGCATTATTAGCGTTATAGCCTAATTCGTTACCACTAACGTAAAAAGTTATTGCATCAATGCTAATGCAATTTGGAATAAAGTATGTTTCTTGTCCTGGAACGGCGTTTAATGGATATTGTTGGGTGATATATGGAATATCGCCGTTATCCATTGTCTTGTCGTCTAAAATCTGATTTAACCATTTAAGGCCATCAGTAAGCTGATAGCCTTGCAGGGTTTCAAACCGAAGGGCAACCACGGAGCTGTCATAATACGCTTCAGTTATCAATTCTGTTACCGTGATGCCCATTTCGTTCTCCTCGAACCGTCAAGTTTTACTTTACAGTTGGTCTACATAACCTTGAACATTGATAGCTACAGCTGAGCCTGTTACCTTGTAATCAATGCCTGAAGCAAGCGTCGCACCAATTGGGCATGTCAACATTGCGGCTGTTACAACTGCTGCAACAGAGCCAGAGGCTACAGCTTGGCCTTCATCAGTTGATGAATCGCCACAACGCAATGCTAATTCATCATCAGCTGCAGTTGGGGTGAAATGTACTTTGAAAATACCTGTAACTGATACATTAGGAATAGAATCACTCACATCAACAGCTGTAAATGTTGCAGAAGAACCAGCGGTTATATCAGTTGCGATAGAAGCACGATAAACCATAGTTCTTTCTAAGCCTACGCCACGTTGATCAAACGGCAACACAACTGCAGTGCCGCTTAGGATTGTACCGATACGGCGGTAGCTGTCATAACCTAAAGGCAGAGATGGACTGCTGTTTGAAGCAAGAGTAAGCAATGCAGAGCCATTGTTAAATCCGCGAGAATCACCAATTGCATAAACATCATAGAATGTGTCGTTAGCTAAAGTGCCAGCGTCTATGCCACCAGCGCCATTAATAGCAGTGCTAACAGTTACGGCTGAAGAAACAGTCACTGGGTTGTTAGTACCTTGTGCGCCACTTGGATTAGTAGTGCTAACCAATACGTTGCCACCCATTATAATGTCGACAGTGTCTGTAGAGTCGCGACACTGGCCAACACCAACAATGATTGCTGTAGTTGTGCTATAGCTTAGAGCCATACCGTTAACATACAAGTTTCCAAGGTTAACAATCGGGCTATTAGGTAGTAAAGAGCCTGAGCTAGATGTGGTCATAATTTAATCCTCTATTTAGTTTGCATTTGAGCCACTTACAGCTCCCCATAAGCGGCTCACCAAAAGCCCTGACAATTACAGTGGGAAAATTACCGCCATCGCATATTCTGGCACCATTGTATAGCCCCAAATCGCATCATGAACCATCACCTGCAGGTTTTGGCCTAACACGGTTCCCCAATAACATCTCATCGATACACCAGTATCTTCATCATACTCAGAAGCTGAATAGAATGGCTCTTGAGTTGGAAGCTGTGGCATTGCTAAGAACAATGGTTGGCCTGAATGCACAACACCAGCTCTATGACTTGGCAACACTGTTACTTGCATGCCAGCTACGATGTCATAGTTGATGTTCATTGTGTCTGAGCTTGCAGCTTGTACAGCGCCTGGTAACAATGGAGGATACAAAGTTACTGTAACTTGGCTTCCTGCAGTAGACGCCGCAGTGCTTGCAGCCGCGAACTGAACTGGACTGTTGGATGGGAAGTGACCAGTAAATGTTAGGAAACGTAAATCGTTAAAACCACTTACGCCATCACTGAACTGGAACTTGTCATATTTCAGAACGCTAGATGCGTCAGATGCAGCATTTGTACCACTGAAAGTGATTGCTGTAATTTCGCCGTTAGTATTCTTAGTAGTTGATACAACAGTTAACACTGTACCTTGTTGGCCTTCAGTACCGCTGATGTGAACTGGTAACAAGTTTGATTGATACCATTCGCAACGAGAGAAGCTACCAATTTCCCAGCTCATTGCTGTTTCATCGTTACGCTTTGTTGCAAACTGATTCAAACCAGAACCTACAATGTCAGGCACTGCGATGTCAGACAAGAAGCCCTTAGTGTCGTTTTTAGCGGCGCCAAAGTTTCTGAAGAATGCAAGCATTTTAGCTAATTGGTTGAAAGTCGTAATTGGAGTTACGCCGTCACCATAAAATCTGAATGTGTTTTGTACGCAAACGTTAGCAACAGATGCTTCAATGTTTGCAGCCAATTCTTCAACAGCAGATTTTGCAAACTTACCCCAATATTCTTCAACATTGAATAGAATTTGTTGTGCTGTAAAGTTGTATGCAACGTTTTGTGCGTTGTTAACAGTAAGAGTTTGTACGCGTTGTACAGAACCTTGAGCAGTGATAACCAAACTGTTAGCAGTAACGTAACGTGGAGTTCTGTCAAATGTTACTGTGTCGCCTAAGTTACCAATCTTATCTTCAAAGTTTAAGAATTTGGTGTTAGCTGTTGTTACAAAACAATTTAAGTTGATTAAATATGCCAAGTCGGAACTTTGGTAAGTTGCAACTTGTTGTAGAATATTAGTGGTATCTGGACTTGCCATAGCATTATCCTCATTTGTTAAAAATTACTTTAGAACAAAGATATAAGGCGTAGGATTGTCAGAGATTGCTAATTACCCTCTAAATCGTGAGTCTTTTCGCAAATCACTTACTGTCCGCTTGCCAGTATCCTGTCCAGCCGCTGCGGAAGATTTAATTTTCGATAATGGAGATGGTGACCTGGTATTGTTAGCCAGTGCTTCCTCGTTACGTTTGATTGACTTTGACAACCTGGTCATTTCAGCTTGCGCTTCATCTGGATCAGTCAATGCCAATACGTGTAAATGAGTTAGCTTTTGTGGATTTTTCTTCAGCTCATAAATTATGTCTGGAGTATTTTCCATCTGACCTGCCAATATTGTAACTTGCGGATACTTGGCTGGGCTAAAACCCTTTGTTACTTCCTTGAAATCTTCATACAATTCCGGGCCTTGTTTCATCTTTTCAAGATAGTCTTTTGCCAATGCATCAATCTGCGCTCTTTGTTGCGCTTCTTCAGTCTCACGTTGCTGCTTCTCAATTTCTGCACGCCAGGTAGATTTCATCTCTTCCATCAATGCATCTTTGTCAAAGCCAGATTGTGATTGCATTCCACCCATTGACCCAGCGTTTCCGCGGTACTGTGCTTCCTGATTCTCACGCTCTCTCGCTAACTTCGCTGCTACAATTTCATTAACCTTAGATTGAGGTATCATGCGTTCCTGTTGAACAGGCGCTTGTGCCTCTCCCTGGGCTTGGCTAATATCAGTCGCTACATCTATATCGCTCATTATTACTTCCCTTGTACTTTTTTAACCGTTAAAGATAACGTAGACCGCTTACGCTGCGTGCGCTGGTTTTACCGTGACCCAGAAACGTAAACCTGGTTTAAGGCCAGTATCTGCCCACCTCTAGCATGGACAACATTAATATAGCATGGTGACTTTCATTGCGCAAGAATTGAACAATAGTTGTTCAAATTTTGAACAATCAGTCAACCGTTTCTTGTAATAATTAGGGTGCTTATGATCAGAATGGCGCATCTTTGTACGAGAATGAATTTCTAGTGAAATATCAAACTCCTCGTCTCGCCCCGATTGTTCTTGCGCCTCTTGATGTGGTTTTCCCGCACCGCAACACCAACAACTAAAGCTATTTTTTATATATGTAAAGTAGGCAGTGAAATCCATCATTTATAAGCCTCACAATGGTTAGTTATTATGCTTACAGTATAGCTTGTTTTATTTAAGCTATTATTAAATAAGGCAAAGTCGCAAATGGCTGGATAAATCAATGCCCAATCATCAAAAGAGTCAATCAGATAGAGATTGTGAACGTTCTTGTAACTTGTTATTCTCCAAGGAATTCAATGATAGATTTAGAAAACCTGGCGATCCACAACCTAACTTTTATGCGAAAAAAGAAAAAAAGAATCGTGATTGTTGCTGGTTTAGCTGTGGCATGTGGTAAATAGTAAACGTTCTTTAATGGCTGCATAGGTACGTATCGAACGCGTGGCTCCGAAGCAGGGATTCGAACCCCGATTAACTGGTTAACAGCCAGCCGTTCTACCCTTGAACTACTTCGGAATCAATATTGGATATTTTTTTATATCCTTGTCTTTCGTAAGCGATAAATCTATTGGCTTTCATTACCTGATTAATAATATGCATACTCGTATTAGCTATGCCAATAATGTTTCTAAGAGAAACACCCTGATCTAATAACCTCAACACAAGTGCCTTTTTTGTTTCCATTTTATCTAGCTTTGCAGATTGCTCCTGCATGCACGACTTATAAGTATGATGTTTTGATTTTGGGGTATGCTCAAGCATATGACAATTCAAACAAACAGTTTTAAATTTGTCAATGTTTTTTCCGTGGACATGATGAATCGCAAGCAATACCAATCTATCTTCTAGGCATTCTTCACAAACAGGATTATTTAAAAAATAATCTGCCTCGGGCTGACCATAATTATATCGCAAGTAATTTATCTTTTTCTTTAATGCATTTGTTACCATGCATAATGATATACATACTGTTAAAGCATTGTCAACTTTAAACCTGAGCATTAACAGTCCACTACTCTACCACTGAGCTACAATGCAATAAACTGGTGCCCCCTGTAGGAGTCAAACCCACGACCTTCGCATTACAAGTGCGCTGCTCTATCAACTGAGCTAAGAGGGCTTTTGCTCTACTTTCTTTTGTGCATCAATGGCTGCCTTGTAGAAATCCATCTGCGCTTGAGCTTTCTCTGGATTTAAATATAACGCATTAGCTTTACGCCTTATATCCATCATCTTCCTAAACCTAGGCTTGCTGTCCTTCATTTGGGTTTACCTGTCCTTGCATCTGCGCTTTCTCTGCCATATCAACTTCGGATTGATGCTTCATAACATCAACGGCTAAAGCAATAGTTTGGCTGGCAGCTTGGGACGCCTGATTCTCCCTGTCCATTGACAACCTAGCATGCGCCTGATGAGCTTTAAGCTCTAATTCTAAGCGTTTGGTTTCAGCTTCCTCTTTGGATACTGCAGCTTTTGCAATACCTAAAGCTAAATCAACCTGGGTCTTTTGGTCTCTTGCTTGTGCCTCTAACTGAGACTTCATAATCTCAGCCTGGACTATCTTATCAGTATCAGTAGGCTGACCTTTAGCATCTTGTGACTCTTTAACCATCTGCGCTTGGAACTGCTCAACCATTTCTTTGAGACCTTCAATGCCAGGTAAATCTAAACTGTCTAATATCACACCCATGCCCTGACGATTGAAGAATTCAGTAAGCGTTGGGCTAACTGCCATAGCTTTAGTTAATAGCTCAAAAGATACTTGTTTTTGAATTCTGGCATTAACACCTGGCATGACGCGCACGTTTAAACTTTTTGGATCATAATTAAACATGATGGCATTTTCCATCTCTTCTGATTCTGCCTCATCTTCGCTTTCGCTGCCAATTTCATTCTGCATGCCGCCAAGCCCCATTTCCTGTGCTTTTTGCAACATTTGTGCCTGCTTATCAATCTTTGGATATGGAGAATTAATAATTTGGTAATCACGCTTACCACTAGGCAACCTAACCGGAATGCTTCTAGGGGTTGTATAAAACAATGGGATTAAATGTATGATAATCTCTGCGCATCTCTGCAAACCACGAATGTATCCAATAATATAACGAGTGGCCGACACATTACTTTGCATTGCACCCTCTTGAATAGCCTTGCCAGACAATTGGTTGCCATTAATGCCAAGAGCTGCATCATAGTTACCCAATATTTGCTGGACAATGCTTTGTGCGCCATTAAAAGTTTCTTGAACTATTGGTGGCGTTGGAATACGTTGCACAACTTGAGGTGGATCCATTCTAACGTCTGGCCTATCAACTGCAAACTGATGATAAGGCAAAATACCTGCTTTTTGTGGATTTTGATAAGCTTTAATATAAGCTTTTGGAATAGCTTCAACTGGCACCATGTAGGTGTTACGTGGCATATCTTCCAGTTCTTGACCAATAGTTTGCATCGCAAAGTTCATCAGTCGTTGCATATCTCTTGCATGATAAACATACGGACGAGTCATTTGTTCAATTTGTCCACCCTGAGTATTTTGTATGCGCTTACTGTCGCCATCAAAGAATACCAAAGGCAGCATAGGATATGATGTCTCTGTATGGTCTAATATTTCATTCTGACAAATTCTATATCTATCTATTCTAGTTGTGGTTGAGCGTCTTCTTTCAAGCTCTATAGGGGGCTGCTCCACACGGCCCCAGTCTTTAATCATTTTGTTATATTCAGACAATGTCATAGTGGTCGGAATTTCAAGGTCATTCTCAGCCAATCGTAATAGAGTTACAGTTTTCTCAACTTTAATATAATAATCTGCAACTAATACAACTTTGATATCTTGATTCTTATATGTCCAACTAAAGCTAGATACGGCACGAGTAAAGTTAAATGTTTTAGCTTTTTCTTCGCCAAACTCTTTAGCAAACTCTTCTTGTGTCATTGGGTGCAACTCGAAACAATAGCGTCCATCGCCCTTGTGGGTCTTCTCAGCCAATGGATCAAACCCGCAAAGCGTTGGATTGACCATACGCTCGAGTACAATGCGCTGCATAAACGATTCTTCATTGATGTATTCTGTGCCAACTTTAGCTACACCAAAACCACCACCCATCGTGTCATCTAAGATATCATCGCTAAAGTTTTCAGCATCTGCAGCGTTTAGAATCTCTGTTACATGCCCCTGTATTACCTTCATTAATCTGATTTGTGCATCATCAATACGGCCAATTGAAATGCCTTCTGCGGCATGCACATCAATCTGGGGATGGTGCTTTGAGAATTCACCAACTTCCCTAGATATGTAGGCTTCTAGTATTGGGGCTTCAATTGGTGGCTTGCCAATAATATTTAAATTATCTTTGTCAGCATCACTTAATGCAGTTTTAAATACCAAAATAAAGAAATCACGATATCTCTGAGCGTTTTCTCTAAAATATTTATAAGATGTTTCAATGTCTTTCTTAATTGCACGAAGGGGCATATTGCCTTTAGTTATTGTATCTTCGCCCATTATCCCTGACATGTCATCTCCTTGCTTGTGTTGTAGCAGCCATACGCTTATCAAAGCTTTCTGTCAATGAGTTTAGCACGTCATCAGTTGATTTGTTAGCCAGCATCGCTGAGTCAGGTAACGAAAAAGTTAACGCCAAGGCATCGGCTTCGTCAGAACTGCGCAAGCCGCGCTTCTTCATATCTTCTTTGGATTCCAT
>JACCDZ010307419.1_pt1 | contig 10784 bp, 13 predicted proteins | sample 7449551 | NCBI WGS metagenome assembly JACCDZ01 (sample SAMN15323452, study PRJNA562643) | freshwater metagenome | isolation source: river surface water | place: USA:Blue River Watershed | collected 2017-08-18
AGGCACCACGCCCTTGGGCATGCGCTGCCAAAGCCACAAGGCTCCCACCAAAGACAGCACAGCGATCAAGCCCATGGACCAGCGCCAGCCGAGTGTGCCGCCAATCCAGGCACCCAAGGGCATGCCCATGACCGAAGCGACAGACCAACCCAGGAACACAAAAGTGATGGCCCGCCCACGCAGGGACTGAGGGACCAACAGACCAATGCAGGAGGCCGCTTGCGGTGTGAAGATGGCCGCCGCCAACATCGCCATGGCGCGAAAGCCCAGTAGGCTGTAAAAGCTTGGTGCCAGTGTGGCCAGCAAGTGCCAAAGGCCAAACCACAAGAGACTCCAGACCAGAAGTTGGCGGCGATCCCAACCGGCCACCACCGCCGCCAGCAAAGGGGCTCCCACGCAGACCATCAGGGCGCTGCTGGAAATCAGCAGTCCAGCGGCGGCCACTGAAACAGACAGGGACGTCACGATGTCATTCAGCACGCCCGCCGCCGCCATGACGCCGGTGCCGATCACGACGTTGCCAAACATCATGGGCCACAGCACCTTGGGCAGGCGCTCGCGCCAGTGTGCGCCTGTCTGTGTGCTCACGGCTTCAGCGTCTCACTTGGAGGGCGCCGGGGTTCACGATGTTGGTGGGTGTGCCTTTGATGAAATTGACCACGTTGTCAAAAGCGGCGCCGAAATACAGCTCGTAGCTGTCCTTTTCAACATAGCCGATATGGGGGGTGCAAATGCAGTTTTCCAGACGCAACAAAGCCGAACCTTGCAAGATGGGCTCGGACTCGAACACATCGACTGCTGCCAGGCCCGGACGTCCGCGGTTCAAGGCGCTGATCAATGCGTTGGTCTCGATCAACTCCGCTCTTGAGGTGTTCACAAACAAGGCGGTGGGTTTCATGCGGCCCAAGTCGTCTGAGGTGACGATGCCTGTGGTCGTGTCGTTCAAGCGCAAATGCACCGTCAGGACGTCTGATTCTTCAAAAAACGTTTCACGGCTGGTGGCTGCTTCATAACCGTCACGTGCTGCGCGCACACGTGATTCATCGCTGCCCCAAATCTTGACCGTCATGCCAAACGCCTTGCCGTAGCCAGCGACCAGTTGACCGATCTTGCCGTAGCCCCAGATGCCCAGGGTTTTGCCTTTGAGCACGGTCCCCAAGCCAAAGTTGGCGGGCATGGCGCTGGATTTGAGACCTGACTGTTGCCAGGCACCATGCTTGAGGTTGCTGATGTATTGAGGCAGACGGCGAGACGCCGCCATGATCAAGGCCCACGTCAGCTCTGCCGGGGCGACAGGGGAGCCCACGCCTTCGGCCACGGCCACACCGCGTTCGGTGCAGGCGGCCAGATCGATGTGATTGCCGACCTTGCCTGTTTGGGCGATCAGTTTGAGCTTGGGCAGTTTCTCGACCAGGGCCCGGTTGATTTCGGTCCGATCACGGTTGAGAACGATCACATCAGCGTCTTTCAGACGTACCGAGAGTTGGCCAATCCCTTTGACCGTGTTGGTGTAGACCTTGGCTGGGAATTGTTCGAGTTTGGCTGCGCAGTCCAGTTTGCGGACCGCATCCTGATAGTCGTCGAGGATCACAATGTTCATCCCTCCATTGTGCCTTGAGCCAAAGCCATGATGGACTTCAGAAGCCAGCATATTGCACGATCTTTTGCATGGACTCGGTCCTTGTGGACAGGACCGAGCCCCGATGCAAAGTCCGTCAAAGACTCATCAGTGACGGGTCTGTGCAGCCTCCAGGGCAACCATGCGGTCCAGCTCGGCGCACACGTCAGCCATGCGGCCAGAGATCACCATGCGGCCAGCGCAATTGGAACGTGGGCCGTTTTCGGCCACACGCAAAACACGCAGCGCAGGGGGCAGAGGTGCGGTTCGCTTGGCCATGAGTGAAGACGTCATGGTTTGGCAAGTGGGGCGACGCACCGTCCAGACCGGATGGACGCGACCGGCGGGACGAGGGCGGGGGGCTGGCGTTGCACGGTTGAACGATGTCAGTCCTTGAAACAGACTTGAAAGAGCAAGAAGAGCGATTCCCATGTGAAACCTTTCAAAAGCATGGAGGTTGGACACAGGCAGGATTGCTGGAAAAGCCAATTGCATCAGGGCTGTTGGTTGAAACCTTCAGCGCCCGCCACCTGGTGCAATGGGCGTGTAAAAAGGGGCCTTACATCAGCAAGGTGTTGCGGATCAAACCCACCGCCAGACCTTCGATGTCGAACGGCTCTTCGGGGTTGACCACGATGGTTTTGTAGTCAGGGTTTTCAGGCAGCAGCTCGATGCCTTGGGCCGTTTTGCGCAGGCGCTTGACGGTGACTTCATCGCCCAGACGGGCGACCACGATCTGGCCATTGCGCACATCTTTGGTGGATTTGACCGCCAACAAGTCGCCATCCATGATGCCGGCATCGCGCATGGACATGCCGCGCACGCGCAGCAGGTAGTCGGGCTGTTCGCTGAACAAGGTGCTCTCGACCTGGTAGGTCCGGTCCACATGCTCTTGGGCGAGAATGGGCGACCCGGCGGCGACGCGGCCAACCAGTGGCAAACTCAGTTGGCCCAAACCTGGCAAGGTGAGGCTGAACAGATCGGAGGGCGCACGCAGGCTGCTGCGTGAACCGCCTTTGAGGCGAATGCCGCGCGAGGTGCCGCTGACCAGTTCGATGGCGCCTTTGCGGGCCAAGGCCTTGAGGTGCTCTTCGGCAGCATTGGCCGACTTGAAGCCCAGCACACTGGCAATTTCTGCACGCGTGGGTGGCGCGCCGGTGTTGGCGATGGTGTTCTGGATGAGTTCCAGAATTTCCTGCTGCCGGGCGGTGAGTTTGGGACTGTCGGTCATGGCGTCTTCCTTGAGAAGTCAGATGAAGCTGTTTTTTCATCCAGTGACTGTATTTTTAACCAGTTTTTAGGGCTGCGCAAGTGTTTTCTCTGAAAAAAATTCAGAAAGTGGTGGTTTTGGGCACCGGCGGCACCATTGCCGGTACCGCAGACAGTGCCTCAGAGCAGGTGGCCTACACCGCAGCGCAGCTGAGCGTGGCCCAACTGACGGCGGCTTTGCCTGATCTGGATGCTTGGCTCGATGGGCGCAAGCTGATGGTGGAGCAAGTGGCTCAGCTGGACAGCAAGGACATGGACCATGCCACCTGGCAACTGCTGGCCAGTCGCTGCGCGCATTGGTTAGCGCGGGAAGATGTCGGTGCTTTGGTGATCACCCACGGCACCGACACCATCGAAGAAACGGCCTGGTTTTTGCAATCGGTTTTGCAGCCTGGCAAACCGGTGGTGATGGTGTGCGCCATGCGGCCCGCCAGCTCTGACGAAGCCGATGGCCCGCAGAACTTGCGCGATGCTTTGGCCGTCAGCGCCCAGCCTTTGGCCGCAGGCGTGTGCGTGGTGTGTGCTGGGGTGATCCACGCTGCCCGTGATGTGCAAAAGGTTCATCCTTATCGGCTGGACGCGTTCAGCTCTGGCGATGCCGGACCGCTGGGGTGGATAGAGCGCGGACAGGTGCGTTGGGCTACCCAGGACGCCCGTCCCGCCTTCAAAAGGCCCGCTGTTGCCAAGTTGGTACTGACGTCTGATGTCCTTCGGTGGCCAGAGGTGGAAGTGGTCCTCAGCCACGCGGGCGCCAGTCGCCGTGTGGTCGATGCCTTGGTGCAATCGGGGGTTGCAGGCCTGGTGGTGGCGTGCTCGGGCAATGGCACGGTGCACCATGCGCTGCAAGCGGCTTTGCAGGCTGCCGAAGAAGCGGGCGTGCGAGTGCGACGCAGTACGCGTTGCCAGGATGGGCGCATTGTGGGCGGCAGCGGCCTATGGCCTGATATGGAGGGTTTGAGTCCTGTGAAAGCCCGCATCAGTTTGCTGTTGGAGCTGTTGGCTGAGTCCAAGGCTTGACCTTGGATCGGCACCATTGAAAAAGCCCGGCAGAACCGGGCTTCCTGGAGACAGTGCCGAATTGAAAATCAGTCAGCCAATGCGGCAAATGCACGTGCCGTGATGTCTTCCACGCTGCCTGTGCCTTGAATGGCACGGTACTTGGGTGCTGTAGCCGCGTCGGCCTTGGCCCAGTTGGAGTAGTAATCCACCAGCGGACGGGTCTGGTCGCTGTAGACCTGAAGGCGCTTTTTGACGGTTTCTTCCTGGTCGTCGGCACGCTGAACCAAAGGTTCGCCAGTCACGTCGTCCATGCCTGCAACTTTAGGCGGGTTGAACTTGACGTGGTAGGTGCGGCCCGAAGCGGGGTGCGAGCGGCGACCGCTCATGCGCTCGATGATGGCGTCAAAGGGCACATCGATTTCGAGCACGTAGTCGAGCTTCACGCCAGCCGCTTTCATGGCATCGGCCTGGGGGATGGTGCGGGGGAAACCGTCAAACAGGAAGCCGTTGGCGCAATCGGCTTGGGCGATGCGCTCTTTGACCAGGTTGATGATCAGGTCATCGCTGACCAGACCGCCGGACTCCATGACAGCCTTGGCTTGCAGACCCAGAGGGGTGCCAGCCTTGACCGCAGCGCGCAGCATGTCGCCGGTGGAGATTTGAGGGATGTTGTATTTCTGGCAAATGAAGGTGGCTTGCGTGCCTTTGCCGGCGCCGGGTGCGCCCAACAGAATCAGTCTCATGGGAAGTCCTTATAGCTTGGAATCGTTGCGGTTAGGTAAGCCTGACCATTGTCCTTGAGAATATCACGCGAGTCTCAAAGCTGGCTTACGCCGCCAGGAGGGCTCGAACGCGTGCCAAATCTTCGGGGGTGTCCACACCAGGACCGGGGGCTTCGTCGGTGATGTGCACGGCAATCCGGTGGCCATGCCACATGGCACGCAACTGTTCCAGCGATTCCATGGTTTCGATGGGCGCAGGCGGCAGTTGGGGGAAGATGCGCAAAAAACCAGCCCGGTAGCCGTAAATGCCGACATGGCGCAGCGGCGCTGGACTGGGCAGGCTTTTAAATCCCGCCTCAGACTGGCCATCGCGCCACCATGGGATGGGCGCGCGGCTGAAGTACAAGGCCATTTGCCGCGCGTCGAGCACCACTTTGACCACATTGGGATTGGTGAACTCTTGCAATTGGGCAATCGCGTGGGCGGCTGTGCTCATGCTGGCTTCGGGGCGTTGCGTCAGCAAATTGGCCACATCGTTGATGAGGCCCGGGTGGATCAAAGGCTCGTCGCCTTGAACGTTGACCACCACGGCGTCGTCAGCGAGGTCAAGCAACTGGCAGGCTTCTGCCAGGCGGTCGCTGCCGCTGACATGGTCCTGGCGGGTCAGCAAGGCGCGGATGCCGTGGGCTTGGCAAGCTTGCACGATGCGTTCGTCATCCGCAGCCACCACCACTTGACTGGCATTGGACAGCAAAGCGCGTTGGGCCACGCGCACCACCATGGGCAGGCCAGCCAGGTCGGCCAGGGGTTTGTTGGGCAAGCGGCTCGAGGCCATGCGTGCCGGAATCACCACGGTGAAACCCGTTGGTGCAGAGGCAGTTGTCATGGTGTTGGCTTAAAGAGGAGGACGTTCTGCAGCCAGCTTGGCGATTTCTTCATCGCTCAAGGTGCGGGCTTCGTTTTCCAGCAGGATGGGAATGCCGTTGCGCACGGGATAGGCCAATCGGGCGCTGCGAGACAGCAGTTCCTGGCGCTCGCGGTCAAAGTTCAAAGGGCCCTTGGTGACCGGGCAGACCAGCAATTCAAGCAGTTTGGTATCCATGTCTCGATGATAACGGCCTCTCGTTGCCCTGCAGTGCCTAGGATCAGGCGTCCAGGTGTTTTTGAATCAGCTCATCCAGCGCTTGCCAAAATGCAGGCTCGGGTGTGATTTGCAGGGGCACAGCCAGCGCTTGAGGTTCATGGGCCCACAGCTTGGCCGCGTCTTTTTCGGTGCAAAACAAGGGGAGATCCGAGCCGATGGCTTGCCAATGGCTGTAGTCGTGGTGGTCGGGCAGGGCGGTGGTGCGGGCGAGCACAAGGCCTTGTTGGCGCAGCATCTCGAAGAAAGCCTCGGGTCGTGCCAGACCGGCTACAGCATTCACGGCCTGGCCCTTGAAATGTTCCAGGGCAATGCTTCGGCCATCTGAAGCCAAAGCATGGTCGGCGAGTTGACGAGGCGCTTGAAATCCGCCTTGAATGCTGGACCGCCCGGTGTGCACCAATAAATCCACGTTGCGAGGCCATGCTTCGCGCAAGGGGCCTGCAGGGAGCAGCCAGCCATTGCCTATACCGCGTTCATCCATCATGCACAGTTCAATGTCTCTGTGCAAAGCCAAGTGCTGCAAACCGTCATCGCAAACGATGACTTGCACTTCAGGATGGGCTTTGAGCAATTGTTGGCCAGCCTCCGCGCGCAAAGCACCCACCCAAACAGGCACGCCCGTGCTTTGCCGGATCAGCAAAGGCTCGTCGCCCACCTCTTGCGGGTCACTGTCGGCCAGCACAGGCCGCGTATCGCGTGTATGTCGACCATGGCCGCGCGAGACCACGCCCACACGCAGACCTTGGGCCAACAGGTGTTTGACCAAGGCCATGGTCATGGGGGTCTTGCCTGCGCCGCCGGCCACCACATTGCCCACCACAATGACCAGGGCAGGCAGACGCTGTGATGGGGCCAACCCTGTGGCATATGCCAGACGGCGCATGGCCAGCAAACCACCATGGAGCCACGCCAAGGGGCGCAAGGCCCAAGCGCCCGGACCACGGCTCAGCCAGACCTGAGGCAGGCGTTGGTGAAGCCAGGTTGAGAGTGTCACGTCAGATCAGGAGCCCGAAGACTCCGTGGATTGTGTGGCGAAGGTGATCTGTGACAGACCACTGCGGCGAGCCGCTTCCATGGCGTTGACCACCGATTGGTGGCTGGCCATGGCATCGGCGCTGATCACGAGCGTGACTTCTTTGGACGCCAATGGCATCAACACCGCAGCCAAGGCGCTGACCGAGCTGCCGCCAACAGGTGATTTGTTGATGGCGTATTGGCCTTGTGACGTGACGCTCAGGATGATTTGGCGAGGCCGTTCCGTCTGTTTTTGCGCATCGGCCGCAGGCAGTGTCAGATTGATCTCGGTCAGGCGCGTCCAGCTGGTGGTCAGCATCAGGAAGATCACCACCACCAACAGCACGTCAATGAAGGGAATCAGGTTGATTTCGGGCTCCGGTGTGGTCCGGTTTTTCTTGAAATTCACTGGCGACTCACTCAGCTGCGAAGTTGGGCCAAGTGACGCGCAAAGCGTTCGGCTGAAACTTCTAGGGCCAGCAGATGACGGTCTGCGAGGCCTCGGAAATAGCGCCAGAACATCAAAGCGGGGATGGCAACAATCAAACCAAATGCGGTGTTGTATAAGGCGACCGAAATGCCGTGCGCCAGCTGCGCTGGTTGGCTGGCGGACAAGGCGCTGGCCCCAAAGATTTCAATCATGCCTACCACAGTACCCAACAAGCCCAGCAGTGGTGCCACCGATGCAATGGTTGCCAAGGCGGGCAAATAGCGCTCCAAATGATGGGCGGCAATGCGCCCCGACATTTCCATGCTGGATTTCACATCTTCATCACTGGCTTGCGGGTTTTTTTGCAGGCACCGCAGACCACTGGCCAGGACCGGGCCCAAAAGCCCTGAGTTGTCCAGCTTGGCCATGGTGTCCTCTCCAGCGATGCCGCGACGGGTGGCGTCCATGGCTTGTTCCAGGACCTTGGGAGGCAAAATTTTTTTGGTTTGCAACTGAAACAGCCGTTCCATGATCAAAGCCAAGGCCAATATGGAGCACAAAATCAAAGGCCAGATCGGCCAGCCGGCGGCTTGTATGATGGACAACAAAACAATTCCTTCCTGAACAATAAAGGTCGCAAACGTTTGAGATTATGGACGAAGGTCACTGGGATGCAGGGTTGGGGCGCAGGATGTTCGACTCGACCCTCATTTCTGTGGATAACTTTGTGAAGAACTTTCAAAGCTTTGATGGTTTTAGTACTTCGGTTTCTTGCAAAATCTCCGGGTTTTTTCGGATTGATGTTAAAAAACTCAATGAAATCAAAGACCTTCTGGCGATCGGTGGCTGAGCGGGGATTTGAAAACGCGCATAGATGACGCCGCTCGGGCTTGTGGAGTACTTCAGCCCCAAGTCATGCGGTTTGCCGCATGGAATGGTCTGAAAACCATGATGAAATCGATGTAAATGAACAATTTTGACGATTTGAAGCCGCGTGCGTGGACAGTGTCCGCGCTTTGCCGCGCCGTTGCTGACAGTCTGGATGCACAGTTCAATCCTGTTGCGGTCCGTGGCGAGATTTCGGGCTTCTCGCGCGCAGCCAGTGGGCATTGTTATTTCTCGATCAAGGACGATACAGGGCAGATCCGCTGTGCCATGTTCCGCCGCGCGGCCAGTTTGATGGATTTTTTGCCTCGCGATGGGGAATTGGTCGATGTTCGGGGGCGCTTGGGTGTGTACGAAGCCCGGGGTGACTTGCAACTGGTGGTGGAATCCATAGAGCGCGCGGGGCAGGGCGCTTTGTTCGAACAGTTTTTGCGCCTCAAAGCCAAGCTGGAAGCCGAGGGCCTGTTTGACCCGATTCACAAGCGCAACTTGCCCCAGCAGCCCCGTGTCATTGGCGTGGTCACATCGCTGGGCGCTGCGGCCTGGCACGATGTGGTGACCGCCTTGCAGCGCAGGGTGCCGCACATCCCGGTGCTGATGGCGCCAGCCCTGGTGCAAGGCGCCGGGGCTGCAGCCACCTTGGTGCAGGCCTTGCAGAACATGTACGCCTTGACCGCCGAAGATAACCCTTTGGTGCCTCCGGTGGACGTCATCTTGCTCGTGCGCGGTGGCGGTTCGATGGAAGACCTGTGGTCTTTCAACGATGAAAACCTGGCCCGTGTGATCGCCCAAAGCCCGGTCCCCGTGGTGTGTGGTGTTGGGCATGAAACCGACTTCACCATCGCCGATTTTGTGGCCGATGTGCGCGCCCCCACCCCCACCGCGGCTGCCGAAATGGCCGCCACCGATCGGGGGGTGACGCTGCAAATCTTGTTGGAACTTGAAAACCGTTTGAGCCGCGGTTTGTTGCGTCAGCAAGACCGCCAAGCTCAGCGGCTGGACAGTGTGGCCGCACGCCTAGGGATCGGCTTGGCGCGTCAGCAAGAACGTCAGAGTCAGTACCTGGCCGCTGTTGCTGCCCGTCTGAGCCGCCCGCAAGCCTTGCTCGGTCAACACAGACAGTGGCTGGACCGTTTGTCGAGCCGCCTGCAATCGGGCGCGCAAAGCCAGCTTACCGAGCGCGTGCACGGGCTGGAGCGGCTCAATGACCGTTTGGCCTTCAACCGGGGTCAGCAGGTTCAGCAACGCGCACAAGGCTTGGAACGCGCCGCTTTGCGTCTGTCATCCGTCGATCCGCACCGCGTGTTGGAACGTGGCTATGCCTGGCTCAGCGATGAAAATGGCCTCGCTCTGACCAAGGTTGGGCAGTTCCAAGCCGGGCAAAGCGTGCGGGCGACTCTGGCCGATGGCGATGTGCCTTTGACAGTCAATGATTGAACCGGCGCAAGTTGAAAGGGGCCAGGGCCCGAAGGCCGATTTCCCGGGTACTCCCCATGAGGCCATCGGGCCCAGGCCTCTTTCAACGCTCATAGCCCAAGAACTTCAGTGACCCGTAACACCAAGGGGGGATGCCCATGCCCCTAAAATGCGCAAGTTAACTTTTTCCAACCGCAACAACAAGAGGATCCCACCATGGAACACACCTTGCCCGCACTGCCTTACGCGATCGACGCGCTGGCCCCTCACTACAGCCAGGAAACCCTGGAGTTCCACCACGGCAAGCACCACAACGCTTACGTTGTGAACCTGAACAACCTGCAAAAAGGCACCGAATTCGAGAGCATGAGCCTCGAAGAAATCGTCAAGAAGTCCAGCGGCGGCGTGTACAACAACGCGGCCCAGATCTGGAACCACACCTTCTTCTGGAGCTGCATGAAGCCCCGGGGCGGTGGTGAGCCCACAGGCGCATTGGCTGCAGCCATCAACGCCAAATTCGGCAGCTACGCCGCTTTCAAAGAAGCCTTCGTCAAGAGCGCCGTGGGCAACTTCGGCTCCGGCTGGACATGGCTGGTCAAGAAAGCCGACGGCTCGGTCGACATCGTGAACATGGGTGCCGCTGGCACCCCCTTGACGACTGGCGACACCGCCTTGTTGACCGTGGACGTGTGGGAACACGCTTACTACATCGACTACCGCAACATGCGCCCCAAGTTCGTTGAGACTTTCCTCAGCAACTTGGTGAACTGGTCGTTCGCTGAGAAAAACTTCGCCTGATCGAAGTTCTCTCCAAGTCAAAAAGCCCGCAGATGCGGGCTTTTTGCTTTCTGGCCCTAAGGTAAATGGGGCTCTTGGGCAAATCTCCGGTTTCGAAATGCACTTTGTCTGTATTGCGATCAACCACTGAGCTGAGAGCGGGGAGGGGCCGGGTGCCGATTTCTGGTACCCCAGCATGAGGCGCCCGGCCCTACCCCATTCTCAGCGGGCCTCGAACAAACAAGCGAATCAGCGAATCAGCGAATCATCATCCCGCCATCGGCCACGATGGTCTGACCCGTCACGTACTGCCCGGCAGGGCTGGCTAAAAACACCGCCACACCGCCAATGTCGTCGGGCTCGCCCATGCGGCGCAGCGGCGTCTCGTTGTTGTACTTGGCGCTCAGCACCGGGTCTTCGTGCAGGGCCTTGGCAAAGTCGGTCTTGATCCGGCCTGGCGCGATGCAGTTCACGCGGCTGTTGTCCGGGCCCCATTCCACCGCCAGGTTG
>JACCDZ011658772.1_pt1 | contig 10780 bp, 10 predicted proteins | sample 7449551 | NCBI WGS metagenome assembly JACCDZ01 (sample SAMN15323452, study PRJNA562643) | freshwater metagenome | isolation source: river surface water | place: USA:Blue River Watershed | collected 2017-08-18
CGGCGGCGCAGCACCTCGGCCACCGCATGCACCACATGCTCGAAGGCCATCGGCTCGACATCATGCCCGTCGAGGTCCTGGCGGGCATGGCCCTCGGCCACCGCCTGCAGGTAGCGCGTGGCGCGCACATGCTGGCCCAGCGCGCGCTTGAGGGCCTCGGGCGTGAAGGCATCGGGATGGCGGGCCACCAGGTCCTCGAACACGCCGCGCTTGAGGGGGCGCGGGCGCGGCCCGAACAGGCGGGGGTGCAGGTCGGACAGGCGCAGCAGCACCGGGTCGGCCGGAGAACGGGGGCGCTGGGGGCGCTGCGGGCGCGGGCGTTTCGGGGTCTGGCTCATGGAGCCGACACTTTAGCGGCCCGAGGCACAATCGCCCCCCATGAAGATCGAAAAAGACACCGTGGTGACCATCCGCTGTCGCATCGCCGACGACAAGGGCCAGTTGATTCAGGACGGCAGGGAGCCGCTGTCCTACCTGCATGGCGGCTACGGCAACACGCTGCCGAAGATCGAGGAGGCCCTGCAAGGCAAGGCGGTGGGCGAGCAGCTGTCGCTGGTGCTGGCCCCGGCCGACGCCTTCGGCGAGGTCGACCCGGCCCTGGTGCGCACGCTGGCCAAGCGCGACTTCCCGCCCGGCGTGAAGGTGGGCGGCCAGCTGGAGCTGCCCGGCCCCCAGGGTGAGCCCGCGGCCTACACCGTGACCAAGATCAAGGGCGACACCGTGCTCCTGGACGGCAACCACCCGCTGGCGGGCCGCACGCTCAAGCTGGCCATCACCGTGACCGAGGTGCGCCTGGCCAGCGGCGAGGAGATCGCTCACGGCCACGCGCACGGCGCGCACGGGCACCATCACCACTGACGCCGACGGGGCCGTCCGCCCGGGCGCTGCGCCCGCGCGGCGCCCGGGGCTTCAGCTCAGGTAGCCCTCCACCACCGCCCGGTCCGCGCGCAGGCGGGCGGCCTCGCCCTCCAGGATGGCGGCGCCGTTGCGCAGCACCACCCCGCGGTCGGCCACCTCCAGCGCCAGGAAGGCGGCCTGTTCCACCAGCAGCACCGCCAGGCCCTGGTCGGCGAGCTGGCGCAGCGTGCGCAGGATGGTCTGCACGATCTGCGGCGCCAGGCCCAGCGAGGGTTCGTCCAGCAGCAGCACCTGCGGCCCCATCATCAGGCCGCGCGCCACCGCCAGCATCTGCTGCTCGCCGCCCGAGAGCGACGCGCCGGAGATGTTCTGGCGCTCGCGCAGCACCGGGAAGCGCTCGAACTCGCGCGCCAGGCGCGCCTCGATCTCCGCCTTGTCGATGCCGCACTGGATCGCGCCGATGCGCAGGTTGTCCAGCACCGACAGCGCCGGCACGATTTGCCGCCCCTGCGGCACGTGCACCAGGCCCGAGCGGGCCAGCAGGTGCGCGGAGGTGCCGCGGATGGACGCATCGCGGTAGCGGATGTCGCCCTCCGTCAGGGGCAGCAGGCCGCTGGTGGCTCGCAGCAGCGAGGTCTTGCCGGCGCCGTTGGCGCCGATGACGGCCACCAGTTCGCCGGCGCGCACGGTGAGGTCGATGCCGCGCAGCACCTCGATCGCGCCGATGCGGGCGCTGGCCTTGTCCAGGGTGATCATGCGGCACCTCCATGACCGAGGTAGGCGGCAATCACCTGCGGGTTGGACTGGATCTCCTGCGGCGTGCCGGTGGCCAGGAGCTTGCCGTGGTCCAGCACGCTGACCGCGTCGCACAGGCTCATCACGAATTCCATGTTGTGTTCGACGAGGAGGATGGTGGCGCCCAGGTCACGCAGCTTGCGCACCACGTCCGCGATCTCGCGCGCCTCCTGGGTGTTGATGCCGGCGATCGGCTCGTCCAGCAGCAGCACCTGCGGCTTCTGCGCAATTGCCCGGGCCAGTTCCACCAGCTTGCGGTGGCCATAGGCCAGTTCGCCGGGCATCTTGCCGGCGACGTGGGCGATGCCCAGGAAGGACAGGATGTCCATCGCGGCCTCGCGATCGGCCCGCTCGAACTGGCGGCCCAGGAACCAGTCGCCGAACGAGCGCAGCAGGCCCGCCTCGCTGCGCAGGCCCAGCATCACGTTCTCCAGCGCGGTGGCGCCATGGATCAACTGCAGGTTCTGGAAGGTGCGCGCCAGGCCCGCATGCGCCCGGTCGGCGGTGGACAGGCCTTCCAGCGGCCGTCCTCCCAGCATCGCGCGGCCGCCATCGGGCGCATAGAGCCCGGCCACCACGTTGATCAGGGTCGATTTGCCGGCACCGTTGGGGCCGATCAGGCCGTGGATGGAGCCGGCGCGGACCTCGATCGAGACGTTGTCGACAGCCACCACGCCGCGATAGCGCTTGGTCACGGCCTCGATCGTCAGCGGCACGCCCTCGAGCCGCCGGATCGACAGCGCCGCAGCGCCACGCGCCGGCGGGGCCGCCGAAGGCTCGGCGGCGGGGCGGCGCGGGCGCAGGCGCGCCAGCAGGCCGGCCACGCCCTCGGGGAAGGCCAGCAGCACGCACAGCAGGATGGTGCCGTAGATGATCAGGCCGTACTTCTCCTGGCCGGCGATGGTCTCGACGATCAGCAGCAGGATGGCCGTGCCCAGGAGCGGGCCGGACCGGGCGCCCAGGCCGCCGATCACGGCGGCGATGAGCATCGCCACGCTGAATCGGACGGTGAACGCATCGCTGCTGATGAAGCCCGACTGGTGCGCAAAGAGCGCGCCCGACAGGCCGGCGGTCGCCGAGCACAGGGCGAACGCCCACGCGCGCCAGTGCGCCACGCGGATGCCCACGCTGGCCGCGAACACCTCCGACTCGCGGATCGCGCGCAGCTTGCGGCCGAGGGCCGAGTGGGAGACGAAGTCCGAGGCGATCTGGACCGCCAGCAGGCAGGCCACCGCCACGTACAGGAACCACTTGGCACCGTCCTTCGGGCGCCCGAACTCGACGCCCGGGATGCCCATGAGGCCCATGGTGCCGCCGGTGAGCCCCACCCAGCGCTGCGCGGCGATGTCCACCAGATAGCCGAAGGCCAGGGTGGTCATCGCCAGGTACAGGCCGCGGGTGCGCAGCGCGAAGATGCCCACCAGCACGCCGGCCAGCAGGCTCACCGCCACGCCCAGCGCCATCGAGGCCAGGACCGGCACGCCCAGCTTCAGGCTCGCCAGCGCGGACCCGTAGGCACCTAGCGCGTAAAAACCCGCGTGGCCCAGCGACATCTGGCCCGACAGGCCCAGGAGGATGTTCAGGCCCATCACCGCGATGGCGGTGTAGCAGAACGTCTGGGCCAGGTGCACCACGAAACCGCCCACCGGCAGCCAGGGCAGCGCCAGCATGAACGCGGCGCCTGCCAGGTACAGCGCCAGGGGCGCGCGCTTGTCTCGAAGGCTCTTCACGTCACCGGACATCCTGGGACCTTTCGGCAAACAGGCCGGACGGGCGGATCGCCACGATCGCGAGCGCCACCAGCAGGGGATAGACGTCGCCGAACTGCGAATCCACGTAGTTGGAGAAGCTCTCGGCCACGCCGAACAGGAAGCCACCCATGAGGATGCCCAGCGGGTTGGCAAAGCCGCCCACGGTGGCGACGATCAGCGCCTTGATGGTGAAGATGAGGCCCATGTGCGGTTGCAGGGTGACGATTGGCCCGACGAGCACGCCGCCGATGGCCGCCAGCACCGAGGCGATGACGAAGACGGACACCTTCACCGCCCGGGTGTTGATGCCCAGGAGCTGCGCGGCGTCGGGGTTGAAGGCCACCACCTCGATGGCCTTGCCCCAGCGTGACTTGCGCATGAACCAGAGGAACAGGGCCACGACCACCATCGCGCAGACGATGACCAGGAGCTCCTCGATGAAGAAGCGCGCGCCGAGGAACTCGACGACGTCATCGCGCCGCTGCGAGAACAGGGGCGGCGAGTACTGCGCCGACTTGCCCCACACCAGCTCGACGACGTTCTGGAAAATCAGCGCGACCCCCGCAGTGGTGAGGATCCAGCCATAGGCACCGATGGCGCCGGCCCGGTGGCGATCCAGCGGCCGGATGGCCACCCGCTCGAGCAGGTAGCCCATGACCGCCAGGCCCAGGACCGTGACGATCATCGCCACCAGCAGGCCACCCCCCTGGTTGCGGGTCCCCAGCATGAGGAAGCCCGCCACCATCATGAAGTCGCCCTGGCCGAAGTTCACCCGGTGGGTGGTCAGGTGGGTGATGTACAGCCCCTTGGCCACGAGCGCATAGAGCGCGCCCATGGTCAACCCGCCCACCACCAGCTGCAGGAAGGTCGCGCCGGTCATCACTGGGCCAGCTTGACGACCGTGCCGTTCTTCCACACGCCCAGGAACACGTTCTCACGGTCCAGGCATTCGTGGTCGGTGGCGCTGAAGGGCTTGGCCGGCGTGGCCGAGATGGCCTGCACGCCGTCGATCGATTCGATCGCGTCGCGGATGGCGGCCGGGTCGGACTTGCCGACCTTCTCGACCGCCTTGAAGACGATCTGGCCGGCGTCGTAGCCCAGGGCCGCCAGCACCGGCCAGCGGTAGGCGTTGCCGTACTCGCGCTTCATGCGCTCGTCGAAGGCCTTGGCGCGCGGGTTGGCGATGTCCAGCGCCTGGCCCATCACGGTGCCCTCGATCGCCTCCTTGCCCACGATCTCCAGCACCTTCATGGACGACAGGCCCCAGTTGCCGGCGACGACCGGGCGGTAGTTCAGGCGCGCCATCGGGCGGTAGACCAGCTCGAAGGATTCGTGGAAGTTCAGCACCAGCTCGGCGCCGGCGTCGCGCATCTTCACCATCTGCGGGGTGAGGTCGTTGACGCCGGGGGCGGCCGCCTCGATGGCCACCAGCGTGGCGCCGCGGGCCTTGAGGGCTTCCTGGATCTCCTTGGCCGCGAAGTTGCCGTAGCCGGTGGTGGAGTGCACCAGGCCGATCTTCTTGAACTTCTTCACGCCCCAGTCGAGCATGCCGTCGATCTGGAACTTCTCCACCATGGAGCAGCGGAAGATCTGGCTGGGCTTCTCGTTGATGAACTGCGCGGTGATCTGGGTCGCGATGGAGGGGCCGGCCATCAGGGGCACGCCGGCCTTCTGGAACACCGGCGCCATGGCCAGCACGTTGCCGCTGCTGACGGTGCCGATGGCCACCGGCACGTTGTCGGACTGCAGCAGGCGCTGGGCCAGCGACACCGCGCGCTGCGGGTTGGCCTCGTCGTCGTAGACCTGCAGCTCGATCTTGACCTTGGCGCCGGCGGCCTGGTGGTCCTTGAGCGCGAGGCGGATGCCCTGCAGGTAGGACTCGCCGAAGTCGACGATGGCCGGCGGGCCGCTGAGGCCCTGGATCACGCCCACCTTGACCTGGGCGGCCGCGGCGCACGCGATCGCGAGCAGGGAGGCACCGAACATCAGCTTGCTGTGAACCTTCATCTTCCGTCTCCTCTTTCCTCTGGGTTGGGGGTCAGCGACCCTTGAAACTGGCGGCTCTCTTCTCGCGGAAGGACGTGGTGCCCTCCGCCAGATCCTCGGTGAGGCCCACGTCGTAGAACGAGCGGGACTCCAGGCGCAGCGCTTCGTCCAGGGGCATGCCGACCGAGCGGCGCATGACCTCCTTGGCGAAGCGGTGCGACAGGGGCGAGCGCGATGCGAGCATCTGCGCGTAGTCCAGGGTGCGGGCGAGCAGCTGGTCGGCCGGATAGATCCGGTTGACGAGCCCGATGCGCAGGGCGTGGTCGGCATCGACCCGCTCGCCGGTGAGGATGATGTCCATCGCGTGGCCCATGCCGACGATGCGGGGCAGGCGGATCAGGCCGCCGTCGCAGGCATGGAAGCCCCACTTGGCGTCCTGCAGCGCGAACTGCGCGTTGGGCGAGCAGAAGCGGATGTCGCAGGCCAGCGCCAGCTCGAAGCCGCCAGAGATGGCGAAGCCGTTGACCGCGGCGACGATCGGCTTGTCGATGTCGAGGTTGCGGGTGATGCCGCCGAAGCCGGGGCCGTTGGTGAAGCGCCGGCGGAACTCCGGCGCCGGCGTGCGCGCGAAGTTCATGGTGTAGGTCTTGAGGTCGGCGCCGGCGCAGAAGGCCTGGTCGCCCGCGCCGGTGATGACCGCCGCGCGCATCGCGTCGTCGGCGGCGAACTCCTCCCACACGCGTACCAGTTCGTCGTTGGCCGCGAAGTCCAGCGAGTTCATCTTCGCCGCGCGGTCGATGGTGATGAGCGCAACGGCGCCGCGCTTGTCGTAGCGGATGTCGGCCATGGTGTGTCTCCTCTTGTTCTTGTGGGGGCTGCGGGCCCGGAATCGGTGGCGGGGAAAGCGCGGTTCAGCCGGAGGCCACCGCGAAGAGCGTGCACGGGCCGTCCTCGCCGACGCGGCGGACCACCGCGTCCAGCCGGGGCGGCGGGCTGTCGGGCGCGAGGCGGCCGGTGACGCGCACGCCCGGCGCGAGGTCGACGATCACCACCTCGTAGGGCGCGGTGGCCGAATAGCCGGCCGGCGCGCGGCGGATGGTGGTCCAGGACACCAGCCGGCCCTGGGCGGGCATGTCCACCGTCTCGGCCTCGCGCGAGAGGCAGGCAGGGCACACCACGCTGGCGGGCGTGAGGCTGGCATGGCAGCGGGCGCATCGACGCAGCGGCATCACTGCACCCCCCGCAGGATGGAGACGGTACAGGCCACGCCCGTGCCGCCGAGGTTGTGGGTCATGCCGATGCGCGCACCCGGCACCTGGTTCGGATGCACGTGGCGCAGCTGGCGCGTCACCTCGAACACCTGGCCCAGGCCGGTGGCGCCGACCGGGTGGCCCTTGGCGAGCAGGCCGCCGCTGGCGTTGATCGCCACGTCGCCGTCGACGGCGGTGCGGCCCTCGTGCGCCCAGTAGCCGCCCTGGCCGCGGGGCACCAGGCCCAGGTCCTCGCTGTCGATCACCTCGGCGATGGAGAAGCAGTCGTGCAGCTCCACCAGGTCGATGTCCTTCGCCGTGACGCCGGCCTGCGCGTAGGCGCGCTGCGCGGCGGCCACGGTGGCGTCGAAGGAGATGAGGTCCGCATGGCCGCCGATGTGCGGCGAGCCACGCGTCTGCGCCGTCGCCAGCACCTGCACCAGCGGGTGCTGCAGGCCGGCGGCGATGCGGTCGGCCAGCGCCTTGGAGACCACCACCACCGCCGCGGCGCCGTCGCTGGTGGGGCAGCAGTCATAGAGCTGGATCGGGTCGCAGATCGGCGCGCTGGCGGCGACTTCCTCGTCGCTCAGGTCGGCCCCCATCTGGGCCAGCGGGTTGCGCAGGCCATTGCGCTTGTTCTTGCGCACCACCGCGCTGACATGCTGGCGGGTGGTGCCGAAGCGCTGCGCGTGCAGGCGCCAGGCCAGGCCGAACAGGCCGGGGAACGTCAGGCCGCTGGGGCCGTCGTTCTCGTTGTCCATCGCGCAGTTGAGGGCGGCGGTGGTCTGCTTGGTGGACGCGTGCGTCATCGTCTCCACGCCGACGGCGATGGCTGCCTCCACCTGGCCGCTGGCCACCGCCAGGCAGGCATGGCGGAACGCGATGCCGCCCGAGGCGCAGGCACCCTCGACCTTGGTGCAGGGGATGTTGGGCAGGCCGATGCGGTCGGCCACGATGCCGGCCAGCACCTCCTTGCCATTGAGTGGCCCGCTGATGAAGTTGCCCAGGTACAGGGCGCCCACCTGCTGGCGGTCGACGGTCGATTCGATCAGCGCATCGACCGCGGCGCCGACGGCCAGGCTCTCGATGGACTGGCCGGCGTGCTTGCCGAAGGCGGTGGAGCCGATGCCGGCGATAAAGACGTCACGCATGGGGGGTCTCCTGTTGAAGGGTCTGGCGCAGCGCGGTCTTGAGGACCTTGCCGTAGTTGTTCTTCGGCAGCGCGTCGACGAGCCGATATTCCTTGGGCCGCTTGAAGCGGGCGATGTGCTCCAGGCACAGCGCCTCCAGGTCGGCCGGCGTGGGCGCCGCGCCCGGGCGGGCGACGACGAAGGCCACCACCTCCTCGCCCCACTCGGGGTGCGGGCGGCCGACCACCGAGCACTCCAGTACGCCGGGGTGCAGCAGCAGCACCTCCTCGATCTCGCGCGGGTAGATGTTGGTGCCGCCGCTGATGATCATGTCCTTGGATCGGTCACGCAGCGAGAGGTAGCCGCGCGCGTCGAGGAAGCCGATGTCGCCGGTCCACAGCCAGCCCTCGCGCAGCGCGCTGGCGGTGGCCGAGGGGTTGTTCCAGTAGCCGCTCATGACGGCGTCGCTGCGGGTGATGACCTCGCCCAGCGTGCCCACCGGCACGTCGCGGCCCTCGTCGTCGACCACGCGCACCTCGACGCCGGTGCGCGGGATGCCGCAGGAGGCCAGGCGCTCGCGGTGCGCCTCGCCGCCGTCGCCGGCGTGTTCGGCCTTGGGCAGGCCGGTGATGGTCATGGGGCTCTCGCCCTGGCCGAACAGCTGGTACAGGCGCGGACCGAAGCACTCGATGGCGCGCAGCAAGTCGCTCACGTACATCGGGCCGCCGCCGTAGTAGAGGGTGCGCAGGCCCGGGTAGGCCTTGCCCGGCTGCACCGCGCCGAGCAGGCGCGTGACCATGGTCGGCGCGCCGAAGACGGTGACGTTGCGCCAGGTGTCGAAGGCCTCCAGCACCTGCTCGGGCTCGAAGCCGTCGAGGATCACCTGGGTGCCGCCCGCCAGCAGGTGCGGCAGGCTGTACAGGCCGGAGGCATGCGACAGCGGCGCGGCGTGCAGCTTCACGTCGCCCGGCGCGACCTGCTCGATGTCGGCGCTGTAGGTCAGCGCCATGAACAGCAGGTTGCGGTGGGACAGCATCGCGCCCTTGGGGCGGCCGGTGGTGCCGGAGGTGTAGAAGATCCAGGCCAGGTCGGTGGGCGCCACCTCGGCGCAGTCCATCGGCGCGGCCTCGTACAGCGCGGCGAAGGGCTCGGAGCTGGTGACCAGCACGCGGGCAGGCTGGCCGGCCAGGGCCGGCGCCACCTCGGGCGCGAGCGACTCGCTCACCACCGCGACGCGCGCGCCGCAGTCGCCGACGATGTGCGCCACCTCGCGGGGATGCAGCTTGGCGTTCACCGGCACCGCGCACAGGCCGGCGGTCCACGCGGCGAACAGCAGGTCGAGGAACTCGGGCCGGTTCTCCATCATCAGCACCACGCGGTCGCCGGGGGTCACGCCGGGCAGCGCCCGCAGGCCACCGGCCAGGCGGGCGACGCGCCGGGCGAACGCGGCGAAGGTGAGGTCTTCGGCGGCGTAGCCATGCCGCGCCAGGGAGGCCGGCCGCGCCTTGCCGTGGCGGCCGAGGGTCTTGTCGATGAGGGCGATGGCGTCGGGATGGGCCCGGGCGCGTTGGGACAGGAATTTGGCGAGGTTCGCCATCAGCGGGGGCTCCTGCGGGGATCGACGCCGTCGCGGGCGGCGGCATCGAGGAAGAAATCGGCGAAGTCGTCGATCGGCCGGCCGTCGCCCTCGAGCTTGGCGCGCAGGATGGCGCCCTGCCAGCCGATGCAGAACAGGTGGGCGAGGCGGCGGGTGTCCGCGCCCGGCAGCAGCTCGCCCGCGTCGCGCGCGGCGTCGAGCACGGCGGCGGCCCAGTCCTCCCAGCGGCGGAACACCGCCTGCAGCCGCTCGCGCAGCACCTGGTCGTGGGGGCCCAGTTCCTGGCTCAGATTGCCGACCAGGCAGCCCCGGCGGAAGCCGTGGCGGGCCATGCCGCGGCGGGCCTCGTCCATCCAGAGGCGCATCCGCTGCAGGGGGGGGACGGTGCGGTCGCCGAAGATGCGGGCGAAGCGCTCCTCGAAGTAGGCCTCGTAGGCCCCGATCACCTCGAGAGTGAAGGCTTGCTTGCTGCCGAAGAAGTGATAGAACGAGCCCTTGGTGACGCCCACGCTCTGGAGCAGCCGGTCCAGGCCCATGGCGCCGAAGCTGAACTCGGTCAGCAGTTCAACGCCCCGTCGAACCAGGCGGTCACGCGTGTCGTGGCTCATGCGGCGCATGCTAGACCGGTCGGTCTAGTCCTCAACCCCGGGTAAACGCCTAGAACCGTTTCCCCATGAAAAACGCGCCCCGCGGGGCGCGTCTTCATCGGGGCCGGACGGCGGGTTGCGCGATCAGCGGCCGGCGACCACGCGGGCCATCTCCAGGCACTTGTTGGAGTAGCCCCACTCGTTGTCGTACCAGCTCACGAGCTTGACGAAGGTGCCGTCCAGGGCGATGCCGGCCTCGGCGTCGAAGATGGAGGTGCGGGCGTCACCACGGAAGTCGGTGGCGACCACCTTGTCCTCGGTGTAGCCCAGCACGCCCTTGAGCGCGCCCTGCGACTGCGCCTTCATCTCGGCGCAGATCTCGGCGTAGGTGGCGGCACTGGCGAGTTCGACGGTGAGGTCCACCACCGACACGTCGGAGGTGGGCACGCGGAAGGCCATGCCGGTCAGTTTGCCCTTGAGTTCGGGCAGCACCACGCCCACCGCCTTGGCAGCGCCGGTGCTGGAGGGGATGATGTTTTCCAGGATGCCGCGACCGCCGCGCCAGTCCTTGTTGGACGGGCCGTCGACGGTCTTCTGGGTGGCCGTGGCGGCGTGCACGGTGGTCATGAGGCCGCGCTTGATGCCCCACTTGTCATTCACCACCTTGGCCAGCGGGGCCAGGCAGTTGGTGGTGCACGAGGCGTTGGAGATGATCGCCTCGCCCTTGTAGCTCTTGTCGTTCACGCCAAACACGAACATCGGGGTGTCGTCCTTGGACGGCGCCGACATGATCACCTTCTTCGCGCCGGCCTCGAGGTGCTTTTGC